>Ga0265338_10007557_pt1 | contig 13441 bp, 14 predicted proteins | sample 42126metaG_FD_193579 | JGI IMG/M metagenome (GOLD analysis project Ga0265338, IMG submission 193579) | Rhizosphere microbial communities from Carex aquatilis grown in University of Washington, Seatle, WA, United States - 4-21-26 metaG | ecosystem: Host-associated > Plants > Roots > Rhizosphere... | reverse complement strand
GGTCGTGGCAGCTGTCCACCATCCAGCTCGACTTCAACCAGCCCGAGCGGTTCGGCCTTGAGTACACCGCGGCCGACGGCAGCCGGCAGCAGCCGATCATGATCCACCGGGCGCTGTTCGGCTCGATCGAGCGGTTCATGGGCGTGCTGCTCGAGCACTACGCGGGGGCGATGCCGCCCTGGCTGGCGCCGGTGCAGGTGGTGGGCATCCCGATCGGCGACGCGCACGTGCCCTACCTGACGGAGGTGACCGAGCGGCTCGCCGCCCGCGGCATCCGGGCGGAGGTCGACGACAGCGCGGACCGGATGCAGAAGAAGATCCGCAACGCCCAGAAGCAGAAGATCCCGTTCATGCTGCTCGCGGGCGACGACGACATGGCGGCCGGCGCCGTCTCCTTCCGCTACCGCTCCGGCGCGCAGCAAAACGGCGTCCCGGTCGCCGACGCGGTCGAGGAGATCGTGGCCGCGGTCGAGTCCCGGGCCCAGGTCTGAGCCGGGCCGTGCCCCGTCAGGCAGCCGTCGGCGTCCGGGCGGCCGTCCCGGTGGCCGGCTACCAGATCGAGCGGCAGCTCGCGGGCGGCGGCGCGGTCACCATCGCCGGGGTGGACGAGGTTGGCCGGGGAGCCTGGGCCGGGCCGGTGACGGTGTGCGCGGCGGTGGTCCGGCCCGGGTTTCCCGACCCGCCCGCGGGGCTGACCGACTCCAAGCGGCTGACCGCCAAGCGGCGGGCCGAGCTGGCGGCGGAACTGCCGGGCTGGCTGTCCGGGTTCGCCATCGGCTCGGCCAGCCATGCGGAGATCGACCGGCTGGGCATGACCGCGGCCCTCCGGCTGGCGGCCCGGGCCGCCCTCAGCCAGCTGCCCGCCCGGCCGGACACGGTGCTGCTCGACGGCACGCACGACTACATCGGGACGCCCTGGCCGGTCCGCACCGCGGCCAAGGCCGACCTGCGCTAGGTGTCGGTCGCGGCCGCCTCCGTCCTCGCCAAGGTGCACCGGGACGCGCTGATGGCGGAGCTGGGGGAGTCCTGCCCCGGCTTCGCGTTTGCCGACAACGCGGGCTACCCGGCTCCCGCCCACCAGCAGGCGCTGGCCGCCCAGGGCCCGACCCGGTACCACCGGCTGTCCTGGTCCTACCTGGATGACCTGCCAGAATGGCGTCACCTGCGCGTTCGGCGGCCCGACATCGAAGGCCAGCTCACGCTGCTCTGAGGGCGCGGGGGCCGGTCCGGCCACGCCTGCTGGACCGATTCCCGGTGTACCGGGTTCCGGTATACCGGCTTCCTTTATATCGGGAACCGATATACGGTGATGCCATGCCGAAGCGAGACCGGGCGCAGCCGGATGACGAGACCGGCCTGGCCGGGTTCGGGCGCTACGCCGGCCCCGCCACCCTGATCCTGTCCAGCCTGGCGGGCGGGCCCAAGCACGGGTACGCGCTGACCAAGGACGTCGAGGAGTTCGCCGGGGTGCGGCTCGCGCCCGGCACCCTCTACGAGGCCCTCGCGCGGCTGGAGTCGCAGGGGATGATCGAGGCGCTTGAGCCGGCCGACCGCCGCCGTCCCTACCAGCTGACGGCGGCCGGGGCGGCGGCGCTGCGAGCGCACCTGGACGCGCAGCGCCGGGTGACCGACACCGGCCTGCGCCGCCTGCGCGCCCGCTGGGTCACCGAGTGAGCGGCCAAGCCCCGGCCAGGCGGGCCGCGCGGCTCGTCCGCTGGTACCCGGCGGGCTGGCGGGCGCGCTACGGCGCGGAATTCGCCGAGCTGCTGATCGCCGACATCACGGAGCGCCCGCGGTCGGCCGCCCGCGCCCTCGACGTCGCCCGCGGCGGGCTGACGGCCCGGCTGGCCGCCGCCGGCCTGGCCGGCTCCCCGCTGGCCGAAGCCGTTCGCGGGGTGACCCCGCAGGCGCGCTACCGGCAGGTCAGCGCCAGCCTCGGGTCGCTCGCCGGCCTGCTCGCGGTCTTCCTGGTGGCCGGCTCGGTGCCCTGCTCCGAGCTGGTCATCGACCGGCAGGCCCTGTCGCGGAGCACACCGTCGCCGCCCGCCAGCGCGCTGCTCGCCACCGACGTCATCTCCGCCGCCATGCTGCTGCTGCTCGCGCTGGCCGTCTTGGCCGCCCTCCCGGTGCTGGTCGCGGCGCTGGCCACGGTGGGCGCGGCCGGGTTCCGCCGGGGCGGACGGGCCGGGCGGCCCGGGGCCGGGCGGGTGCTCCGCCCGGCCGCCGTGCTGCTGGCCGGGGCCACGTTCCTTTTCATCGGGGCCAGGCACTTCGGCAACGGCTGGCCGGGCACCGGCGGCAACGGCAGCTTCGTGCCGGCTGGGCTGGCCGCGTTCGAGTGGGCGCTGTGCCTGTCGGTCTCCGCCTACTGGGCGCACCCGGCCAGCTTGCTCGCCTCGTTCCCGCGGCCGGAGGTGTACTGGATGGCAGCCAGCCCGGTCGTCCTGGCGGCCTGCGTCATCGCGGCCGCGGTGCTGGTCCGCCGGGTCGGGCTGGCCCCGCGGGTGCTGGCGTTCGAGGTCAGGGTGGCCGGGGCGGCCTGCGCGGTGCTGCCGGCGGTGGCCGGCGCGGCCGCCTGCTGGGTTGCCACCAGCGGCGGCCGCCTGACCGCTCCCTTCCACGCGGGCCTCATCGACCTCGCCTGCACCGTCGTGCTGGCCCTGGCGCTGCCGGCTGCCGCCCGGGCGGTCCGGCTCGCCCGCCGGGAGCTGCTGCTGGCCGGGGGCCGGCCGTGACCGGGGCACCGGGCACGCTCACCCCGGACGGCGCCCGGCGGACGCCGCCCCGGCGCTCGTTCCTGCGCTACGCCCTCGGCGGGGCGGTCGCCGCCGCCGCCGCCGGGGCGGCCGGGGTCGAGCTGGTCACGCACGGCATGCTGCCCGGCAAGAGCGAGCTCGACCAGCTCGACGGCGCCTGCTCGGTCCCGGCGCCCGACCTGCGCCCGTACGCGGCGCCGGGGCCGGAGTACTCCGGCACGTTCTACTCGGCCGCCCGCCGGACCACGGTCGGTTACGCCATCGGCTACCCGCCGGGGCACCGCCCGGGCGACCGGCTCCCGCTGGTGATCGCCCTGCACGGCTTCGGCGGCAATCACCGGAACGCGCTCACCGGGCTGTCACCGGCCCAGGCGGTCGCCCTGCGCGCGGGCGGGGCCCCGCTGCCCCCGATGGCCCTGGTCACGGTGGACGGCGGGAACGGCTACTGGAACCCGCACCCGGGTGACGACCCGCAGGCGATGCTGACCGGCGAGCTCATCCCGCTATGCCGCCGCCGGGGCCTGGGCGCCGGGGCCGGCCGGACCGGCGTGCTCGGCATCTCGATGGGCGGCTACGGTGCCATCGCCCTGGCCGAGAAGCACCCGGGCCTGGTCGGCGCGGTGGCCGCGATCTCACCCGCCATCTGGACGAGCTACGCCCAGGCGAATTCGGCCAACGCGGGCGCGTATGCCTCGGCCGAGGCGTTCGCGGCCGGCGACGCGGTGACCCACGCGGCCGCCCTGGCCCGCGTCCCGGTCCGGGTCGCCACCGCCTACGACGACCCGTTCTACCCCGGTGTCGGTGCTTTCGCGGCCGCCTTGCCCGCCGCCCCGGGCGGTGTCCCGCCCGAGCTGGCCTTCAGCCCGGGCTGCCACACCGACTCCTTCTTCATCGCGCAGGAACCCGCGTCCCTGGCCTTCCTGGCCCGCCACCTGACCGCCTAACCACCCCGGCCGCCAACCACCCCGGCCGCCAACCACCCCGGCCGCCTCGCCCAGCCCAGCCAGCCCTACCGGGTCCCTCCCGCCTCCCCCTCAGCGCACCACTTCCCATCAGTTCGGATGGTCCCCGGCCACTTCCCATCACTTCGGCTCGGTCTGACGTCGTTTTTGTCATAATTTGCGGCTGCGGAACTGATGGGAAGTCGGGAGAGGCGCCCGAACTAATGGGAAGTGGCTGCGCGGGCCGTGTCCAAGGCGCAAACCCGCGGCCAGCCGGGCCAGCCGGGCCAGCCGGGCCAGCCGGGCCAGCCGGGCCAGCCTGCGACCGCAGGCACCCCGCCCCCACGCCAGGCCTGCCTGCCTGCGGCCACGGGCGTCGCCGGAGTCAGCCGCAACCGTTCGGGCTGGCCGCCGTGGCCTCCGGCCGCCCCGTCTCAGCTGCCCGCTGAGGAGTCACGGCTGGCGGGTGGGGATCAGTCGGCGTCGCCGGACAGGGCCTCGGCCTTCTCCTCGGCCTCGAGCTCCCGCTCGGCCGCCGCCTCGGGCGAGGCCGGTCCGTGTGCCAGTGCCGCCTCGGCCGCCGCCGCCTGGTTCCGCTCCGCCTCGGCGAGCAGGTTGTGCGCGGTGGCCAGGATGACGATGCCGAGCACGACCACGCCCGCCCCGATGTAGAACGGGACGTGGATGTTCAGGTCGACCACCAGGCGGCCGGCCACGTAAGGGGCGAGCCCGCCGCCGATGAACCGGACGAAGCTGTAGGCGGCCGACGCCACCGGCCGCTCCACCGGGGAGACGGTCATCACCGCCTGGGTGGTGACCGTGTTGTTGACGCCGCACACGATGCCGGACGCGATCACCAGCACGATCAGCGCGGGCCGGTTCAGCGTCCAGATCCCGATGCCCAGGGTGAGCAGCGCGAACACGCTGAGGTTGGCGTACATGGTGCGGGCGATGCCGAACCGCTGCTGCAGCCGCGGCGCGCCGAACACGGCGAACAGCGCGACGAGCAGGCCCCAGCCGAAGAACACCAGCCCGAGCTCGATCGGCGACAGCCGCATCGGGAACGGCGCGTAGCCCAGGATGGTGAAGAAGCCCCAGTTGTAGCAGAGCGCGGTCAGCGCCATGGTCAGCAGGCCGCGGTGGCGCAGCGCCTTGAACGGGGCGGCCAGCGACGTTTTGCTGGCCGGCACCGGCGTCTTCTCGACCAGCACCACGGTGGCGACGAGGGCGATCGCCATCAGCACCGAGACCCCGTAGAAGGGGCCCCGCCAGGAGATCTCGCCGAGCGTGCCGCCGACCAGCGGGCCGACCGCGATGCCGAGGCCGAGCGCGGTCTCGTAGAGCACGATGGCGCCGGCGAACCCGCCGCTCGCGGAGGCGACGATGACCGCCAGCGAGGTCGCGATGAACAGGGCGTTCCCGACGCCCCAGCCGGCCCGGAAGCCGATGATGGTGGCGATCGAGTTGGACGAGCCGGCCAGCCCGGCGAACGCCACGATGAGCGCGAGGCCGCCGATCAGCGTCCGCTTGGCGCCGATCCGGCTCGACACCCAGTTGGTGATCAGCATCGCGACCGCGGTCACCACCAGGTAGCTGGTGAACAGCAGGGTGACCTCGCTCGGCGAGGCGTGCAGCTGGCTGGAGATCGCGGGCAGGATCGGGTCGACCAGGCCGATGCCCATGAAGGAGACGACGCAGGCGAAGGCGACGGCGAAGACCGCCTTGGGCTGCTTGAACGGGCTCGCGGCGGTGCCGTGAAGGGCGTCACTCATGGGTGACCGTGCTCCTTGGTACGTGGTGATCCTGCGGGTCGTCGCGGCGGGGGAGGCTGGCGAGCGCGTCGAGCGCGGGCAGCGCGGCGGCCAGCGCGGCCAGGTGGCCGGGGCTGAGATCGGCGAGGATGGCGCCGAGCCGCTCGCTGCGCACCGCCCGCCGGGCGGCCAGCGTCGCCCGGCCCGCGTCGGTGATCGCCACCATGACGACCCGCCCGTCGGCCGGGCTCGCCCCGCGGCGCGCCAGGCCGGCCTCTTCCAGCCGGGTGATCAGCTGGGTCATGGCCGGCTGGGTGACGCCCTCGCGGGTGGCCAGCACGGTGAGCCGCTGCGGGCCGGCCCGCTCCAGGGCGGCCAGCGTCACCGCCGCGGTCAGCGAGAGCCCGCCGCTCGGCGGCACCAGCGAGCGGAACAGCCCGACGATCCGCTCCAGGTCGGTGGCGAGCTCGGCCGCCAGCGCGTCGGGCGTCATCGCTCCCGCGGGACTGTCCATAAGCTACTTATATCAGTTGCTTATGTAAATTCCAACGCGCGGACCCGGGCCGCCGGCGCGGCCGCGGTGACCTGCGGCTCCGCCCCGGCCCGGTGGGAGTTGGCCGAACGGGTGGGTGCTCCGCCTCCCCCTGGACACGGCCGTCCGCTGGGTAGTCAGGCGGCGGGCGGCCGCGCCGTCGACAGGGCGGCGAACACCACCACCGAGCCGAGGTAATGGCCGGTCGCGCTGTCGAAGCCGCCACCGCAGGTAATCAGCCGCAGCGCCGCGTAATCGGCCGGGCCGAAGATGGTTTTCGCCGGGAATTCGTCCTTGGCGTATTCCCGGACGCCGGTGACCCGGAAGACCGCCGTTATTCCGTCGGCCAGCGTGACCTCGACCGTATTGCCGGGCCGGAGCGCGCCCAGCCGGTAAAAAACGGCCGGCCCCTGGTAACTGTCCACGTGGCCCTCGATGACGGATGTTCCCGCCTGGCCGGGCGTCGCCGAGCCCCTATACCAGGCGGCCTGGCCGGCGCTGCTGGTCAGCGACGGAACCTGCAGCGTACCGTCCGGGTTAAGGCCCAGGCGGAGCAGTTTCGACCGCACGCCGATCGCCGGAATGGTGACGGAAACCGGGGCCGACTTGTGCAGCACCGGCCCTTTGGCGCCGCCCGCCCCGGTGGTGCCCGCGGCCGATTCGGCCGGGGCCGGCGCGTGCTGCTGCGCCAGCAGCGCGACGGCGATAGCCCCGATGCCGCCGACGATCAGTGAGACTCCGGTCACCCCGGCCAGCCGGGCGCGGGACCGGCCGCGCGGCGGCGGGGCGGGAGTGAAGTGGCTGTCTTCCGGCCACGCCATGACCACCCGCAGCCCGGCGATGCGCGGCCACCTTGCCATCGATGCGGTGCCCTCCCAGTGCCCTCCCGCAGGGCGTCCTTCTCGCGTAGCCTAATGGCGAAATGGGGAACATGCCATTGCCTGCCCGTCCCATCGACGGGCATTGCTATAGAGGGATGTCGATGAACTCGCCTTGGGCCCCGTGAAAAACGCAGGCTGGCCGGTGTGAAACTGGCCGGCGGCTCGTTTTCTTTTTTACCGCCATCCGCAACGGGTTGATGCCCGGTGGCGGGGTAATGCATTATCCGCAGGGTCAGTCATCTCCGGGACGGGCATCCGCCGTGCCTTCGGGGCGTGCCTGATGGAAAAGCGATTTTTATCGGACACGCATTCGAGGAGAGTACATGAAGATGCGCCTGACCGGGCCCGCCGCGATCCCGGGTGCGTGGCTCACCGCGGGCCGCGCGGCGGCCGGGGCGGTGCTGCTGGCGGTGACCGTCTCCGCCTGCACCGGGGGCAGTTCGTCGGTGCCCATCTTCACCCCCTCGCCGCAGGCCAGCGGCTCCGGCTCGGCCAGCCCGCCGGGCACCCGTACCCCGTCACCGAGCGGTGGTGCTGCCTCGTCGGCCAGGGCTTCCTCGTCGGCCAGGGCTTCCTCGTCAGCTAAGGCTTCCTCGTCGGCCGGCGCCAGCCGGGCGACGGGCACCGCCAGCTCGGCCGCCCGGTCATCGGCGTCCGCGCGTGCCAGCACCCATGCCCCGGCGACCACCCATGCCCCGGCGACGCCCCGGGTCACCGAGACCGTCGTGGTCACCCAGACGCCGGCCTACCCGACGGCCGCCCCGGAGACCGGCGGCGGCGGCACGGCCGGCCTGCAGGACGGCCTGCTGCTCGGCGTCGGCGGCGCCGCCGTCCTCGCGGGCCTCGGCAGCCTCGCCTACCGCAGGCGCGTCCGCAAGCTCGCCGCCGCCCGCCCCGGCGCCACCCGCCCCGGCGCCACCCGCGACCCCGCCAACCGCTAAGGCGTGTTCAAGAAGTGTCCCTTGGGGCTGGGTGGCCCGGGTTCCCCCTGCCCCCGGCGCCGTGGTTGTGGCAACCAGGGGCCTATAGCCCCGTGGTGGCCACAACCACGGGGTGCTGGCCGGGCCTCGCGGGCTTCTTAGGCACGGCCTAGCCGCCCCGCCTTACCCGGCTCCCCGCCGCACCCGGGGCCGGGGCCGGCGTCGCTACCCCGCCCCTCCCCATGCCGTCCCCTGGCCCCGAGACGAGGGCCGCCGTCATTGCGTAAATTCCGAGCATTGCGTAAATGAGGCGTCGTGATCACGACACCTCATTCACGCAATAAACCTATGGCCTGCGCAAATGTGACACATGCGGCTGCAGTGGCGCTGGCCGCGCAGGGCGGCGCCCGCCGTGCGGTAAGGCCACGCCACGCGTCCGCGTCCGGCGCGGGGTCCGGCCCCAGCCGGGTGCGGTGAGCCACCGCCGGCCCCTTGCGCGCCCGCGATGGGAGCCCGTCGGACATACCATGCCGGGGTATGGTATGTTGGCGGGCGAGCGGCTGGAGGTGAACGGTGCACGGTTACACGGCGGACAAGGACAAGTACCTGGCCCGGCTGCGCCGGATCGAGGGACAGGTCCGCGGCCTGCAGAAGATGGTTGAGGACGACAAGTACTGCATCGACATCCTCACCCAGGTGTCAGCGGTGACTAGCGCGATCCAGGCGGTCGCGCTCGGCCTGCTCGAGGACCACCTGGGGCACTGCGTGGCCCAGGCGACGGCCGAGGGCGGCGACGTGGCGGCGGCCAAGGTCCGCGAGGCGTCGGCGGCGATCGCCCGCCTGGTGAAGTCCTAGCGGCACCAACCTGACAACGGCGACGGGAGCGGATGATGACAGCGACGACCTACCGGGTGACCGGGATGACCTGCGAGCACTGCGCCCGCGCGGTGAGCGCCGAGCTGACGGCGGTACCCGGGGTCAGCGCGGTGCAGGTGGACCTCGTCCCCGGCGGCGCGTCGGCCGTCACCGTCACCAGCGGCGCGCCCCTCGCGGCGGACGCGGTCGCGGCGGCCCTGGACGAGGCGGGCGGCTACCAGCTGCTCGACGGGACGCCCGGCCCGGATGCCGCCCAGGGACCGCGGCGGTCCCTGCCGGTTCGCTGACCTCCCCGTAGATCCCGTTAGACCCCGTTAGACCCCGGCCGACCCCAGTCGACCCCCGAGCCCTGAGGCGCTGACCTCCGGACGCCCGCCCGCTGCCGCGGGCACGACGGCCGGCCACGGTCAGCCGCACTCGTTCTGGATGATGCGGATGAGTACCACGGACCTGGTCATCGGCGGGATGACCTGCGCGTCGTGCGCGGCGCGGCTGGAACGCAAGCTGAGCCGCCTGGACGGCGTCACCGCCGCCGTCAACCTGGCGACCGAGACCGCCCGGGTGTCCCACCCGGCCGCCGTCTCGGTGGCCGACCTGATCACGGTGGTCGAGCACACCGGCTACACCGCGGCGCTGCCCGCGCCCCCCTCGGCCAGCGCCAGCGGGGAGGGACCGGGCGGCGGCGAGCACGGCCCGCGGGCCGGCCTGGCCGGCCGGCGGCTGGCGGTGTCGCTTGCGCTGGCCGCCGCGGTGACGTTGCCGGCGATGGTGCCCGCCGCCCGCTTCCCGGGCTGGCAGTGGGTGTCGCTGGCGCTGGCGACCCCGGTCGCGACCTGGGGTGCCTGGCCGTTCCACCGCGCCGCGGCGGCGGGCGCGCGGCACCGCACGGCGAGCATGGACACGCTGGTCTGCGTAGGGGTGGCGGCCGCCTATCTCTGGTCGGTTTGGCAGCTGCTGCCCGGCGGTCGCGGCGACAGCTACCTGGAGGTGGCGACCGGCGTCACCGCCCTGGTGCTGCTCGGCCGTTACCTGGAGGCCCGCGCCCGGCGGCAGGCCGGCGCGGCGCTGCGCGCACTGCTCGACCTGGGCGCGAAGCAGGCGACGGTGCTCCGCGACGGCCGTGAGGTCACCGTCCCGGCGGCCGCGCTGCTGGCGGGCGAGGAGTTCGTGGTCCGGCCGGGGGAGAAGATCGCGGCCGACGGGGTGGTGACCGCCGGGCGCTCCGCGGTCGACACGTCCCTGCTGACCGGCGAGCCGGTGCCGGCCGAGGCCGCCCCCGGCGACCCGGTGACCGGCGGCTGCGTCAACGTCGGGGGCCGGCTGGTGGTGCGGGCCACCCGGGTCGGCGCGGATACCCAGCTCGCCCAGATGGCGCGGCTGGTCACCCAGGCCCAGGCGGGCAAGGCCCGGGCCCAGCGGCTGGCCGACCGGGTGTCGGCCGTGTTCGTGCCGGCGGTGCTGCTGCTTTCCGCGCTGACGCTGGCCGGCTGGCTGGCGGCGGGCGGCACCGCGGCGCAGGCGCTGAGCGCCGCGGTGGCGGTGCTGATCATCGCCTGCCCGTGCGCGATGGGCCTCGCCACCCCGACCGCGCTGCTGGTCGGAACCGGCCGCGGCGCGCAGCTCGGCATCCTCATCAAGGGACCTGAGGTGCTTGAGAGCACCCGCCGGGTGGACACCGTGCTGCTCGACAAGACCGGCACGGTCACCGCCGGCGCGATGACGCTGGCCGGCGTGCTGGCCGCGCCCGGGGTGGCCGACCGGGAGCTGCTGCGGCTGGCCGGCGCGGTCGAGTCGGCGTCCGAGCACCCGGTCGGGGCCGCGATCGCCGCGGGTGCCGGGAAGCGCCTGGCGGCGGACGGCTGGCCGGCCGTGACCGGGTTCGCGGCACTGCCCGGCCGTGGCGTCGGCGGCACTGTCGACGGGCACGAGGTGCTGGCGGGCAGCCGTCGCTGGCTGGCGGCCGAGCTTGGTATCGCCATCCCGGCCGCGCTGGCCGAGGCGGCCGACGCGGCCGAGGGGCAGGGGCACACGGTCACCTTCGTCGCCTGGGACGGCGCGGCGGGCGGGGTGCTGACGGTGGCCGACACGGTCAAGCCGGGCTCGGCCGCGGCGGTGCGCAGGCTGCGTGCCCTCGGCCTGCACCCGGTGCTGCTGACCGGCGACAACGAGCGGGCCGCGCGGGCCGTCGCCGCCAGCGTCGGCATCGACGAGGTGATCGCGGGCACGGCGCCCGACGGCAAGCTCGACGTGGTCCGGCGGCTGCAGGCGAGCGGCCGGACGGTGGCGATGGCGGGCGACGGGGTCAACGACGCTCCCGCGCTCGCCCAGGCCGACCTCGGCCTGGCCATGGGGACCGGCACCGATGCCGCGATTGAGGCCGGCGACCTGACCCTGGTCGGCGGCGACCTAGGGGCGGTGCCGAGCGCGATCGAGCTGTCGCGCAGGACGCTCGCCACGATCAAGGGCAACCTGGCCTGGGCGTTCTGCTACAACCTGGCGGCCGTCCCGCTGGCCGCGGCCGGCCTGCTCAACCCGATGGTGGCGGCCGCCGCGATGGGGCTGAGCTCGGTTTTCGTGGTGACCAACAGCCTGCGGCTGCGCCGGTTCAGGGTCGGCGGCCCAGCTTGAGGAAGATCAGCCCGAAGATCACTACGGGGATCAGCCAGCCGAGCCCGTGTCCGTGCTCGGGGTCACCGCCGGTCACGTTGGTGACGATGATGAGCGCGATGATCATCCCGATGACCAGGCGCGCGACCGGCAACCGGGGCGAGCGGTCGACCAGGGCGTCGGCGGCCGTGGGACCGCTGGCCGGGCTCCCGCCGGCCGGCGGCAGCGGGGCGACGGGGCGCTGCGGCAGGTCGCCGAACAGCCCGCTGAGGTCCTCCCCGGTGCGCGCCCGGAGCGCGCTCCCCGACCGTTCCTCGAACTCGTCCTGGGTCAGCCGGCCGGACTGGAAGTGCTCGCTGAGCTCGGTCACCGCCCGGTCCCGGTCGGCGTCCGACACCCGGATGCCGCCACGCGGGAAGTTCCTGCTGTCGGTCTCCATGGTGATGATCCCCTCGCTGGGTGTAAGCCTGGTCGGCCACTTACCACCCTATGCAACCCCGCAAGCCCCGCCATCAGCCCCCTAGTTGATTTCCCGCCTCCACCCGCGGGTTGACGCCGGGGCCCAGGGCTGACCGCGCCCCGGCCGCCGCGCCCTGCGTAGGATGCCTGTCATGCCGAGCACCCCGCCAGACAGCGGAACAGCGCAGCGGTCCCGCCCGCGGTACCCCGTGCCGACCAGGCGGGTCACCCTGACCGGCTGGGGGCGGGTCGCGCCGACCGTCGCCGACCTGGCCGCGCCGGCCAGCGACGATGAGGCGGCCGCGCTTTTCCGCTACCTGGCCGAGGCCGGCGGCGCGCCCGCCGCCGCGATACCGCGCGGCCTCGGCCGCAGCTACAACAACGCCGCCCAGTCGGCCGGCGGCCTGGTCATCTCGACCAGCGGCCTGGACAAGATCATCAGCCTCGACCGGGCCACCGGCGTGGTGGTGGCGGAGGCGGGCGTCTCCCTGGAGCAGCTGATGGTGGCCGGGTTGCCGCACGGCTGGTTCGTGCCGGTCTCCCCGGGCACCCGGCAGGTGACGGTGGGCGGTGCCATCGCGGCGGACGTGCACGGCAAGAACCACCACGTGTCCGGGTCGTTCGCCAGCCACGTGATCAGCTTCGACATCCTCTTCCCGGGCCAGGGCGACGGCGAGCAGGCCGCGCCGCGCACGGTGACCCGGCACGGCGACCCGGAGGTGTTCTGGGCGACGGCCGGCGGCATGGGCCTGACCGGGTTCATCACCCGGGCGGCGATCCAGCTCAAGCGGGTGGAAACGGCCCTGCTGGCGGTGGACACCATCAAGACGGCCGACATCGACGAGACGATGGCGGTGCTGGCCGAGCACGACCAGAAGTACGGCTACACCGTCGCCTGGTCCGACGACCTGGCCACCGGGGGCAGCCTGGGCCGGTCGATCATCACCAGCGGCGATTTCGCCGTACTGGACGACCTGTCCGCCCGCCAGCGCCGCGATCCGCTCGCCTTCGCGCCGCGGGCCCTGCTGTCCGCCCCCGGCCTGTTCCCGCCCGGGCTGATGAACCGGCACTCGATCCGGCTGGCCAACGCGGCCTGGTACGCCCGGGCGCCGCGGCGCCGGGAGCACGAGCTGCAGACGATCAGCCAGTTCTTCCACCCGCTGGACGGGATCAGGAACTGGAACCGGGTGTACGGCCCCGGGGGTTTCCGCCAGTACCAGTACGTGCTGCCGTTCGGGGCCGAGGCGGCCGTGCGCCGCAGCTTCGAGATGGTCAGCGGGCACCGCGCGCCGAGCTTCGTCACCGTGCTCAAGCGCTTCGGCCAGGCCGACCCGGGCCTGCTGTCGTTCCCTGCCCCCGGCTGGACCCTGGCGCTTGACTTCCCGGCCCGCACCCCCGGCCTCGGCCCGCTCCTGGACGACCTCGACAAGCTGGTGGCCGGTCACGGCGGCCGCGTCTACCTGGCCAAGGACTCCCGGGTCAGCCCGGCCACGCTGGAGCAGATGTACCCCCGGCTGGCCGAGTTCCGGCAGTTCCGCGCCGCCCTCGACCCGCGCGGCACCCTGGCGTCCGACCTCTCCCGCCGCCTCAGCCTGTAGTCAAGCCGGGCCCGAACGGGTGCGGCCTGCTCCGGTCGGTCCCGCCCCGTTCCGGCCGCCAGGCCGCCGCTCCCGCAGCGCGTGGTTGTGGCAACCAGGGCGCTCTGGGCCCCTGGTTGC
>Ga0265338_10007556_pt1 | contig 13442 bp, 8 predicted proteins | sample 42126metaG_FD_193579 | JGI IMG/M metagenome (GOLD analysis project Ga0265338, IMG submission 193579) | Rhizosphere microbial communities from Carex aquatilis grown in University of Washington, Seatle, WA, United States - 4-21-26 metaG | ecosystem: Host-associated > Plants > Roots > Rhizosphere >... | reverse complement strand
CGTCGCACCAATCAAAGTGATATATCTCGGCCCCGAAGGATTTGGCAATCTCAGTTGTGCGATCGGTCGAACCGGTATCCACGACCACGATTTGATGGGCAATGCTCTTGACCGATTGCAGGCATTCGGTCAGAAACTTTTCTTCGTTTCTCGCAATAATACAAACGGTGATGCGTGCAAGCCGCTGCGCATTCTGTGATGCGGGTGCTTTGAGAGATTCCGGAAGGTCAATCCAGTCGGGGCTACTCTTTCCCTTCAGGGCCTTTTGCAGAAATTGTTTGGGGCCTTTCCAGTCCGGCGCCAGTTCGCGCGCGTATTGAGCGCATTGCCGCGCCGTCTTTGAATCGCCAGCCGCTTGAGCAATTTCGGCCAGGAGCAGATAAGCCTCAGGGTGGAAAGGGCGCTGCGCGAGGGCTTCGACTGCGGACTTCCAGGCGGAGGACAGTTCCTTTCGCTCGTACATCGCACGCGCCGGTTCAAGAATTCCCACTCGGGCAACAGCAGGAGCAGGTCGAATCGCCGGCACAGGCCTTTGGGGCCTACGACCTTTTTGTCGCCAATACCCCTTCCCATCTGCTTCGTGACTGGAACTGAGCGGGGTGATTTCCACTCTTAAGGAAACTCCGTCGGGAAGCTGAGTGGGAACGGGATAGCCGGTTTCGAGTGTCGTTTGTGAAGGGAGTTTCCATTTATTTCGAAAGATCTCCCAATTGCGCAACATGGCTTGCCGATAATCGATGCGTTCGCCTTTGAACGTCTGGCTTCCCGCGTGATGAATGAAAACATCTTGTGCGATTCGAATGCGAAATCCGGCAATTCGAGCCCGGATACAAAGATCGTCGTCCTCAAAATTGCCGGAGCCAAAACTCTCATCCAGCCCACCGATTCGATCCAGAACGGCCCTTCGAACGAGCAAACAAAAACCCACCGCCCGGGGAGTCTCGATTGACTGCCCTTGATGTTTTTCTGACCAGCGTGAGACGAAGTCGGGAAGCCCGGCGAGATCGCGATAATCGACCTTGCCGGCAAATTGCGGCCCCGAGACATTGTTCGACATCGGTCCCACAACGCCAGTTTCCGAGTGTTCTTCGATGACGCGCAACATGCCTTCGAGCCAACCTTCAGTAACGACCGTATCATTGTTGAGCAACACAAGATGTTCGCCGGTTGCAATGGCGAAAGCCTGGTTATTTGCTGCCGCGAAACCACGGTTAGTCGAATTTCGAATGACTCGGCAGTTCGAATGATTAGCCAGCCAATCCTTTAGAAATGCAGCGGTACCGTCGGTGGATCCGTTATCAACAATGATAACCTCATGGGGAAGCCTGGTGCGGGCCACGATGCTTTCGAGGCAACGGCGGGTGTCGGCGACTTGGTTCAATGCCGGAATGATAATGGACGCGGCACAGGGCGCGGCAACGCTCTCCCGAGCAGGACCTGTATACTCACGGATGCGAATCGTTTTGGTTTTTGTCATTTCGCCATCGGCACCCGCGACGAAATCGGCATGAATCCGGCCAAGCCATTTTTGGTGCAGTCGGGCGATATTCTGGGGTGCTTTACGAAACCGTTCCGAACCGCTCTGCGATTCGTAGTGTATCACCACACTGGCAGGCTGATAAACCGCCAATCGTCCTGCTTGAGCAAGTCTGAAACAAAGGTCGATATCTTCATAACCGTTCCAGAATTGTTCATCAAAGCCGCCCAAAGTCGCAAAGAATTCGCGGGGCACCAGCAGGCACGCCGCGGTTAGCGCTTGGTAAATCATTGGCCGATTGGCTTCCGGAATTTCCTGAGGCGCCTGATAATAGGCATGACGAGCCAAGAGCGGATCATTCAGACGCCGGTCGTCCACCAGAACAACTCCCCCATGCTGTATGGTTCGGTCGGGGAAAAGCAGTTTGCTCCCGACGGCGCCGATGTTCGAATCATTCTCCGCGGTGCGACATAGCGGTTCCAGCCAATCCGGGCAGACTTCGGTATCATTGTTAAGGAACAAAAGGTATTTGCCACGAGCGGATGCCGCGCCTTGATTGCAGGCGCAAGCAAAGCCCAGATTCGCGTTGTTTCGAACAAGTCGGAGCGCGCCGGTCGATTCTTCGGCTTTCAAGAATTCGGCGGTTTCGTCGTTGGAACCATTATCCACAACAATGATTTCATAGTTTCCGCCTGGCGTATTTTGGCGGATGGCTTTCAAGCATTGGCGGGTCAGTCCTATGTTGTTTAAAACCGGAATTACTATGGACGTAAGAGCATTATCGACGAGAGAGACCGCGCCGCGATTGCCGAAGAGGGATTCATAGGCCTGCGACCAAAGCCGTGCGTTACGCTCGACCGTGTGCGCGGCCATAACAGTTTGGTGAGCCTGAGCCGCGAGCTGTTGGCGGAGCGGCTGGTTTTCGACCAGGGATTTCATTGCCGCGAACCAGGTCTGACGAGTGTTCGGGACAAGCAACCCGGTGCGCCCATGCTCGACGGATTGGTTGTAGGTGCAAAGATCGGAAAAGATGCCGGGAATGCGGCAGGCAGAGTATTCGAGCCATTTGATCGGGGACTTTGCTCGGTTAAAGGGGGTGTCTTCGAGTGGAACAATAGCGAAGCTCACCCCTACAGTGCGCAACAGCGCGGCATATTCGAGGTAATTCGGCTTAAATTCATGAATGGAAATTACCTGAGGCCGTGACCGCAAACGCTCGGTTACATTTCCCCAATAGAGAAACTCCACGGTCTCGGGGTAAGCGTCGATCAAATCAAGCAAGGCGTCTTCAACGACCTGTAAATCTCGCTCGTGATCGAGTGTGCCGCTGAACAGAATCCGGATTCGGCCGGATGGCTCGGGGGAAGCAGCCTGCTGGTTCCAAAGCGTGGCATCGATTGAGTTCGGCAACACGACAATGTTCTCATTGAACGAACGATAGAGTGCCGCCAATTCCGGCGTAGAGACAGTAACCAGATCGGCGTGCCGGGCATATTCCTCGATGTGTGGCGCAAGGCGTCGGTACGGCTCATAGGCCCGGTGAGATTGCGGCAACAACGTGAGCGCGTCGTCGAGATCAAAAACGATTTTCGGGGTGCGTCCGCCCAATTGTTGAATAAGAGCTGCGTACGGAACGATCCCGGCCATTTGTCGTTGGACCAGAACGACGTCGGCGGAACGCAGTTGTTCGGTAAGAATCCTGATCTGTCCGTCTTTCGTCACGCTGGCGCGTAAGTGCGTCGTAAAGCCCTCTTGCTCAAGGTGCTTGAGCACGGAAGTCACGCGCAGGTAGGGACAGGCGAATTCTTCCGGCTCAGCCAACAAAGTGGCTACAGAGATCGGGTGCGCGACGCCCGCATTCCGAGGCGATTCCTTCTCCACAAGCTTTGGCATAGAGGCGCCGGATGCCCCATCATAACGCTCTTTCCAGCGCAGGGCTTCGGCGTCGGATGGAGCCAACTTAAGCCATTGGGCCAGGATATTCGCGCCTTCCGAACGTGTTCCCTGGTTATGGTGTAGTTCGACGAGGTTAATCCAGCCTTCACGGTCCTGAGGCTGGCAACGCACGGCTCGAACGAACAGTCCGTGAGCTTCGCGGACCATTCCCGCTTGGTACATGGCCCGCCCAACCTCGTTGTACGCCGCCGTGCAACGGGGATTGAGGGTCAGCAGCCGCTGCAACTGCTCAAACCCATCGCGCACGCGTTTCTGTCGAAGCAACCATCGACCATAAAGCAACAAGGCGTCTTCGTGTTCAGGCACTTTTTGCAGTGCCTGAACGAGTGGGGATTCCATTTCCAGCAACCGTCCGGAGGCTTCAGCCGCCCGCGCTTGTTCAAAGAGAGAATTGGCCTGCTCCTCCCGCCCAGCCTGGTCAAGCTCTTCCTGAAACAAGTCCCGGCAATCTCCAATCAAGCCTTCAACTGTCAATTCTTTGCAGTCTCGCCCATCGGCTCTGAGCAGTTTCAAGAACGCGCGGAGTTTCGCTTTTCGGGTGGCTTCCGATGCGGAGACAGCTGCGGGGCGCCGTTCTATCAGTGATAAATGGCGATAGACACCCGCAAGTCCGGAACTCGTCGGATCTTTGGTCAACGCCATGGTCTGCCCTCTCATTTGCAAAGCTTGTTCAAAAATAGCGGCATGAAGAGGACTCGGAGGCCTGAGCTGCGGCCGGCAAAAGGTTCGAAAACGCAAAGTCCCCTCCACCGGTTTCTCATCCAGGAACAAAGCGCCCTGGCAACCGAGGTCGGTAGAATCCGCGTACAGGACTCCAGGGTTTTGCTCCGTTGAACTCTTCGGACAGAACGCAACGGTGACAATAAATGTCTTGTGAGCAGAATCCGGGATAGCCGGAAAGTTAAATTCGACAAAACCATTTGCCGGCACGGCCTCGAATGGCCGAACCACGCGATGAATGATTTGTGCCTTGCCCGCCTCTCTCAGATTCAAGATCAATTTGCCGTCAACAGATTCGCTTTGCTGGACCAGCGTAAGATCGATCCGAGTGAGATTCGGCATGCGGCAGACAAACGAAGACCTCAGCTCTCCACTTCCCTCCAAAGGCAATTGACATTGTTGGTTTGCGAAATCCTGACGGATATCCAGGCAGGGCGATTCGGCGGGCGAAACACGGCCGGTCAGGTGTAGCCGGAGCAGTGAGGCCTCCACAGTGCGGGCGCTTGCTTCGTAAGAACGCTGCGCCACCATCGCCGTGGCAGTGTCGACCTGTTGTTGTCGCTCTTCTTGCTGTTCCAGCAACGCCAACAAATCCGCAGCCATCGACTCCGGGTTTTTTGAGACAACCGAATAGAACCTGGTTGGTAATCGTGCAGATTGTTGCCTCGCAGCAGGTCCACCACGGCTGCGCCGCAAGCCATCATCTCACAAGGGATCAGCGAGGGGTTGCTGGTGCTCAACACCAGCCCGATTTTGCTCTGTTTGTATAACCGCGCCAGTTCACTTGGCGTTTGCAGCCCGAAGTTGCGAAACGGAAAGGGGGCTTGAACTTTGGCAAGCACCTGCGAACCAAACATAGCGATCGTCGTCTGAGGACGCGCCTGCCTGACCAGGCGCAGAGCCTCGCACCCGAGTTGGAAAGCGCGTCGCGGCTTGTCCGGCTGACCGTAATAAACGATATCGAATGGGCGCGCGTCGCCGCCGTCTCCCGGCCGATAGATCGTGGTGTCGACAGGAAAGTCAAATCCGCAAGTATCGAGTGCGTAGTTCTCGCGCAATAACGATTCCAACCAGTGACCGAGCGTGATGCACGACAGGCCCGAAGCGTAGGTATTTTCCGCCATGACGTACTCGTCTCCCATGGGAAAGAACAGTGGCTCAAAATCCTGCACAAAATAGCCTTTACGGACCGCACGGGTATCGGAGCGAACCTTTGACACGGTGCTCCAATGTGTGGCCAACAAAATATCGTGCGGCTTGAGCGGGGCGGCGGTGGCGAAAACGCACTCGACGCCGTCAAGGCCCCAGTTGGATCGAATGAAAGTTGTCAGGGCCGCCTGCGAACCAAAGGTACCTTCGGAATCGCCGCAATAGATGACTGAGGAATGTCCCCAATTCTGCAGCGCCCCAATCATGCGGAAGATATTGTTCAGGCCGCCGGAACCCGCAAACGGACGAGGGAGTACCCAGCCAAGCGAGAGTTGATTGTGCCGTTGCATGGTTTTGCCTTGATGTGTCAATTCATGGTCTGCCGGAGAATGGCCTTTACGTCGCCCATCCGGGCGGAAGTAGTGTAATTCCTGAGGACTTTTGCTCGCGCTTTTGTTCCCACAGCGCAGGCTAAGTCGGGTCGTTGCGTAATTGTTTCAAGCACTTGGACTTGCTCGTCGGTGTTGCTCGCGAGAAAACCGTCCACTCCGTGCTCGATGGCTTCAGCAAAAGCACCCGCTCGCGTTGCAAGGACCGGCACGCCCCAAGCCGCAGCCTCGATAAATTTTAACTCGCTCTTGGCGCGGCAAAATGGGTTTTCGGGCTCCAAAGGGGCCAGGCACAGCGTCGCTTTGCCAAGTAATTGAAAATAGTCGTCGTAGGGCAGAAAGGCGGTTCGCACGATCTGCTCGCGGTAAGGGTCCCAGGAAGGGTCCAGTTCCAGGTAACCGAGCAAGTGAAGTTTGGTCTGTTTGTTACCCTCCAAGAGGGATTGCAAAGCCGAAGAAAATTGCTGGAAATCTCGATCGTGTGTCCGACTGCCGCTGGCATATAGAATGGTTAATGGCCCCTGACCACGATCGCCGGAGTCATCAATTCTTGAACGCTGGATAGTGGCTCTATCCAAGGCATTGCGTAGAACAAACGCCGGCTTGCCCAAACCGTGCACACAGGTGGCAAGAAAGCTGGTTGAGACAATTGCGCCATCACACAACGAAAGCAGCTTGGCGTAGCCGTGCAAATCGATGAAATATTCCTGCTGTTCCCATTCCGAGAGGTAGGTGACACCGTGGACCCAGCGGGGATCGAGATCTGGAAAAAAGATCAAATCATCGCACTCGAACAAGACCTGCATTCCCATTTCTCGAGCCTCATCAATCAGGCGTTCGAGGATTGTGGTATAGGAAAGGCGATGCAATATCAGGAGGCGTGCCCCGCGCAGGAATTCTTTCCTGGCGTGGGCGCGAAAGGGGACCTGATCCGGCGTGAACGCCGCATGAGAAACGTTGAGCAGGTCCAATTCTTCGGCCAAATGATGGACTCGAAAACGCGAAACAACCGGAATATTGCCATGAATCTGAATGACTTTGGCGCTCATTACGGCTTGGTGGCGAACACGGTGAGCATATGGTCCGGGCCCTCCACCAGTTGCAAAATTTGAAAACCCGCGCCCTTGACCAATCTTCCCAAGGTTGCGCTAGTGAAGTGGAAGTTGTGGACCTTATTGACCAGGCTATAGATGCGATTCTCGGTTGAGAATTCTTTCAACCTACTGAAACAAGGCACCTGCAAAGCCAGAACGCCGGTCGCCGCCAGCAACCGGTGAAGGTTTGCCAAGAATGCACCGGGCGCTGTGGTGTGCTCCAGCACGTGCCAGGCAACGCACAAATCAAATGGCTGCGGTGGCGCGAAAGTGTCCAGGGAGCCGCACCATGCCTCCAAGCCAAAGTCGCGTTTGATCTGCTGGATCGCCGAGTCGGAAATATCGATCCCGAACGGTGTCCATCCAGCAACACGTGCGGCCTCCAGCAAAAGACCGCGGTTGCAACCAATATCAACCATACGCCCCGGTGGCCGTTTATAGCGTTCGAAACTGCGGATAAGTTCCACGCGTTTGCTGATTTCGTTCCTGAGCACATCCGGCGGGTAGGCGTAGAAAGAGTTGTCCTCCTCGACTTCCTTGATGGAAGCCGGGGTGAGACGCGGACTCATAAAGACGAATTCACAGCCATCGCACTGATGCAGGCGCAATGGAAAGGAGCAGTCCGCAAGTTCAAACACCTTGTGAGAGGTCGAGCTCGCGCAAACGGGACAGGCATCCAGGTGATCAAGAGCCAACCCGCTAGCGGGAAGGCAGTTCAGCAAGGAGGTGGTTTCCGCACGGCTGGGAGCAATACGCAGCGCCTTGAGGCATGCCTCCCGCGCCCGAGGGATGTCCCCAAGGCGTTTGTAACAGTTCGCGACAAACATCAGCGCGTCCACATTTCGACTGTCGCATGCCAGCATGCCATTTACCGCGCGCAAAGCGGCCTCAACACGATCTTGATCGAAGTCCAATCGAGCCGATGGAAGCCCGGATGCGGGCGCCAGGTTCAATGGCCGTTTGTGTCCGTTGGCGGCCGGTTCGCCATTTGCGAAGGCAGAATAACCAGAGCTCTGAGACCGTTCATATTGATGTGAGATTCGTCCTTTGGGCGGAGTTTGGTCGAGCGCGCAAAATGGTTGCGCAGGTTTCGCATCGGCGGTGAGAGGCTCATGCGTGCTGGTAACGCGTTCACAAAGATGTGAACGCTGCGCCAGCAACCGGTGAGCGTTCTGTAATTTGCTGATGTCGTCTCTCAGAAGATCGACTTCGATAGCCGGATCAACAGTGGCATTGATCAACGCCAGCCTGTTTCGCAATACGCGATAAACGAAAATGATATCTCCATAGGTTTTGTTCTTTCCCCCATACGGATCATCTTTCTCCAAAAACTCAGCGCCGTTCCCTCCTATAAGACACGCCGTCGTGATCACTTTTTCCGCCAGCTCGGTGTCGAATGCATGCCAATGAAAATCCTGCGGGCCCTTGCGTCGCCCCTCGCTCAGGCAATGTTCCGCCAACCGGCGTGCATCATGATCTTTGAGGCTGGGCATCAACTCAAACCATCCCAGCAGGAAAGAGTAAAGATGCTCCCTTGATTCGAACCCATCCTCGCCGCGTTGGAAAATATGATCGGCCAGAACATGTCTGAAGGGCGGAACGAGCCGCTTGCTATCCGAACAGTGCTGGTAATTGGGCAAGGATAGAACAATTATTCCTCCATCCCGCACGTAAGAATGCCACTCGATTAGAGTACCGATCGGGTCGCAGGAGTGTTCGAGCACCTGGTTGGCCAGCAGAAAATCCGCGCCTTTAGGGAATAACTGGCCCACTTCGGAGATGTCATGAACTTTATAATCAATGGGAGCACCGAAAAGCGTTTCCACCTCCTTTTCACCTCGCTTGTCGAAGTAAATACACTCGGTCCCGCCAGCTAGCTGCATCGGGTTGAGGCCGGCCCCTATTTCCATCCCTCGGCCTTTGATATAGGGTGACGCAATGGTGTTGCGAAGTTCGTAGATTTTTGCCACCCACGGGTTGTCTTCAGGCGCTGGGTCTCGGTGAGCGAACGTGGACGGAGGGCTTGCCACACCGGTGGAGACTGGGGGTTGGAATTGAGCGGAAATCGCTTGAGACCTCATGTTACTGGATTGACACGCCCGCGCGGCGCGGCGTTCCGCCTGGACCTCGGCTTTCATGCGAGCTGCCTCCTCATCCCCCGGATCAATCTCCAGAGCGCGTTCCGCTGAGGCCTCCGCCTCGGCAGTTTCACCACGTAATCGATGCCAGCTTGCGAATCCGGACCAAGCGGCGGCGCAACGCGGATTAATCTTCAAGGCCTTGGCAAAATCGCGCTGTGCCGTTTCACTGTCTTTGAGTGCGAAAGCGAGCCGTCCGTGCTGGCTGAGGATTTCCGGATCGTTCGGTGCAAGGTTGAGCGCGCGCCCAAGCGCCTCGTGCGCGGAGGACAAATCACCACGGTTCAGATTTTCACTGCAGAAATTCAACGTATGGCGAAGCAGATCATTAATCGATTCGAAAACGATGTCCTTCATAGCATTTTAATTGGAGACCGCCACCTGGCGGAATTCTAATTGAGGGCGCACCGGAGGCGTTCTGTGATGGCCGTTCAGGCGTTGCAGTGTTTCCCGGGCAAGCTGGCATGCCGGATCAACCTTCAGCGCTTGCTGATAGCACCAACGAGCGGAAACGATGTCGTTGATCTCTCGCAAACACTTACCCAACTGGAGCAAGAGCAACAAGTCATTGGGATTGGAACGGATCAGAGCGCAACACTGTCGGGCACCGTCCGCAAAGAGACTTTGTTCAAGGTTCCGATTAATGGAAAGTCTGAGCAGATCGGAATTCTCAGGGTCTAAATCCAAGGCTCGTTTGAGCGTAGGTTCGAGTAAATCGGTGTCGCCGCAGCGGGACGCGGCCGCGGCCAAGCGAACAAGAATATCAGCGTTGTTCGGCCTGATTTCCGAGGCCTGTTTAAAAGAATCACGGGCTTCAGCGAAGGCACCCAGTTGGAATCGTATGTTGCCAAAGCAGACTAAGAGCGGAACAGCGTCCGGCGTGTGCGACAACCCCTCTTTCAACGCAGCACAAGCGCCGTCCAAATCATTCAGCGCGTAAGCGGCGTCGGCTAGTGCCAGGCATTCTTCGGCGCGCGCCTTAGCCTTGATCTGCAGGTATTCAGGATCCGTTGAAAGAAGATTCTCCAACTCACCCAGCTTTGAACTGCATAGATAAGGCATGTACCGGTTAATCATTTCGTCCGGCCAGGACCACCATTTGATCTGCAGCAGAAAGACGATTTCCTTGTCCGAGAAGCGTTTTCGGATTAGTCGTGCGGGGGTTCCGGCAACAACTGTATAAGGCTCAACGGACTTGTTGACGAGGGAACAAGCTCCAATCACAGCTCCATCGCCGATGGTGACGCCCTTAAACAACTTGACGTTGTAACAAATCCAGACGTCGTTTCCGATAGCGATCTCACCGCGACTCTTATTGCTGCCAAAGCGGGGGTCCTGCGGATAAGGAATGCCTTTCGTCCCTGGCCACGCAGGGCGGGTTTGGTAGTCCAGGAAAGGATAGGTAGTGACCCATTCGTGATAATGATCATAGCCAATGATCGTCAAATCGGTGGCAATCGAGCAGAATCCCCCAATACTGATATTCGTTGATGCTCCGCTGGGATTGCGAATTCTGCGATCATGAATATAGGTGTGAGCACCTATCTCCAAGGTTAGACCGGGATCGAGTGAGATCGATGAAGCGCCCTCTGTCATTGTGGGGATGTTGGTTAAAGCCGCAAGAAATCGGCAGGATCGGTTTGAAGAATTTGGGTGGGCCGATGGATAGTCGACCCACCCATGGAAGGAGCCAGCGGTCTCGCCCAGTTGCAACAGGCGACCGACGAAATTCGCTGGACAGGGTTACTGTAGCAAACGCTGCACACTTTGTGAATAGGCGTTAGCCTGAGCCACAATTGCAACGCGAGGTTGCGATTGGAGGAGCAGGCGGGCGTGTTGCGTTGCGGCAGCGGCTTGGTCCCGATCCCCAATCGGGGTGAGGATAGCCGTTAAAGGATTATTCGAAGAAATGGATTGTCCCGCACTGGTCGGGCTGCCTCCCTCGGTCGTGGGCGGGATGGCAACTGAAACCTTGGGTGCGTCTTCGTTTGAGGCTGCGGTGTGGGTTGCGTGCGGTTTGGCCGAGGACGGCACGTAGGCGTGGGAGCCTTGCCCGAGCGCTTGAACGAGGTTGTTTAAGGGAGAGATCACGCGGGTTTGGCGCCGGAAGGATTTGCTGCCACAGGACTCGCCGCTTTGGGAGATCGAGGGGCCCGGTGGCTGCCGGCGAGTTTGGGGAGTGCCACACTTTGGCGTATGATCGCCTGTTTATTGCTGCGTTGGATTTCGTCGTAAACTTCCTGGCGATGCACGGGCACCTGCGCCGGCGCTTCGATACCTACCTTCACCGCCTCCCCTTCAACACGGACGATCGTCACCTTGATGCGGCCATCAATGACAATGCTTTCGCCGGGTTTGCGCGAGAGGATGAGCATGTGGTCAGCGGGGGAATCAAGCGTTTACTTCGGCGACAGGCAAGGGATGTTCGACCGCGTACTCCGACGCGTTGGCCAGAACGACTTGTTTTCCGCGAAGCGATTGGCGATTGATAACAATGGGGCCCTTCAAGTTCACAGTGGCCCGGCCAGCCGCGTGCAGCGTGACGATGTTGAGAAGGACTGCGTCATCGGGATCCTGGATGCCAAGAAAATCCACATCGGCCTGGGGCAGGTCCGGCTGGTAATCAGGCGCGATCAAAAATGGGTTAACTACAACGAAGGCGAGCGGGCCATTGCCTTTGACCTGCAACCAGAGGAAAGGCTCCTCTGCGGGATTGGAGACAAGCACGTAGTCAGTGAGGTGCTCGAACCCGAGCAACCCCATCGGCAATCGCACCTGGCTGGCTGTTGCCATCTCGGGCGTTTCGGTATCAATTAAGGTCGAGCATTTCATGCCGAGGTGTGCTTAGCAACGGCTATGCCAGCACCCGGCAAACTCTTCCAAAGTCCTGAAAAAGCCTTGTAAACAGGCAAAATCGGTCTGAATGGGAGCTCTTGAAAGAACCTTCGAGCGGACACGGGGCAATGAAGGGGAAGTTTTAGCCTAAGAGAGGGAAAATTTGCCTCGCTACGAATGCAGCGAGGAAATGGGGGAGGAAATACTGGAACGTAATAAACGCGAGAGATTATGCAGGCATGAAACAGCGCTGGGGCTATGCCATTACCCAACTTTCTTCAATCCTTGTGGCCGGTTTACAGGTAAACCATTACCGACTGTTGCAGTTGTAAGAGCACCGAACTGCTGGACAAAGCAGCCTGATAAGTGCTTTGCGCCTGGCTTAGATCGGTAATGGCTTGAGTCATACCAACCCCGGCGACTTTGGTAAACGATTGTTGCAACGAACTCTGCAGATTACTTGCCGTGGTCGCGGCCGAATCAAGCCGCGATTGGATCACCCCGTTATTGCTGATTTGATAAATCAGGTTGTCCTCGTCCTTCGCGAGCGCAGGCTGATCCACCTTGGAAATTGCCGAGGTGTTTCCGCTGGCCAGATCTTTCTGAAGCGAGATCATGTGGTTGAAAAAGTCCGCGCCGTACCGGCTGTCAGCCAGAAGTCCGCGCGGGCCTGAACCGGTGGTGTTTTCGCCTGGAGTTCCAACACTGATGGTGGTCCCCTGCGCAATTTCCGTCTGGGCAACGCTGGTATCGCCCTGATAAGCCACGGCGGTCACCGTACCATTCGCGTCCGTTGTGGCCGAAAAGGGGGCGGTGTCGCTTTTTGTCCCTGAAAACATGTAATGGTCCCCATCTTTGCCGTTAGCCAGCGAGACGGCATGCTGGATCAGTTCATTCACTTCCGACGCGTAGGCCTGCAGTTCGGCGGGAGTTTTAGTCCCATCCGCAAGCGTGGCGATCTCGCCGGCCCGATCGGAGATAGTCTTGATTTGTTGCATAGCGCCGTAGGCGGTGTTGGCGCTGGTCTGCAAAGAAGAGATATTTTGGGCGTATTGGGTGACCTGATTAGTATCGGCCTGCAAACTGAGAGCTTGGGCCATCGCGGCAGGATCGTCCTCGGGCTTTTGAACGCGTTGGCCAGTGGATATCTGGCCCTGCAGCAAATACTGCTGGGTGCTCAGGTAATTCAACTGGTTGATCATCGAGTCCGTGTAAGAAGTGCCTGCGATGCGCATTTAGATAATGGGGTTAACGGTTTCCTTCGATTAACTGCTCTTCATGTTCACCAGAGTCTGCAGCATCATATTGACAGTGCTGATGATCTGGGCGGAGGCCTGATAAGCCTTTTGAAAGGTCATTAAATTTGTCAGCTCCTCTTCCATCGACACGCCGCTCACCGAGTCGCGCTGTTTGGCCAGCATCGAGGAGACTGAATCATGGTTGGCGACCTGGTCGTTCGAGTGGGAAAGCGAATTCCCCAAATCCGCCACCAGCTTGCCATAGGCGCCGTCAAAGGTTTGGTTGCCCAGGCCGGCATTTGTCTGTTGAGCCAATTGCGCGAGCGCCAACGCAACCGAGTTGTTTCCGGCCTTGCCAGGCACTCCCGCCGCCTGCACTTGAGACGGGTCATTGTTTAAATTGGAATTTACACCGATCGTCGCCGCGTCAGTGCCGGTGAAGAAAT
>Ga0265338_10007555_pt1 | contig 13442 bp, 12 predicted proteins | sample 42126metaG_FD_193579 | JGI IMG/M metagenome (GOLD analysis project Ga0265338, IMG submission 193579) | Rhizosphere microbial communities from Carex aquatilis grown in University of Washington, Seatle, WA, United States - 4-21-26 metaG | ecosystem: Host-associated > Plants > Roots > Rhizosphere... | reverse complement strand
CAAGGGCCCGGTTATCGTGGCCGGTAATCTGGCCGGCTCGGACCTGTTCCACCGCGTGAACCTGGCGCCCGACAGCAACGACTTCATGCCCAAGGACGGCAAGACCCCGCTCAACAAGAACGAGATCGCCGCGGTCGGCGCCTGGATCCAGGCTGGCGCGCCCAAGACCGCCCTGGTCGGCGGTCTCAAACTCGCTTCGGCGGACGCCAACGCCATCCAGGCGGTGATCGGCGCCCAGGGCGGCGGCGGCAACGACGACTCCGTTGCCTTCACGCCGGAGCCAGGCGAGGCGCCGCTGCCCGTCGTGGCCGAAGCCGACAAGGCGGCCGTGGCCAAGGTGGTGGGCGAGAGCTTCATCGTGCGCAAGGTGGCCAAGAACTCCAACCTCGTCGATGTGGATTACGCCTCTCTCAAGCCCGTGACGCCCGAGATGGTGGCGGACCTCAGCAAGTTTGGGCCCAACATCATGCGCCTGAACCTGCGCCACGCCGGGATGACCGACGCCGAGGTGAAGACCATCGCCAGCTTCACCAACCTGCGCACCCTGCGCCTGGAGGCGAACCCGATCACCGACGCGGGGGCCAAGGATATCGCCACCCTCAAGGCCATGACCTATCTGAACCTGACCAACACCAAGGTGACCGACGCCGGCTTCGACGCTTTGTCGGCCCTGCCCAACCTGCACCGCATGTATGTGTGGGGCACGACCATCACCCCAACGGCGGTCAGCAAGGTGAAGGCCGAACGCAAGGACATGCTCCTCTACGCCGGGCTCACGCCCAAGGACGTGCCCATCGAGACCAAGGTCATGCAGCCGACCAACTGATCGTCACGCTGCGGGGGGCCGAAAGCTGTCCGGGAAGGCGGGTCGCAAGGCCCGCCTTTTCTTTGTGCGCAAAGGAAAGCTGCGGATCGACCGATTGACAGCGGAAGACCGCGGCGCAAGGCTGGATGATTATCAAAGGCAAGTGTGGCGCGGTGTTCCGACGTCACCTGGGAGGAGGGCGCTGCATGGCTCGGATGGGCTCCAAGATCGCGATCAGCTTGACCCTGGCGCTGGCGTTGGCGGGCGCTTCGGCTGCGACCCTGGCGCGCGCCCAGACCGCCGATCCTCCGCCGGGACCCCTGGCGCAGCCGTCCACGGACCCGAAGGATTTCACCGGCGTCTGGCAGCAGCGCGGCTATCAGATCCGCTATCCCGTGGTCGGCGGCGGCGAAGCCCCCTACCTGCCGTGGGCCGCGGCTGACGCCAAGCGCCGGGCCGACGCTCAGAAGGCCGGCAAGCCGATCAGCGACTCCACCGCCCAGTGCATGCCCTCGGGCATGCCGCGGGTGATGGGCGCGCCCTATCCGATCCAGTTCCTGCAGACCAAGAAGCAGATCGTGCTGCTGCACGAGGTGCAGCACCTGTTCCGCTTCTTCTTCCTGGACGAGGAGCATCCCAAGGATCTCGACCCCACCTTCATGGGCCATTCTGTGGCGCACTGGGAGGGCAACACCCTGGTGGTCGACACCGTCGCCCTGAACAAGAACACCCTGATCAACGAGGCGGGCGATCCGCATTCGGACAAGCTGCATCTCATCGAGCACTGGTCCAAGAGCGCGGACGGCAAGGTGCTCACCGACCTTCTGACCATCGACGACCCAGGCGCCTACTCCAAGCCGTGGAGCATCGAATACAAGTACTACTGGCGTCCAGAGATCCGCTTCATCGAATACATCTGTGAGGAGAACAACCGCAACGTGACCGACGAGAACGGAGTCGTCCGCGCCAAATAGGGCAGGAACGACGCCTTCCCTCTGATGCGATTGGCGAATTATGCGGCTTTGCCGCACGCGATCGGGTAGACCGGTCTGGATCCGTGCCGAGGATGTGGCTTTCGCATCCTTTTCGCTTGATCAGGATGTGTGGCGGCTTTAGGGGCCTTTCGTGACCAAGACTTCCGCGATTGCAGCGCCGCAGAGCGTTCCCGAGGGCGGCCCCGTCCTGCCCGAGAACATCGGCTTCCACATCCGCATCGTGCAGATGCGGGTGTTCCGCGAATTCTATCGCACCTTCGAAGGTTCGGGCGTCACGCCCGGCATGCACACCGTGCTGGCGATCATCCGCGACAACCCCGGCGTCCGCCAGCGCACCCTGGCCGAGCTGCTGATGGTGCGCGAGCCCAACATGACGCGGATGATCCAGGGCCTGCAGGGATCGAACCTGATCGCGCGCGAGATCGACAAGACCGACCGGCGCGCCTTCCACCTGGTGCTCACCGACAAAGGCCGCGCCCTGATGGACGGGGTGCAGGCGCGCATGGACTCCTTCGAGGAGAAGCTGCTGGGCGGCCTCGACTCCAAGGAGCGCAAGGCCCTGCGCAGTTATCTCGATCGCATCCTCGACGCGGTGGACTGACACCCGCGCTCAAGCCGCGACGCGGTAGCACGCCAGTCGCGCTCAAGCGGCGAAGCGATAGCGCATCCAAGACTCTAAAAATGCTTATTCCTCATAGGTGATTGCGCTAGGTTCCCTGCCGAACACAGAACGGGAGGGGACATGTCGAAATATGCGCCGGCCATCGATCTCGAGGCCGTCACCGCCATCGACATCCATACGCACGCCAGCCTGTCCTCGGTACAGCCTCGCGATCCGTGCTCGATTCCGCTCGACGAGCACATGCAGGCCTATTTCAAGGCCGACCCGACCCCGACCAACGAGGAGGTCGCCGAGTACTACCGCGCCCGCAAGATGGCGGCGGTGATCTTCCCGGTCGACTGCGAGCACGAGCTCGGCCACTGGCGCGTGCCCAACGAGGAAGTCGCCGAACTGGCCAACACCTACAACGACTGCTTGATCCCCTTCGCCTCGATCGACCCGCACAAGGGCAAGATGGGCGTGCGCGAGGCGCGCAAGCTGATCGAGGAGTATGGCGTCAGGGGCTTCAAGTTCCATCCCACCGCCCAGGGCTTCTATCCCAACGACCGCATGGCCTATCCGCTGTACGAGATCATCCAGGATGCAGGGCTGGTGGCCCTGTTCCACACCGGGCAGACCGGGGTGGGCGCCGGCGCGCCGGGCGGTTTCGGCCTGCGCCTGAAATACTCCAATCCGATGCACCTCGACGACGTGGCGGCCGATTTCCCCACGCTGAAGATCGTCATGGCCCACCCGTCCTTCCCCTGGCAGGAGGAGGCCCTGGCGGTGGCCACGCACAAGCCGACCGTGCACATCGACCTGTCGGGCTGGTCGCCCAAGTACTTCCCGCCGATCCTGGTGCGCTACGCCAACTCCATCCTCAAGGACAAGGTGCTGTTTGGTTCCGATTATCCGGTGATCACGCCGGACCGCTGGATCGCCGATTTCGACAAGCTGGACATCAAGCCGGAGGTCCGTCCCCTGATCATGAAGCAGAACGCCATCCGCTTGCTGGGCCTGACGTAGGGCCCGCTTGACCCGGAGCGGTTCCGCTCGCTAGAAAGCTTGTCCTTTATAAGCAATTCACTCGTGAGCCGGCGCTGTCCGGCAGTCCGCCTTCCCTAGTTTCGAATTTGGAGATCGTCATGGCCGAACCCGCTTCCTCTTCTGCCCAGGCCGACGGCAGTAAGGCCTGGTCGACGGTGCGCGTGGACTTCGAGGCCGGCGTGGCGTGGGTCACGCTGAACCGCCCCGAGAAGCGCAACTGCATGAACCCGACCCTCAATGCGGAGATGCATGAGGTGCTCGATTTCCTGGAGGCGGACGACCGCTGCGGCGTGCTGGTGCTGACCGGCGCAGGCGAGAGCTTCTGCGCGGGCATGGACCTGAAGGAATACTTCCGCGAGACCGAGGCCAAGGGCCACATCGCCATCCGCCGGGCGCAACGCAACAGCTACGGCTGGTTCCGTCGCCTGCGCTGGTTCGAGAAGCCGACCATCGCCATGGTCAACGGCTGGTGCTTCGGCGGCGCCTTCGGCCCGCTGTTCTCCTGCGATCTGGCCGTGGCTTCCGAGACGGCCACCTTCGGCGTCAGCGAGATCAACTGGGGCATCATCCCCGGCGGCAATGTCACCAAGGTGCTGGTCGAGCTGATGAGCGCCCGCGACGCCATGTACTACACCCTCACCGGCGAGACCTTCGACGGCAAGAAGGCGTCCGAGTTGCGGGTGGTCAACGAGGCGGTGCCGGCCGACCAGCTGCGCTCCCGGGTGCGCGCCATCGCCGATAGTTTGCTCGAGAAGAACCCGCAAACGATCAAGGCCGCCAAGGACGCCATCAAGCGCGTGTCCGAGATGACCGTGGACGCCTCGGAAGACTATCTGGTGGTGCGCCAGGAGGCGCTCAACTACCTGGACAAGAGCGAAGGCCGCAAACAGGGCATCAAGCAGTTCATCGACGACAAGACCTTCCGGCCGGGTCTGGGCGCCTACAAGAAGAGCTGAGCAGACTCCCAAAGAGGAGCTCTACGGCAAGCAAGCGGGAGGAAGCGGATGAACATCGATCTTCTGATCGGCGGCAAGAAGGTGGCCGCCACGGGCGGGGCGACCTTCCAGCGCAGGAACCCGGTGACCGGCGAGGTGGCGAGCGTCGCCGCCGCAGCCACCGTCGAGGACGCCAGGGCCGCCGTCGACGCGGCCCAAGCGGCTTTTCCCAAGTGGTCGGCGATGGGCCCGACCGCCCGGCGCAAGATCCTCAACAAGGCCGCCGACATCCTGGAGGCCCGTACGCCGGACTTCATCACCCTGGTGTCGGGCGAGACCGGCGGCAGCCCCGGCTGGGGCGGCTTCAACTGCTTCCTGGCCGCCGGCATGCTGCGCGAGGCCGCTTCGATCACCACCCAGGTCACCGGCCAGACCATCCCCACCGACAAGCCGGGCATGCTGTCCCTGGCCGTGCGCACGCCGGCCGGCGTGGTGCTGGGCATCGCACCGTGGAACGCCCCGGTGATCCTGGGCGTACGCTCGATCGCCGTGCCGCTGGCGGTGGGCAACACGGTGGTTATGAAGGCGTCGGAGATCTGCCCCGGCGTGCAGGCGCTGATCGGCGAGTGCCTGATGGAGGCCGGCGTGCCCGACGGCGCGGTCAACGTCATCACCCACGCCCCGGCCGATGCGCCCAAGATCGTCGAGGCCCTGATCGCCCATCCGGCCGTGCGCCGGGTGAACTTCACCGGTTCGACCCGCGTGGGCAAGATCATCGGCGAGCTGTCGGCCCGCCACCTGAAGCCGGCGGTGCTGGAGTTGGGCGGCAAGGCCCCGCTGCTGGTGCTCGACGACGCCGACCTCGACGAGGCGGTCAACGGCGCGGCTTTCGGCGCCTTCATGCACCAGGGCCAGATCTGCATGTCCACCGAGCGGGTGGTGGTCGACGAGAAGATCGCCGACCAGTTCGTCGCCAAGTTCGCCGCCAAGGCCAACAGTCTGCCGGCCGGCGATCCGCGCGGCGGCAATGTGGTGCTGGGCTCGCTGGTGTCGGTCGAGGCGGCCGAGAAGGTCGAGCGCCTAGTGCAGGACGCGGTGAAGAAGGGCGCCAAGCTGGTGGCCGGCGGCAAGCGCGAGGGCTCGATCATGGAGGCCACCGTGCTCGACCACGTGAAGCCGGACATGGATATCTACTACGAGGAGAGCTTCGGCCCGGTGGCCGCGGTGATCCGCGCCAAGGGCGACGACGCCCTGGTGGCCGTGGCCAACGACACCGAATACGGCCTGTCGTCGGCGGTGTTCAGCCAGAACATCAACCGCGCCTTGTCGGTGGCCCAGCGCATCCAGGCGGGCATCTGCCACATCAACGGGGCCACCGTCGCCGACGAGCCGCAGATCCCGTTCGGCGGGGTCAAGGCCTCGGGCTATGGCCGCTTCGGCGGCCCGTGGGGCATCGCCGAGTTCACCGACACCAAGTGGCTCACCATCGAGAGCGAGCAGCACTATCCGTTCTGATGTGACTCCCTTCCCCTTTGCTGGGGGAGTGAGAGCGGTCGGCGGAGGCGATCGATCGAACGGGGATGGGGGTTGACCTGTCGGCCGCACCGCAGCTGGACGGTCACCCTCACTCCCGGCCTCTCCCCCATCAAGGGCGAGAGGAGAAAAAGGACCACCTGTGAGCGCCTACGACACGTCCACCCTTATCGCTCAATTACGCGCATCGCCCGGCTTTGACCGCCTGTGCGTCCTGATCGGCGACGAGGCCCTGGCCGATACGGCCGAGGCGGTGCTGGAGGAGGCGGCGCGATTCGCAGAAGGCGTGCTGTCGCCGCTCAATCCCGTGATGGACCGCGAAGGCTGCCGGCTCCAGGACGGCCGGGTGAAGACCGCGCCCGGCCATGCCGAGGTGTGGGGCGCGTTCTGTGAGGCGGGCTGGCAGACGCTGGACAAATCCCCCGACCACGGCGGCCAGGGCCTGCCACTGATCGTCTGGGCCGCGGCGCAAGAGCTGTTCGACCGCGCCTGCGTCGCCTTCGGCATGCTGCCATGTTCCCAGGGCGCGGCCAGCAAGCTGCTGGACGCGCACGCCGACGACGCCATCAAGGCCGAGTGGCTGCCCAGGCTCGCTTCCGGCGAATGGGCCGCGACCATCGTCATCTCCGAGGCCGAGGCCGGCTCGGACGTCGGCCGTATCCGCACCCGCGCCGAGCCGCTGCCGGGCGGTGACTGGGCCATCACTGGCGAGAAGACCTGGATCACCTTCGCCGACCACGACCTGGCCCCGCGCATCGGCCACTGCGTGCTGGCCCGCACGCCCGATGGCAGGCCGGGCGCGGGCGGCCTTTCCCTGTTCCTGGCCCCGAGCGTGCTGGAGGACGGTGCGCGCAACGCCATCGCCATCCGCCGCATCGAGGAGAAGATGGGCCTGCACGGCTCACCCACCTGCGCCGTCGGCTTCGAGGGCGCCCGCGCGCGCCTGATCGGTCAGGAGGGCCGGGGCCTGGCCCAGCTGTTCGCCATGATCACCATGATGCGGCTGTCGGTGGGGGTGCAGGGCCTGGGCCTGGCCTCGCTGTCATCCGAGACGGCTCTCCGCTACGCCGCCGAACGCAGGCAGGGCGGGGCGCCGGGCGAGCCGCCGATCACCATCGACCGCCACGCCGACGTCCAGCGCCTGCTGCTGCAGGGCCAGGCCCGCACCCAGACCCTGCGCGGCCTGGTCTACGCCACGGCCGTCCAGGCCGATCTGGCGGCGCTGGAAACCGATCCGGAGGCCAAGGCGCGTGCGGCCGATCTGGCGGCCTGGCTCCTGCCCCTGGTCAAGACCCTGGGCGGCGAGGTCGGCTTCGACACCGCCAGCGAGGCGATCCAGGTGCTGGGCGGGGCCGGCTATGTGAAGGACTGGCCGATCGAACAGGCGCTGCGCGACGCCCGCGTCTTCACCATCTATGAGGGCGCCAGCGGCATGCAGGCGCTCGACCTCCTGCACCGGCGTCTGTGGCGCGACGAGGGCCGTGGGCTGAAGGCTTTCCTGGCTCTGGCCCGCGCCGACCTCGACGACCGGCCGGAGGCCGGGGCCCTGGCCTTCGTGCTGGATTGCCTGGAAGACGCCGCCGAGATCCTGGGTGGCTTCAAGGGCGAGCCGCGTGAAGGCGAAGCGGGCGCCTACGCCTTCCTGCAACTGGCGGGCCTGGCCGCCACCGGCTGGATCGCCCTGCGCCTGACCGGGCTCGACGACGCGCGGCTGCAGGCTGCTGGGCGCTTCTGGTTGTCGGACATCGAGCCTCGCGCCAATCTCGAGCACGCGCGAGTGACGATGGGGCAGGGACGGCTGGACGGGTTCGAGGCGTTCCGGGGCGCCTAGCGGCTGCTGCACGGCCGGCCTAGGTTCGGGCCATGGCCGACGACCTGCCGCTGCTCACCTTCCGCGACGCCGCCGCCTTTGAGGCCTGGCTGGCCGACCAGCCGCAAGATTCGCCGGGCTGCTGGGTTTGCTTCGCCAAGAAGGGCGCGCCCGAAGCTACCGTCGATAAGGACGAGGCCATCGACAGCGCCCTGATCCACGGCTGGGTCGACAGTCAGATCGGGCGGATCGACGAGCACTATTTCAAGACCCGCTTCACGCCGCGCAAATCCAGGAGCATCTGGTCGCAGCTAAACCGCGACCGGATCGCCAGGCTCGATGCCGCCGGGCGCATGGCGCCGGCCGGGCGGGCCCAGGTCGAGGCGGCCAAGGCCGACGGGCGCTGGGACGCCGCCTATGCCTCGGCTTCCCGGGCCGAACCCTGCGCCGAACTCATCGCGGCCCTCGCCGCCGCGCCGGAGGCCAAGGCGATGTTCGAGGGACTGGACGGCGCCAACCGTTACGCCGTGCTGTGGCGCATCGAGCAGACCAAGACGCCCGCCAAGCGCACGACCAAGATCGCCGAGATGGTCGCCAAGCTGGCGCGCGGTGAGATCTTCCATCCCCCGCGCAAGACCTAGCCCTACAGCCCCTGCGCCCTCAGCACATGCTTCTGCGCCTTGCCGGCGGCGTTGCGGGGGATGGCGTCGATGAAGCGCACATGCTTGGGCTTCTTGTAGGGGGCCAGGTACTGGGCGCAGGCCAGGATCACCTGCTCGGTGTCCAGCTGGGCGCCGTCCTTCAGCACGATGTAGGCGCAGCCCACCTCGCCCCAGCGTTCGTCCGGCACGCCGACCACCGCCACGTCGTGCACGCCGGCGACGCGCATCAGGGCGCTCTCGACCTCGGCCGGGTACACGTTCTCGCCGCCGGAGATGTACATGTCCTTGGAGCGGTCGAGCACCGAGAAGAAGCCGGTCACCGGGTCCTTGACCCCGATGTCGCCGCCGCGGAACCAGCCGCCGGGGAAGAAGCACGAGGCGTTGGCGTCGGGCCGGTTCCAGTAGCCGGGGGTCACGGCCGGGCCGCGCATGACGATCTCGCCGGTCATGCCGTCGGGAACCTCATGACCCTCGTCATCGACGATCTTCACCTGCATGGCCGGGGCCGGCACGCCCACAGAGCCGATGGCGCTCCGGATCACCTCGAGGATGCGCGGCACGTGCATGATGGTGCCGGTCTCGCTCATGCCGAGGCCGTTGGTGTAGCGCACCCCGTCGTCGACCAGCTGCTCGATCAGGTCCTGGGGGCTCGGGGCGCCGCCGACCACGAAGGCGGTCAGGCGGTTCAGCGCGCGGGGCTTGTAGGTCGGCTCGTTGAGCAGGCCGCGGGCGATCTGCGGGACGCCGAAATAGTGGGTGGCGCCCAGGCCTTCGCCGGCCAGATCGTCGTTGAGCAGGCGGGCGATGGTGTCGGCCGGCACGAAACGATCGGAGATGGCGAACATCGCGCCCTTCTGCAGAGTGCTCCAGCTGACCGCCACCAGGCCCACGGTGTGGAACATCGGCGAATCGCACAGCAGCACCGACTCCGCGCCGATGTCGGCCAGGGCGCAGAAGTTGAACGACTGCCAGAAGGCGTTGATGCGGGTGATGATCGCGCCCTTGGGCTTGCCCGTGGTGCCCGAGGTGTAGAGCAGGATGAAGGGCGCGTTCTGGTCCATGGCGGCCGGCGCGTGCGGCGCTTGCGGCGCGGTGTCGAGTTCGTGGCGCCAGGCCGTGGTGGTGATGGAACGCACCTGCGGGGCGCCGCGCAGGGCCGTCAGCAGGCCGGAGGCGAACTCGTCGTCATAGATGACCAGCTCGGGACCGGTGTCCTGCAGCTGGAACTCCAGCTCGGCCGCCGACAGGCGCCAGTTCAGGGGCAGCAGGATCGCGCCGGTGCGATGGCAGGCGACGACGAACGCCAGGAAGTCGGTCGAGTTGCGAGCCAGGATGCCGAGCGGCTTGCCGCGCGCATCGCCGACCAACCGGTGAATCAGGGCGACCGCCTTGTCCGTGCGGCGGTGCAGCTCCAGATAGGACATCCGCTCGCCCGTGGCGAAGGCCATGCACACGGTCTGGTCGGGCCGATTCTGGGCGTTGAAGGCGACGAAGTCCCGGTCGAGCCACTCCGGCGCGGTCTGTCCGCCTTGGTCCATGCGCTTAAATCCCCCCGGCGCTGTAATAGGTATCATTGCTAAGTAATTAGCAAAGTCGGACGCAGCCGCGCCAGGGGGTTTCTATCCGAGTTTAGCGGTAACGGCGCGGATAATGGTCGTGCCAGTAGCGATGGTACGGATAGGGCCGGTAAGTCCAGGCGCCGCCGTAGAAGACCCACGGATTGTACCAGCTGGGCGCGTCGTACACGTACACGGGGCCGCCCGGAGGCGGAGCGTAGTAGAAGGCCGGCGCGCCGGAGCGCAGCACGTAGCCCGACGGGCAGCCGGGGCCGCCGCCGCTGTTGCTGGCTATAGCGCCGCCGGCGACCGCGCCGAGCGCCCCGCCGGCCACGATGCCCGCGCCGCGGTCGTGACGCCCGGCCACGCTGGAGCCGATGACCGCGCCGAGTATGCCGCCAAAGATGGCGCCGGCGGCGGTGTTGTTCTGCTGCTGGCGGATGCAGTTGGCCTGGAACCAGGCCTGGGCTGAGGCGGCGTACTGCGCGTCATAGGCGCGTTGGGCCGCGTCCTGCTGGGCGTCCTGGGCGGTGTAGCCGGGCGGCGGCTGCAGGTTCTGATCGGGGCCGCCTTGCGGATTGTAGCCTGCGGGCGGCGACGGATAGCCGTCCTGGCCGTAGCTCTGCTGACCATAGCCCTGCGGCGGCGACGGATAGCCTTGCTGGGGTTGCTGATAGCCCTGGGGCGGCGGCTGGTAGCTCTGGTTGTAGTTGGGGGGCGGCGGCTGGTTGTAGCTCGGGGGCGGGCCGTTCTGAGCCAGGGCCTGGGCGTTGGTCCCGACAAGCATCGCGACGCCAGCAGCCGTGGCGGTCAGTGATTTGATCACTTGGTTCATACTCATCTCCGGTCGAGCGGATACGCCATGGGCCTGGCGGCAGTAATGCCAAGATAATAGAGCGCCACCGTGGCGGCGGCGTTGCAATTCTTGTCTCTGGAATCTCCGCGTTGAACGGGAGCTGAACGGCGCAGCCCGATCAAGCCGCCTGGGGAAGCCGCGCCCCGACCAGGCTCGCCACCTCGTCGGTGTAGGCCTCCACCAGTTCGCACGCGGCCGCGACGCCGGATACGCGCCGGGACGCCAGCCCGGCCAGATTGCCGCCCTTGGAGAACAGGGCGCGGAAGGCCTCCTTGTCGCTCAGGGCCACCGCCAGGGCGGGCAGGTGGGCCGACTCCAGTTCGGCGCGCACCTCCTGGAACGAGCGGCGTCCGGCCGGCGGCGTGCGGGCGAACAGGCAGGCCAGGGGGATGGCGCGGCCTTCCTAGTGCGAGATGTCGGCGACCATCCTGGCCACCTTGCGGGCTTCGCGCGCGTCCAGCTGCGAGGCGGCGAGCGGTGTGATCACCAGGTCGGCGTTGGCGATGGCCATGCCGCCCATGCGTGGCGCCCCGCCCTCGGTGTCGACCACCACCCATTCCGAGGCCTGCTTGGCGTGGCGCAGCTCGCCAGGCAGATCCTGGAAGCTGGGCGCATGGAAGAGGCGGATGGCGTCGGGCTTGCCCGGCAGCTCGCCCCAGGCGCGGAGCGGCAGGTTGGGGTCGGAGTCGACCATCGAAACGGTCAGGCCGCGCTCGGCCAAGCCCAGGGCCAGCAGCAGGGCCGAGGTGGTCTTGCCCACGCCACCCTTGGTGCTCACGAAGGCGATCGTCGGCATGGGGCGCCTCCATCTCTTCGCTTTTGAGTTTGACGCTAAGCCGCGAGGAACGCCACCCTTTTTGCTGCAATGCAGCGTAAAGCGCGCGCGCCCTACAGATCGAGCACCAGCAGGGGGCTCTTCGCCCGCGAGCAGCAGGGGGTCATCTGGTCGTTCAGGGCCTGCTCGGCCTCGGTCAGGAACACGTCGCGGTGGTCGGGCTCGCCCTCCAGCACCCGCGTGAGACAGGTTCCGCACACGCCCTGTTCGCACGAGGTGGGCAGCTCGATACCGGCGTCGGCCAGCACCTGGGTGATGCTCCTGTCTGCGGGCACGTCGAGCACCTGACCGGAGGAGGCGAGCCGGATCTGGAAGGCGCCGGGCTCGGCCAGCCCGTCCGGTGTCACGGGGGCGAAGAACTCGCGGTGCACGCGCGAGGAGGGCCAGCCCCTGGCCTTGGCCGTCGCCAGGGCGGCCTCGATCAGTCGGCCGGGGCCGCAAACGTAGAGGTGCGCGCCCGGAACCGGATCCGCGAGCACCGTGTCGAGGTCCAGCCGTGCGGCGCCGGGACCTTCGCTGAAGTAGAGCGTGGCGTTGTCGGCGAAGGCCGACTGGCGGATGTGGGTGGCGAAGGCGGCATGCGCCTGCGAGCGGGCGGCGTAGTGCAGCTCGAACGGCTCGCCGGCGTTGGCCAGGCGCTCGGCCATGCACAGGATCGGCGTGATTCCCACGCCGCCGGCGATCAGCACCGTGCGCCGGGCCGAGGGCTCCAGCGTGAAGTGGTTGCGCGGTTCGGACACCCGCAGCAGATGGCCGATCTCGACCTTGTCGATCAGGCCCACGGATCCCCCCCGCGAGCCGGTCTCGCGCATCACCGCCAGCTGGTAGGCGTCGCGCCGCCTGGGGTCGTTGCACAGGGAGTACTGGCGCACGAGACCCGGCTCGACCTCCACGTCCACGTGGGCGCCGGCGGTGAAGGGCGGCAGCTCCCGTCCTTGGGCGTCGGCGAGCTCGAAACAATGGATATCGATCGCCTCGCGCCATTTCTTGGCGACGCGCAGGCTCATCCAGGACTGCAGCATGGGTCGTTTTCGCCCACTCCGCACCCGTTGCGCAAGCCTAGGCCGAGCGACGCTCGGCAGCGGCCTGGGGCAGGACCTTCAGGAAGTGCTCGCGGCGGTAGGGCTTCATCCCCTCCGGCGCGGCCACCGCGGGCCACAGGCGCTGACTGGTGCAGAAGTCGATTTGGCCGTCCAGGGCCAGGCCCAGCAGGCGCGGGTCATCGACGTTGTCGAGCCTCAGCTTCAGATTCTGGCGTCTCAGCTCGCGACTCCAGATGGCGATGGTGCTCGCCAGGGCGTTCGCCTCCAGCGCGGTCGGATGGGCGGTCGGCAGAACGCAGGCCACGCTGAACACACCCAGCTCCTCTATCCCGGAGACGTCGCGTTGGCTCGGATGGATGGCGATGGCCATGCGCGGGCTTATGACGCGCAACTGGTGCACCCACTCGGCGATGGCGGCCAACGGCGTGCCGGACTGCACTTCGGCCACCCGGCCCAGCAGGAACGGTCGCGCCTCGGCTGGCGTGCAGGCCAGGGCCTGCAGGAAGGCGCGCCGGCCGTTCCTGTTCATCAGGGTGGTGGAATGGACCGAATAGCCCAAGAGGCAGCGCTTGCCGGCGACGAGGCAGGCCCGGATGTGGTCCACGGCGCTGGCCAGGATACGCAGGTCCAGCTCCAGGAAATCCCTGTCTTCCCGGTGCCAGCCGGTCTGCAGCCAACCTTGATCGTAGGCGTAGCGGCCGAAGCCGCGATCCGGATGTTCGGGCGTGATCCAGTAGCCGGTAATTGCCTCTTGAGCCACGCTC
>Ga0265338_10007553_pt1 | contig 13444 bp, 9 predicted proteins | sample 42126metaG_FD_193579 | JGI IMG/M metagenome (GOLD analysis project Ga0265338, IMG submission 193579) | Rhizosphere microbial communities from Carex aquatilis grown in University of Washington, Seatle, WA, United States - 4-21-26 metaG | ecosystem: Host-associated > Plants > Roots > Rhizosphere >... | reverse complement strand
TCGGAGTGGTGCTTCGGGCCGTTCGTGTCGCCGAACGGGATACCGTCATAGCTGATCACGAAATTGCCATCCGGCTGTCCGCGCAGGGTGTTTTTCACGTTTCCGTCTGACAGACCGGGTCCGTTGATGTCGATTCCGGTCAGCGAGGGCACAATCGCCAAGAGCGTCGTGTAGTCCGCGGTCGAGGCGACCGAATCTTCGATATAGGAACGGTTGATGATGGTCTGGGGCTCGGTGGTGTTCAGTGACGCCTTCGCCGGCGCAACATCGGGATTGAACCGAGAACCCGTCACGACGACGGTTTCGATCGGCCCGCGGCTCGAATCAAAAGATGCGACGGTCGTGTCCGCCGCATAGCCTGCGTGGCTGAACATGAGAATCGTCGAACTCATCAACGTCACGGTCAGGATCGCCCGTTTACGATCCGTGAGCATTTTCTTGAACATTAAGGTCATTGCCCCTTTTGATTTTAATGGGGCATGAAGGATGGTCGCGCTGAAACGCGACTACGCGCCGTTTACTACGGCGTGCATCCAGCGTTTTCGAAATCCGCGCGACTGTTGTTGAACCTTTGCCACCCCGCCACAACGTGCGTGAGCTAGCAATGACGAATTACGGATCGATGACAGAGAAAGTAAATTACCGAATAAACAATCTGCAGCCCCGCCATGCGTTTTTGCGCCGGAAATCTTGCGCGAAACGCACGAGCAATAGTTCGCTTAAGTCAATGGTGTAAGCGACCAGATCTGGCGCTGCGGCGTCAGAGATGCGCTTTGAGCGTGATCTGGAAGCTCCGCTCGGGCTGGAAGAAATACTGATCAAGGCTGTTCGGCCGATGAGTCAGGTCCTGCGCAGATGCTCCCTGGAATGCAGGAACAGGAGGACTATTCGGCGGGACCACTGCGGTCGGTTTGTCGTTGATCGTAATCGCAACGATGTTACGGCTGTCCAGAACATTGTAGACGCCGCCACCAATCTCGAAGTCCGCGCCGGCAAAGTCGCCGAGATCATAGCTGCCGGTGAAGTCCATATTGTTGTATGCGCCGAGCTTGTAGAACGAGCCTGCATACTGCGTCCGGTTCAGGACGAAGGCTGTCGGCGTCGATCCGTAAATGTCGTATCGCTTGGCTGGCGTGTCTTCGTATTGTTGGCCGGTGATCTTGTCGATGAGCGACAATTTCCAGCCATCAGACTTGTAGATCAGGCCCATCGCGGCGGTCCAGAACGGAGCTTGCTGCGCCTGGAACGAACGCGAAGTCGGGTCCAGCGGATTTACGTGCGCTTTGGCCGAGTTGATCGAACCGTTTGCAAATACCGCGAGGCCATCGAAAATTCCGCCGAACACGTCGTCACTGAATGCATAAGTCGACTCCCCCTCGACGCCCTTATAAATCACTGTGCCAGCATTGATGTTGCAGCTATCGGAGGCATTTCCCGGCGGAGTGGCCTGATTGCACGGGACTGTCTGAATCGTATTGTCGCTGCTGATATAATAGATGTCGCCATCGACCGAAAAATTGTCTCCGTAGTAGACCGTGCCGAACTGGTAGTTTGTCGTCGTCTGCGGCTTGGGAAACGAGTCGATATTTCCCGTGACTTCAAATGAGGAGATGTCGGGCACGTAGATGCCGTTCGCATATTGGGCGTAGACGCTCCAATTCTGCATAATCTCTTAGTTGATGGTGGCGAAGGGCAGCGTGCGGGTGGTGGTGAAGCTGTCGGCGTTATTTGCGCCATAGATCGCTGGCGGCTTGCCCTTGATCAACGAATTGGGATTAATCGTGTGCTCCCACGAGACGTATTTGATGCCGGGAGTCACGGTCAGTCCGTCAATAGGACGAATCTCGAGTTCGAGGAAAGGTTCGTACTGGTTCCAGCCCGTGTGTTCGTGATAACCGACGCCTGAAATTCCGTTGAAGACCGTACCGCTCGAGGTCTTCTGGTCGGCGTAGGTACCGAGCAGTTCGGACTTGAACGCGTTGCACGATCCCGGTCCGCCGGCGTTGCACAGATTCACGTCGAAATAATAGCGCTCGCGCTCTGTCGCGGACGCTTCAAGCCAGACGCCGGCGCGGAGCTGACCGGTGATCGAGCCGACCGCGTAGTCGAGCGAGGCGCGCAACACGTCGCCCCAGACTCGATAGGCGTTGAGCTTGGTGTAGCCCAGAATATCGTTTGGGTGACTGACGCCTCCCACTTTCGTACCAGGCGACTGGAAAGTCCCGGCGAGCACGTTCGCCAGTGTCTGCGTGATGTTATTCGTCGTCACCGTCTTGTTAATGTAGGCGTAGGTGTACGCTTCGTCGTCGAGATGGAAAGTGTCGGAGATATCGCCACGCAAACGCAGATAATCCATGTCAGTCTGCTTGAATTCGGGATTGTACGCGGCGTAGTCGGGAAGCGCGGGATTGGTGTTCTGCAACGCAAATTGCTTGCCGTACGTGATGACCTGACCCGGCGTTGCACCGTTATTGTCGTTGACCGTCTGAACAAGGCCATTTCGATTGGCGAATGCCGTGAGAGTCCAACCCGGCGCAATCTCTGTCTCGACCTTCAAAAGCTCATTGTCGTGGTGCGTGCTTTGAAGCGTCAGATACCCGGAGGACTCCGTGTCCTGGAAGTTGGCGAGAACTCTCACATCGTGGCCCAGCGCTTCGAATGTTCCCGTCTGGAGGTTGGTGTTGAAGTTCCACGTGCCCCAGCTCCCATAGGTCATGGTTTGTTTGGCATGGAAATCATCCGTGAGCGGCTCGGAAAACAGATTGATCGTCCCGCCATACGTCGAGGCGCCGATTGTTCCGGCATTGCCCGGGCCACGGTCGACGTCGACGGAGCCGATCGTCGACGACGGGAAATAGGATTCGGAGTGATGCGTCGGTCCGTTGGTGTCGCCAAAGGGAATGCCGTCATATGACATGCCGAAATTGCCGTCCGGCAATCCACGAAGTGTATTCTTGACGTTTCCATCTGACAGGCCAGGGCCATTGATGCTCAAACCGCTGAGCGACGGGACAATTGCCAGGATGGTCACATAGTCAGAGGTCTGTGCGACGGAGTCTTCGATGTAGGATTTATTGATGATCGTCTGGGGTTGTGTTGTGTTCAGCGAGGCTTTCGAAGGCGCAATGTCGGGATTGAAGCGCGATCCGGTGACGACGACCGTTTCGACGGGGCCCTGGCTTGTATCGAGAGCGGCCAGTGTCATGGAGTCTGCCGCGACAGCCTGGGAAGTCGCGAATAGTGCGCCCGTTCCCAGCAACGCAACTGCGAAATGGATTGGGCGGGTTCGCGGCTTTTGCGTAAACATCTGAAATGACTACCCCTCTGAAATTGAACACCCCGTCGCGCAGCACAAATTGCCGCGCCGCGCCACAAAAGCGCGCCGCCCTGTCGAAGGACCTCCGACAGTTCGCAACCAAGCGTGTTAGCTTTGGAAAAACCCCCGCCACGCAGTCAGGTGCGTAGCAAGAGACAATGACGAGTGCGTGACGTCATAAATTAAAATATTGTGAGAAAGTTCAGACCAAATGCGTGACGCTAAAGTGACTGTCGAATGACAACTCCAGACGCACCGATCGCCTCCGGACCGCTCCGCCGCATCCGCGTGCTCGACCTCACCTCTGTGGTCCTCGGACCAATCGCCACGCAAATTCTCGGCGACTACGGCGCCGACATCATCAAGGTGGAAGGTCCGGCTGGAGACATGATGCGTGCGAACGGTGTGTCGTTGCATCCGGGAATGAGTTCGATTTTTCTCGCCCTGAACCGCAACAAGCGGTCGCTGTGCCTGAACCTGGCTTTGCCCGATGGCGCCGCGGTTTTGAAGCGCATGATTTCTTCCGTCGATGTGTTCGTCCATAATATGCGCGTGGAAGCGATTGAGCGGCTCGGCTTCGGCTACGCCGCCGTCGCATCGATCAATCCGAAGATCATATATTGCGCTGCGACGGGCTTCGATCAGGACGGTCCGGATCGCGACAAGCCGGCCTTCGACGACATCATCCAGGCGGCGTGCGGCCTGGCGTCCGTCGCCAGCACCGGCCGCGAACAACCCGACTATGTTCCGACACTGGTCGCCGACAAGACAACCGGCATGGCCGTTGTCAATGCAGTGCTTGCCGCGCTGTTCCACCGCGAACGGACCGGAGAGGGCCAGCATGTTGAAGTTCCGATGTTGGAGACCATGACCGCATTCGTTCTTGCCGAGCATCTCGGCGGGCTCACCTTCGATCCGTCGCCAACGAAAGCAGGGTACGCCCGGCTTCTCGCCGGCGGGAGAAAACCGGCGCCCACCAAGGACGGCTATATCGGAATTCTTCCCTACACGACCGACCAGTGGCTGGCGTTCCTGAAGGTTGCCGATCGCTCCGATCTTGCAGAGACGCTTGGCGTTGCGGACCGCATGACGCGCAATGCGAACATTCAAAAACTCTACGCAGCGCTCGCCGAGATCACGCGAACGCGCACCACGGAGGAATGGATGCGCATCTGCGGGGAACTCGATATTCCGGCCACGCCGATCTACAGCCTCGACCAATTGCCCGACCATCCACAGATCGTCGCGACGAAACTCTTCCAGCGCATGGAACATCCGACGGAAGGAATAATTCGCACGATCCGTCCACCCACGAAATTCTCGGCGTCACCTGCGAGCGTGCGCTACCCGGCGCCGCTGCTGGGCGAAAACAGCCGCGAGCTGCTGCGCGAAGCCGGTTTTGCGCAAAGCGAAATCGCTGCGCTGCTGGACGCAAAAATCGTCACGCAACCATCTGTCGAACACTCTTCCTAGAAGGCACGGGACCATGGAATTCGAACTGGCCGAAGAACATCGCATGCTCAAGGAACTCGTCCATCGATTCGTCGAGGACGAGCTCATTCCCCTTGAAGCCGGCGTTTTGGCGCGCGAAGCAGCCGGACAGGGATTGACGATCCCAAAGAAAGAGCATGACAGGATCGACGAGGTTTCGCGCTCGCTCGGACTATGGGGACTCGACGCACCCGCCGATGTCGGCGGCTCGGACCTTCCGGCGGTCGCACTTGTCGGCGTAAACGAAGAGCTTGGCCGCACGATCACGCCCTATACGCTGCCGCCAGACTCTCCAAACCTGCGCATGCTGATGGCGACGGTCAACGAGCGTCAGCGCGAAGCGTACCTTGCGCCCTATGTGCGCGGCGAAACAGTTTCAGCCATCGGCATATCGGAGCCGGGCGCAGGATCGGATCCCTCGGCGATGATTACGCGTGCGGAGCGGCAGGGCGACGATTGGGTGCTGAACGGCCGCAAGATCTGGATCAGCCGTGCCGATCACGCCGACTTCACGATCGTCATGGCTCTGACCAACAAGGAGAAGCGCGCGCGCGGCGGCATCTCGGCGTTTCTGGTCGACAAGGGCACGCCCGGTTTCAATGTCCTGCGCCGTATTCCGATGGTCGGCGGCGCGTCGACTTACGAGATCGCGCTCGAGGATTGCCGCGTCGAGGGCTGGAAGCTGCTCGGAACCGAAGGCGCCGGATTCGCACCGATGCAGATTCGACTGGGGACAAGGCGCCTAGAGATGGCCGCATGGTCGATCGGTATGGCGCAGCGTGCGCTCGACATGATCTGCGCATTCGCGCCGCAACGCGTCGTATTCGGTCAGCCTTTGTCGGAACGCCAGGCGATCCAATGGTGGGTTGCCGACGCAGCGACAAAGATTCATGCGGCACGGCTGATGACCTATGACTGCGCCTGGAAGCTCGATACGGGGCGCGATGTGCGGCTCGAAATCTCCATGATCAAGGCGTTTGCGACCGAGATGGCTTACGAGGTCGTCGATCACGCCATGCAGGCGCACGGCGCGATGGGCATGACCAAGGAATTGCCGCTGCAGATGATGTCGACGAAGCTGCGAACGATGCGCATCTATGACGGACCGACCGAAGTGCACAAATGGGTCGTCGCCCGCAATCTTCTGGGAGCGAAACGCTGATGAAAAGCCAGTATGGAGAAGTTTCCGTCTTGCGCGAAGGTTCTATCGCGCTTCTCGAGATCAACCGACCGCCCAACAATCACGTCACGGTGGACTTGATGCGCGATCTCGCAGACGCGCTGGTCGACATCGACGCGGAGCGCGATTTGCGTGCCAGCGTACTTGCTTCGGCCGGCAAAGCGTTCTGCGCGGGTGCCGACCTGACCGCGCCGACAGGCATCGTCAGCCCGAGCGCAGGACCAGGCATCAACGCGCTCTACGTCGAAGCCGTGCGGCTCTTTTCCAACAAGAAGCCCATTATTGCCGCAGTTCAGGGCGCGGCGGTCGGAGCCGGGCTCGGTCTGGCGCTGGTCGCCGATTTCCGCGTGGCTGCGCCCGAAGCGCGCTTCACGGCGAACTTCGTCAAGCTCGGCTTTCATCCCGGCTTCGGCATAACGCACACCCTTCCCCGCTTGATCGGTGAGCAGCGTGCCGCGCTGATGTGCCTGACCGGACGCCGGATCAAGGCGGACGAAGCGCTTTCCTGGGGCCTTGTCGACGAAGTAGCGCCCCTCGAGGAATTGCGCGGCACGGCGCTCAGGCTGGCACGTGAGATCGCCGAGAATGCGCCGCTTGCGGTGCAATCGACGCGAGCCACGCTTCGCAAGGAGCTTGCCGCTGCCGTGCAGGTGCAAACCGATCACGAATTTGTCGAGCAGACGGCCCTGCGCGCGACGAAGGACTTCGCCGAAGGTGTCCGCGCCGTGGCCGAGCGCCGGGCGGGACGGTTCACCGGCACGTAGCCGGCTGTTTACGAAACTGCGGCAGGCGGCTTAGCATTCGCGCGACGACGGGAGCCACGCATGGAAGTTGGCGAATGGACGGCGGACGGCGAATGGTCTGCCACGCCGGAACTGAACAAGATTTATCGGGAAATCCGGTCGCTCGGCCTTGAGACAAATCTGGCTGAATTGGAAGCGTTCGGCTTCACCGTCATTCGCGATGCATTGTCGCCTGATTTGACCTTAAGGCTGCGTGATGCGGTGTTGAATTCGGCGGAAGCGAACTTTGACAGAAAACTCGATCTCGAAAACGAAAAGGAGCTGCATGAGGTCCGGCTCGCGCCATATCTGCTCTACAAGGATGAACTGTTCGAGCACGCGCTGCTCAACCCCAAGCCTCTGGCTCTTATCACCTATCTTCTCGGATATAGCTGCTGGCTGAGCAGCATGACGAGCCATGTCAAAGGACCGGGTGAAGTCGGCTTGCTGCTGCATAGTGATACGGCCAACGGAATGCCCGGACCGTTCTCACCCTACTCGCACGTGGCCAACTGCAATTACGCGCTTACCGACTACACCGAAGATGGCGGATCGCTCGCCATGGTGCCGGGCAGTCATCGGCACTTCCGTCAGCCGACGATTTTCGAGAACAAGCTGGCCGGAAACGAGCGCAATCCGCACGTTATCCCCATCGAAGTGCCGGCAGGCACTGCCATCGTGTGGCATGGCAACACCTGGCATGGTTCATTCCCGCGCAAGATGCCTGGCCTGCGCATCAATCTGTCGATGTATTTCTGCCGGCAATACATGGCGCCACAAGAACTGTATGCCGATTGTGTGCCCTCGGATTTGCTTAAGCGCCACGGGCGCGATTCCCGCATGGCGCAGCTTCTCGGACTCAATCACTTCAATGGTTGGCGCGATGAAGGACCGCAGATGCGCGATCTGCGCACCATGCGGGCCGGGCGGAACTGGCAGTCCTGACGTCGCACGCATCGCCGGTCCCGTAGACGGCAGACAGATTGGCATCGCGATGCCGCGGGTCTAGTCTCGATGCAGAGGCAGTGCAGAAGGCAAGCCGCTCATGACGACGTGGAAGAATCCCATCCGCCATATCCTGGTAGTTCCCCTGCTGGCCCTCGCTACACCATGCGTGGCAGCGAATGCCGTTCCACCCTCGCTCGAACCGGTCGTGCTGAACGGCCAGTTGAACACGCGTGATTTTACGGGCGGAGTTGGGAATGAAGCTTCAGACGGCGGCTACTACAACGCTGCGTCGGTCCACGGTTCGTCTCCGAACAATGAATTCAACCGTACACTTGCCTTCATCGCAGTCGTGCGCAGCAGGGCACTCCATGGCGCTTCCATGAATGGACGCAGTTTCGGCCATCGATGAGTCCCCAGTCGCATATCAAATGCGGTGGCGTCATCATCGCCGGCGGACGCGCGGCACGCATGGGCGGTGCAGAGAAACCATTCTTGAAATTGAGTGGCAGGCCGATCATCGAGCGGCTGGTTGAGCGCGTCCGGCCTCAAGTCGATGCGTTGGCGATCGACGTTAGAGAGGCGTCACGCGACCGCTACCAGGCGTGGCGGGCGATTGGCATTTCGATACTGTCGGATCCCTTCCGGGGTGAAGCCGGACCTCTCGGCGGCATCATCGGTGGCCTGCGCTGGCTTGAAACGCTCGGCAGCGATTTCGAATGGCTTGCCACATTTCCTGGCGACACGCCATTGCTACCGCGCGATCTGGTCACCCGGATGCGCGCGTCGGCGCGAGAGGGTGCGCCCAAACCCGTCGTCGCCGTCGACGGTGGAGAGGTGCAGAGCTTGTGCGCTTTATGGCCCCGAAGTTGCCTGACGGGACTGACCGGACATGTCATGGAAAAGGGCGTCAGAAGCGTTCGAGCCGCGCTGCAACTGTTCGACACAATTTCGTGCGAATTTCTCTCGCAACACGCGTTCACAAACATCAACACCGAAGGCGATCTCGCTGATGCCGAACAGCTCTTGCAGATGGAATCCGGTTTCCGCTAGCGCGATCCGATCGAAATGATCAGCCTTTCGATCAACGGTCGGTCCGTCGAGGCCGCAGAATCGGAAACGGTTCTGCAGGCGGCTGCGCGCGCCGGAATCGTCATACCGACCCTTTGTTTCGATCCGCGCATCAGTCCGGTCGGTGGCTGCAGAATTTGCAGTATCGAAATAGAAGGCGAACCGCATCCGCAGATTGCCTGCCGAACACAGGTTCAGGATGGCATGCAGGTCATCACGCACTCGCCGGCCCTCGAGGACTTTCGGCGGACATTGCTCTCCTGGGAAGCCAAACGAGTGCTCCCGTCCAGCTTCAGTGCCGAACCCGACAAAGACCTTCATCGGCTTCTACGTCACTATGGCATCGCGCCGAGCGGCAAGCGCACGCAGCCGCGTGATCTTTCCCATCCGCTCATCCAGGTCGACATGTCGCAGTGCATTGACTGTCTGCGCTGTGTCCACATCTGCGAAGACCTGCAAGGGCAGTTCGTCTGGCACGCGCTCGACCGTGGTGCGGACATGCACATCGTCCCCGATTCCGCTACGACCCTCGCCACAAGTTCCTGCGTCGCTTGCGGCGCATGCGTCGACACCTGTCCGACATCTGCACTGACCGATCGCAACAGCGGCCGTGGCGCGGACATAGAAAACTGGACGCGAACGACCTGCGTCTATTGTGGCGTTGGCTGCGAAATGAACGTTGGCAGCTCAAAAGGAAAGATCACGCGCATTCGACCCGTGATCGATGCCCCCGTGAACAAAGGCCATTTGTGCATAAAGGGCCGGTACGCCTTCTCGTTCAATCATGCGCGGGACCGTCAAACCCGACCACTTGCGCGCTCGGGCCGCAAATGGGTGCCGCAGAGCTGGGACGCAGCGCTCGATCAAACTGCCGCGGAGTTCACACGCATCGCGGCAACCTACGGGTCCGACAGTATCGGTGTCCTGGGCTCCGCCCGCGCAACCAACGAAGAGAACTATCTCGCGCAAAAGTTCGCGCGCATCGTCCTGGGCACAAACAACGTTGATTGCTGCGCCCGTGTCTGTCATACGCCAAGCGCGGCTGCTCTCAAGGCCATGCTGGGAGCCGGCGCGGCGACCAACTCCTTCGATGACCTCGAACTGGCGCGCACGATTTTTGTGTTCGGCGCCAACCCGCTCGAGAATCATCCCGTCGTCGGCGCACGTATCCGCCAGCATGTCCTCAAAACGGGAGCCAATCTCATCGTGGCCGATCCGCGTGAGACGGAACTGGCGCGGATGGCGAGCGTGCATTTGCGCCTTCGTCCCGGCACGAACATCGCACTCCTGAACGGGCTGGCGCACGTCATCGCGACAGAACAACTGTTCGACCGAAAATTTCTTCACGAGCGTGTCACGGCATGGGATGAGTTTTCCGACTTCATAAAGGATTGGACGCCCGAACGCGCGGAAGTCATCTGCGGTGTATCAGCAGATACAATTCGCAAGGCGGCCAGGCTCTACGCAAGGGTCAAGCCATCTATGTCCTTCCACGGACTTGGCCTGACCGAGCACACGCAGGGCACCGAAGGCGTGATGGCCCTGATCAACCTTGCGTTGATGACGGGCAGCCTTGGCAAGCCCGGCGCCGGCATCAATCCGCTGCGCGGCCAGAACAATGTTCAGGGTGCTGCACATATGGGTTGCGACCCTGCGACACTGACGGGTTCGGTGCCCATCGACGAACGGCGCGCAGCATTCGAGACTGTCTGGAAGACGCCGATCCCCCACTCGCGCGGCCGAGATCTTCTGTCGATGATGGATGAGGCCGAAGCCGGACGGCTGAAAGCCCTTTACGTCATCGGCTACGATGTCCTGCCCACATTGGCCAACATGACGGCCACGAAGCGCGCGTTCCGCAATCTCGAATTCGTCGTGGTTCAGGACCTGTTCATTACCGAGACGGCCAAGGTGGCCGGGCACGTGTTCCTTCCGGCCGCATCCGTATTCGAAAAAGACGGCACCTTCATGAACGCGGAGCGGAGAATTCAGCGTGTTCGCAAGGCGACGGCGCCGCCAGGCGAATGCCGCACCGATTGGCAGATCATTTGTGCGCTCGCGGATCGAATGGGACACGGCGAACAGTTTCGCTACGAATGTGCCGAAGACATCTGGAACGAAGTTCGGCAAGTCTGGCCCGAAGGTGCCGGCATGTCCTATTCGCGCCTGGAAATGGGCGGCCTGCAATGGCCCTGCCGGTCGCAGGACGATCCGGGAACCACAATCCTGCATCAGGAAAGTTTTGGCCACGACAGACGTGCGGCACTCGCGAAAATCGAATATTCGCCGACGCCGGAGCAGACTTCGGAAGACTTTCCGTTCCTGCTCTCCACCGGCCGGACACTTTATCAGTTCAACTCCGGAACCATGACCATGCGCACGGCGAACTCCAAGCTGCGCCCGACGGACACTCTGGACATGTCTCCCGCGGACGCCGAACGGCTGGGCGCCGCGAACGGAGGCCGGGTTCGCGTGTCGAGCCGATACGGTTCGGTCTCAATTGAAGTTCGCGTCACGCCGTTGGTGACGTCGGGTGAGTTGTTCGCCACGTTTCACGACAGACGTGTGGGACTCAACAGCCTGACCGGGCCATTTCGCGACAACCGCGTTCAAGCCCCCGAATATAAGGTGACGGCCGTGCGGGTCGAACGAATGCGCTAGAGCAACCGGGTGTCTTGCCGATGGCCGCTCGCCGGGCCAAAAATGCGCGACCCAAATTCACACAGGCGAGTCGCTGCAATGCCCGAATTTCCAGCCGACATTTATACCGAGCCCTCGAATATCGACACCGACACACTGGCCAATCTAGGGCCTTTGCGCGGCATGGCCGGAATTTGGGAAGGCACCAAGGGCATGGACACCAACCCCAAGGCAGAGGGGCCGCTCCAGCAGTCGTACGTGGAGAGGATCGAATTGCAGCCGATCGACCCGCAGGCCAATGGTCCGCAACTGTTCTACGGGCTTCGCTATTGGACCCACATCGTCAAACCGGGCGAAGTAGAGACCTATCATGACCAAGTTGGGTACTGGTTGTGGGAACCGGCGACCGGCTCTGTCATTCACACTCTCGCCATTCCGCGAGCGCAGGTGGCGCTGGCAGCCGGAATCGCGTCCGCCGATGCCACAAGCTTTGAAGTCTCCGCAAGACGCGGCGCAACGGACTATGGAATCTGTTCCACCACATTTCTCGAACGGGCGTTCCGCACGGATTCCTTTAGCATCAAAATCACGATCAACTCTGACGGAACCTGGTCCTATTTCGAAGACACGGTGATGACGATTCCCGGCTACAAGGAGCCTTTTCATCATACCGACCGGAACACGCTGAGCCGCGTTGCGCAGCCAACGCCAAATCCGCTGGCGCGCGGCTGACCCAATCTCAGCGCAGTTCAGTTTGCGCATGAGACGCAAGACCTGAACTCGTCAGATAACTAACCAATAATTCGCCAGTTGATGAACAGGCGGTGCCTCCGTGCGACGAAGGGCCGATTGCCGCAGCCTCACAATTTTGCAAGGTTTTCGGCGCAAAAAGCCGGCATGCCGCAGCGACGATAGGAATTCGCCTCATGGGTCTCGAAACCAAGATCAACACACTGAACCTAGCCGCCGAAGAGGCCGCGAATACGCCGATCGAGAAAATCGACGTCTCTGACCCGGAGAGATTCCGCAACGACACGCACTGGCCGTTCTTCGCGCGGCTGCGCAAAGAGGCGCCGATCCATTACTGCGCGGAAAGCCGCTTCGGCCCCTATTGGTCCGTCACGCGATTCAAGGACATCATGGCGGTCGACACGAACTACAAGCAGTTCTCGTCCGATTGGACCTATGGCGGCATCACGATCAACGATCCCGACGCCGATTTTCAGTTGCCCATGTTCATCGCCATGGATCCGCCCAAGCATGACGCCCAGCGCAAGGTCGTCAGCCCGATCGTGGCTCCGGAAAATCTACACCGGATGGAGAGCCTGATCCGCGGCCGCGTCGGCAAGATATTCGACGAATTGCCGCGCAACGAAGAGTTCAACTGGGTCGATCGCGTATCGATCGAACTGACGACTCAGATGCTGGCCACGCTGTTCGATTTTCCCTGGGAAGAGCGCCGCAAGCTGACCCGCTGGTCCGACGTCGCGACGGCGGATGAGAATTCCGGCGTTGTCGAGTCCGAAGACCAGCGCCGCGCCGAGCTGTTCGAGTGCGCGGACTATTTCATGCGCCTTTGGAACGAACGCGTGAATGCGCCGGAGGTCGGCGGCGATCTCATCTCGATGCTCGCGCATGGCGAATCGACCCGCAACATGGATCGCATGGAGTATCTGGGAAACCTGATCCTGTTGATTGTCGGCGGCAACGACACGACCCGTAACTCTATGACCGGGGGTCTGTACGCGCTGTCGCAGCATCCGGCCGAGTGGGCCAAGCTGAAAGCAAACCATGGTCTCGTCGAGAACATGGTGTCGGAAATCATCCGTTGGCAGACGCCGCTGGCGCATATGCGCCGCACTGCGACGGAAGATGTCGAGATGCATGGCCAGACGATCAAGAAGGGCGACAAGGTCGTGATGTGGTACGTCTCGGGCAACCGTGACGACGAAGTAATCCCCAATGCGAACCAGTTCATCATCGACCGCGAGAACGCCCGCCGACACCTGTCATTCGGCT
>Ga0265338_10007551_pt1 | contig 13445 bp, 11 predicted proteins | sample 42126metaG_FD_193579 | JGI IMG/M metagenome (GOLD analysis project Ga0265338, IMG submission 193579) | Rhizosphere microbial communities from Carex aquatilis grown in University of Washington, Seatle, WA, United States - 4-21-26 metaG | ecosystem: Host-associated > Plants > Roots > Rhizosphere... | reverse complement strand
CCAATCCGCGTTGGTGTACAGCTTCGCCAGCAACACGTTACCTATCAAGCGTATGTAGATGCTGTACGCCGCGTTGAAGATCTCGGCGTCGATACTATCTGGAACTGGGACCACTTCTTTCCACTTTATGGAGATCCACAGGGCAATCATTTCGAGAGCTGGACCCTGCTGACCGCGATGGCGACGCTCACTTCACGCGCCCAGATTGGTACGTTAGTGACATGTAATACGTACCGCAATCCCTCATTGCTTGCCAATATGGCAAAAACACTTGACCACATCAGCAACGGGCGGGCCATACTGGGTATTGGCGCAGGCTGGTTTGAGCGTGACTATAAAGAATATCACTACGATTTTGGCACCTCTGGCAGCCGCCTGGCCGCGTTAGAAACAGCCTTACCAATTATCAAACAGCGCTGGGAAACGGATGTGCCGAAACCGCTCCATAAGATTCCGCTTCTCATCGGCGGCGGCGGCGAGAAGAAGACACTCCGCCTGACCGCTCAGTACGCCGATATATGGCATGGTTTCGGTGAGCCAGAAACCTTGCAGCACAAAATGGAGGTCCTCGACAACTGGTGTAAAGAGGTTGGACGCAATCCCGCTGAAATCGAGCGCTCTACTACGATAGCCATTGCTGATGCCACTGACAAACGACGCGACGCGCTGGTGGCCCAGGGTCTCACTCATCTGATTATTGGCATGGGTACACCCTGGGATTTCACAGCAGTACAACAGGCTGTACGCTGGCGCGATAGCCGCCTGGGCCGTTAATGCTCAAAGCCCACCTCTCTCTCCTTTGTCTCAGGTGGAATGGGCTGGTTTATCTCCCAGAGGTTGCCTTCGGGATCGGCAAAGTGTGCCGTGCGCATCCCCCAGGGCTGGTTGGTTGGAGGTCTCCTAAACATGACTCCCCTGGCCGCAAGCTCCTCGTAGGCGGCATCGACATCCTTGACCTCAGCGGCCAGGAGGCCCCGAGGTCCTCCCTCGATCCTCTTCTTGAGATCCTGTTCCTCTGAACCAATCAGGCTTGCAGCAGCCGAGGTGTCCAGCAGGATAAAGTAGATGTCAGCCATCTGGAAACCTGCAGAATGGGCGTCGCTCTCTTGCACCTCAAGCCCAAGTGTGTCCCGATAAAACGTCAGACTTCTCTCCAGATCTCGGACGAACAATACTGTTGCAACGATATGGCGAATCATGGTGTATCCCTCTCTTCTTTCCTGGTGAGTCAGAACAAGAGTTCATGCGCATGCGCGAATGAGGTCCCTTGTCCCCGATTCAGGCGCAGCGTGAATCTGTTCTCGACAAACTCCAGTGTAGGATGGAAGAGGGGGCGAAACTTCTCGAATCTTGCTCTTTCTTCTTTCCACCTGCTTGCGGAGAAGGTGGAACATATGAGTGGCTCAATTGGTCGCGGCGCGACCAGTTGAGCCACTCATAGATCAGAACACAATGCTTTCTTCCGTTGTGTCAGGCGGATGAACTATTCTGCGGTTGGAGTTGTTGCCCTGGTGCTGATCGAAAACTTCCGCACGAGGAGCAGCAGGCGTTCAGGCTGCTCGATCTGCGGCAGGTGGCCAGCTTCAGCAATTGGCTCGAAGCGCGCGTTGGCGAACGATTGGGCATAGACACGACCATATTCAAGATCTGCCACGCGATCGCTCTCACCCCAGGCAACGAGAACCGGAATTTTCACGTGACTGAGGCGACGCGCAAGCTTAGGATCACCGCCCAGTCTCGCGCTATCATACGTATAGAGCGTCTCCGTATTGGCTTTCCTGGCCGCAATCGATTCAGGCGTAATGGTTGACGGGTCGATACGCAAGGCTGCTGGATTGTGGAAGCTGAGGGCCGCGAGCTCCTGGGGAGCCAGCGCGGACACATCAGGAATGGGATGCCCGTCCACCAGAATACCTACGCCATTGACCAGCACAAGACCGCCAAGACGTTGCGCGGTATCGCGCAAGGCCATCGCAGACGCGATCCAACCGCCGACCGAGGAGCCAATGACCAGGACATCACGCAGGTTGAGCCGTTCCAGCAGATCAAGATAGGCAAAGGCAAGATCGTCAATGCTATTGAACCACTCAGGACGTGGCTCACCGTCAAAGCCGGGATGAGTCGGCAGCAGAGTGTGCGCCTTGTCCAGTCCCGCAGCAATACTTAAGACGGTCTGCGGACCGCCACCACCATGCAAAATGAGAATGGGACGACCGCTGGTCTCGCGCTCGTCAAAGCGTATGGTCAGGCCATCAGCAAAAGACTCTCTCCGTGTAGTAAAAGATGGTGTAGTACTCATGTAACGTGTCCTTTCAGGATAACGAAATGATCGTTTTTATTGGGAACATTGCCCTTTTTTGCTTGCTCAAGCAAGCAATTTACTGTAAAAAAAGTTAAGAAACAACCTCGGTGTCATAACGCGTCATCAAAGCGGCCAGTTGTTGCGGTGTTGAAGCAGCATCTGCCTGCATAAGCTGGCTCATTTCTTCAAAGTAGTGAATATACAGCGGAGGCGTAAACGTGTTCAGAAAACGCGCCGTCTTCTCCGTCGGATTGCTAAAGGTATGCACGGCTCCAATCGGCACCATCACAAAAGTGCCCTGGCCAGCTCGCACTTTCTCCGTACCAGCTAGAAACTCCAATTCACCTTCGAGGACATAAAAGACCTCTTCATGGGCATGATGAATATGTGGTGGTGGTGTGGGAGCATGAGGAGGTACTTCAAATTCAGCAACCCCCAGCATTCCTCGCGTATGTGTGCCATCCTCCTGCACCACTATCTGAATAGGACCGAGAGAAAACTTGCGTCCTTCTCCCGCCTTCAGTATGACAACATCCATAAAAAATCCCTTCTCTCGTGGTCTGTGCGAGCAAGCACCAACGAAAAACGCTTTCGCGCAACAAGAGCCATCATTCCTGCTCAGAGGATAAAAAACGCAACATGCGCGCAAGTAATTGATATGAAGCATCAAGATCGAACGTCGGGTCCATGATCTTTTGTAATGCCAATCCATCGAAAAGAGAGAGCAGAAGAGCCGCCAGGATGGTTGGATCGACTGATGGACCCTTTCTCCCTTCTGTACGCTCCGTGTTCTCCAGAACCTTTGCCATGACCGAGCCAATTTCCTCCCGTCGCTGCACGAGCCGTTCTCGTACCGCAGGTGCAATAACAGGATTGTGCAAGCCAAGCGAGAACGATTCGTAGCGCAGGCGATACACCTCAGATTCCTGCCCGACACGTTCATAGAGTTGCGTTAAAAATGCTTCGAGAGACCGATCTTCAGGTACATGCTGGATAAGGTGCTCCATTCTTTGATGGAACTGCTGACCAGCAGCTTGCAACACCTCAACGAGCAATGCATCCTTGCCACCAAAGTAATAATGCACCAGCCCTGGTCCAGCCTGGGCTTCGCGTGAGATTTCTCTCAGCGTCGTGGCATCATATCCTTGCTCTGCCAGTACCTTCGAGGCAGCGGCTATAATGCGTTCCCTTGTCTTCTGCTGATCCTCTGACGGTTCAGAAGTATGATATTGCTTGCTCATGCAAGCAATATACCATATCTTTAGAGAAATTGCAAGCCTTTGTTCAGGAAATTTTTTCATGCTTGCAAAACCACCCCACCCATTATAAATAAAAAGAGCGAAACAGGTCGAGGAGACTGGCCAGTCTTCTCGACCTGTTTCGCTCTTTTTATAGACATCACTTTCCCAGGTAGACACCGTGTCTCGCCAGGAATATCCACGCTCCAATCATCACAGCCGTCATAACGACGCTCACTACGGCGGATACAATTGTCTCTGTCTTCTTGCTCATCCACTGGCCTCAATCACTCAAACCATCACCTGGACCTATTCGAGGATCAAGTCCGGGCAAACCGGAAACAACGAACTCCTTTGGAGCATTCGCCGTCCATTGTATGCAGCCCGGTTTCTCCTGTCAAATCATACTTCACTATGCATCGTTCCACGCTCACCACGCACTTCTGGTTGAGAGGAGGAGGACCAACGACGAGCATGAAATAGTCCTGAGCAAACCCTCGGGATGCTTGACAACGTCTCATATATGAGATATTATTCCATATATGGAAAGCACCCAGGCTGATCAGACCTCTATTGACCTGTTGATTGCTCAACGCCTCAAGAGTCTGCGCGCTGAGCGCGGCTGGTCGCTGGACGAACTGGCAAGACGCTGCAACGTAAGCAGGGCCACTCTCTCCCGGCTTGAGAACGCGGAGGTGAGTCCAACGACGAGTGTGCTGGGCAAGCTCTGCGCGGCCTATGGCCTGACTATGTCCAGGCTGATGTACATGGTTGAGGATAACTTTGTCCCTCTCATCCGGCGAAATACGCAATCGGTCTGGACAGACCAGACTATCGGGTTCCGGCGGCGTTCAGTGTCTCCACCCGCCCAGGCGCTGGCTGCCGAGGCCCTTGAGTGCGAACTTGAGCCGGGCACGCGCATCACCTATGACCGCCCGCCACGATCTGGATCAGAACACCATCTGATCTTGCTCGAAGGGCAATTGGAAATCAGCGTCAACGGGCAAACCTATGATCTGCAACCCGGCGATTGTCTACGTTACCAGCTCTCTGGCTCCAGCACTTTCACTAATCCTGAGCAGCACGCTGCCAGATATATGCTCTTCATCCTGTGAGACCGCAGGGTGAGAGACAGGGAAACGGTCTGTTCGACGTTCGCTTTAATCTATACAGGTCTCTTTCCTGGAAACGTTTCGCCAGAGGCAAGATAGTTATCGCGAAGGAAACCACTCCATGTTTACGCTACGCCGCTACATCTCCTCTGACCAGGAGAGAGTCGAACAGCTCCATGTATCCGCCATGCAGCAAACCGGGGCCTATCTGGGTCGTGGTTCCTGGGATGATGATGTCTATGCTATCGAAGAAGCGTATCTCAGGAATGGCGGAGAATTTCTGATTGGGGAGTGCGATGGTCTGTTTGTGGCGATGGGTGCTCTAAAACGCACCAGCCCGCAGCGTGGCGAGATCAAGCGTATGCGAGTCTCCCCCGCGTATCAGGGACGCGGTTACGGCCAGCGTATGCTGGAAGAACTCGAAGCCCGCGCCCGCACGCTCGGCTACCAGGTCCTGCATCTCGACACCTCTCTCCTCCAGATTCCAGCTCAGAAGCTTTACGAAAAAAATGGCTTCAGCGAAGTCGGCAGGGATACCTATCAACAGGAAGTTGGCAAAGATACCTATCAACCGCTTGAGGTGATCCTCTATGAGAAACAATTAGACTAAGCATTCCTGCCAACTCGGACCTCTGGACAAAGAGAAACGACCTGGCACAGGGTTGGAGCACATGGAGGCATTACGCCGCCAGTGGCCCTCTCATGGCCACTGGCGGCGGTAGCGTTTACTTTGCGGCGTCGATGCGCTCAGATGCTTCTGGCAGCTTGAAGCCTCTGAACAACAGCCAGAAGGGGAGAAGGATGATCTCGAACGTTGCGACGGGAAGGGCAAAGATCGTTCCATTGCCCCCCGGTGCTACGTCGATAAGACCGAACCAGCCGGCAATGCTTCCGAACAACACTATGGCGTAACCAAGCAAACCAACTACAGAGATAACGCGTGGAACGAGGCGGAACCGGAACAACATCCAGGTAAAGAACAATCCACCCAATCCTAGCATCGGCAAAGAGAGTCCGGTCAGGCCAAGGTATTTCATCTGCTTGAGGATGTCGCCAATCGTCAGAAACCACGAACCCTGGGAGATACCAGCCTGGAGAAACTCCTGACTCAACGGGATGAGCAACAGGGTAGCAGCGACCCCGACCATCATGATGGTGCCCTCGATGATGCGGGAAGCCAGGTATCCAACCGCGAAGGCTTCATCGAGTTTTCTGAGCAAGGAAAACGCAAACACCGCAATGAAGACGATCCCGATGTTGTTGATCGACCACAGCAGGGACCCTAATTCGACAGCTCCCTTGTTCGGAAAAACCTGGGCCAGATAGTTGGAGGCGTTCAGAAGCGGATCCAGGACGAAAGCCCCAGGGATACTGGCGGCTGCGGTCACCAGGAAAAGGGCCGCAATCACAATTTCTGCCCTGCGCTGATTGACACTGACCCTGCGTCTTGTACGCTGAGGTGAGTTCGGCGTGCTCTCTCCTACGGTGGGGCCGGAAAGGTCCGAGCCGTAGTTCGATTCTTGAGATTTTCCCTGCGCATCCATGCCGCTGGTCTTGCTGGTTGAATTCATTTTTTCTGCTCCTTTTTACCTGCGACTCGTCAGCCGGTCGCTCATCTTCTCAACAGAGCGTTCGAGTTACTCTGTCTTGAGAGGGTGTCTATCTGATACATCTTCCTGCACGGGTCCGATACGAGTTACTGAGAGTAATGGCATTGCTAAATCACGCACTTTTCTGAGCAAGCTATGCAACGCGGCCTGATCGGGCACCGGGCCGGCTAACAATGTCTCTCCATTGTCGAGAGCCGTAATGGTCAGGCCAGGAAACCAGTTGGCCCACCGACTATCCAGGTGTCCCTTAATGCGAATCTCGTAATGGTCGGGCTCATACGCGTCCTCAATGGATATGTGTGTTACACTCATGCTGTGCCTCGTGCATTTTTCTCCTAGAGATGAAGCTCTACGTCATTTTGTGCGCTTCTTCCTTTAAGCAAACTATACCTGTTTCTGTGGTGAGGAGACATCACCATATGTGGTGATTGATGTGGTGATTGAGTAGCGAGAGGCTGGGAGGAAGAAACACAGGCCCTGGCAAGCATCTGTCAGGGCCTGTTTCAGGGCTGTGTTCGTTAGAGCAAATCGAGTTCTTCAGCCCGGCGCACTGCTGCCCGACGGTTGTTCACCCCAAGCTTGCTGTAAATATTTTTGACGTGGGTACGCGCGGTGTTCAAAGATACAATAAGTTCGCGGGCAATTTCCGGGCCGTTCAAGTCGGTTCCGAGCAGGCGCAGCACCTCAAGCTCACGTTCACTCAGTGGCTCGACCAGAACCTGCTTGACGGGCGTTCTGTCCTCAGCAAAGTTCATGGCAGTCAGGAGCGGACGGACATAATTTGGAGCAATCCCATGTTTCGCAATCTCTGCCAGCAGGACCGCCAGAGCCGGGCCTTCGTCTACAAATATGCGGACGTAACCCTCCGGCTCAGCCAGCGTCAGGGCCTGTTGCAGGGGTGCTAGAGCCGCAGGGATGTCGCCTTGCGCCTGGTGGGCGAGCGCCTGCAACAGCAGAATTTCGATGACACTTCCTGTCCTCTTGCCTGCTTCCGCTGCTTGCAGAAGGCGCTCCAGCAGCCCCATTGCCTCCAGGAGAGAACGATCAGCGCTGTTGCTCTTTGACCGCGCCAGGAGGAGTCTGGCCAGGGTGATGTGCTCAAACTCGCGCAGGTAGCTGAGGTCGTCTGAGACTGCCAGACCCTGCTCACGCGCCCAGCCGAGGGCCTCTCCTAACCTCCCCTGCGTGATCCACACCCGTACTTTTAACGCCGCAACTGGACGTACATTTGGGAAGAATTCTCTCCTATACAGGCGCTCCGCCTCGTAGAGCAGATCGAGAGCGCCATCCAGATCTCCCTGAGCCTCTTTTATACGAGCCATAGCAACGCACCAGCGCCACCGGTCTGGCGGGAATCTCGTGCGCTCGCCCAGTTCCTGGCTTTGCAGCAGGTGTTGTACAGCGACCTGCAGTTCGTTCCGCTCACGATAGAGTTCGCTCATTCCCACATACAGATCTGCCGTTCCCCGCAGAACAGGCTTGCCCGGCTCCAGAGCCTCCCGCAAAGCGAGCTCATATGTATGCATGGCCTCGCGGAGCCAACCTTGCGCGAGCCTGATATCAGCCAGGGCAATCGTGCCACTGACGGCGTCAGACATGTTCCCGGCCATCCGCACACTCACCATGCCATCGGCAAAGAACCGGTGCGCGTCCTCCAGATCCCCGCTCGCCCAGGATGCAAGCCCCAGGAACGCCACTGCCGGCCCGCGCAGGAGATGGTTATCCTCAGAAACGAGGTCAAGCACCTGTCGGGCGTATTTCATCGCGCCGGCCACGTCGCCTGACGCCTGGGCACACGCGGCACGGTATACAGCGATCGCCCCAGGGAGACGGCGAAATTCCTCTTTGTCCACGACGATCATCCTCTGGTGGGGTTGCTCCTGAGTGTCGCCGAAGGACTCAGCCCAGGTTTCAGCCGATGGAGCAGGCGCAGGCTCATGCGTGTCTGCCGTTGGGTCCAGCCACCGTTCGGCATCCGCGAGGCGCGCCTCGGTACCCTCCAGATCGCCGCTGGACAGCAATGCATAGGCGTACCCAACACTGAGCACGGGTCTGAAGTGGACAAATTCGTCGGGTAACGCCTTGAACCAGCCAAGCAACATGGCATCCTGTCTACTCCTGCGCATCTCGGGCACGGCCAGTTCGATCAGGTCTGCCGCTCGCTCGAAATCCTCGGCGGCCAGCGCGTGGCGGATCGCAGCGGAGGCCAGACCATACCGCTCGTACCACTCGCTCGCGCGCCGATGCAGGGTCGCTACCTGAGCGGGCTGCTCCGCCAGCAAATGCACGGAGAGCACTTCGGCAAAGAGGTGGTGATAGCGATACCATTGGCGCCTGTTGTCCAGCGGAATCACAAAGAAGTTGCCTCGCTCCAGGGCCTCCAACCGCGCATTACCTTCCTGCTGGCCTGTAACGGCATCGCACAGTGAACCGCTTAACTGGTCGAGAATGGAGGTCTGGAGCAAGAAGTTGCGCATCGATGCAGTCTGGCGCTGCAGAACCTCCGCAACCAGGTAATCCACGATGTACCGGTGGTCGCCAGCAAATGCCTGGATAAAACCGGGAACATCCTGCTCGCCCTGCAGGGAAAGCGCAGCCAATTGCAGACCGACAATCCAGCCTTCGGTGCGGTCTGAAAGCCGGGCGATGTCCGCCTCCGCGAGACTGAGACCCATCCCCTGGTTGAGAAATGTGGAGGCTTCGGGGGTAGTAAACCGCAGATCGGCGGCGCGCAGTTCGGTCAACTGGCCCTGGGCACGCAAACGAGCCAGGGGCAGATGTGGATCTTCGCGGGTGGTAATAACCAGGTGCATCTGCGGTGGCAGGTGCTCAACGAGATACGTGAGAGCAAGATCAACCGATCTTGCATCAATCGCGTGGTAGTCATCAAGGACGAGGACAAACTGCTCCTGAATGGTAGTCAGTTCATTAAGCAGAACGGTCAGGACCGCTTCAGGTGGCGACGACTGATTTGATTGGAGCGTATCCAACACTCCTGCTCCAGACTGCGCCGCAATCGTCCGCAAAGACGCAATGAGGTACGTCAGAAAGCGGGCGGGATCGTTTTCCCCCTCGTCCAGCGACAACCAGGCTACCGATCGAGCGTCCCCGGCAAGCCATGCACTTACCAGCGTGGTTTTTCCAAAACCAGCGGGGGCCGAGAGAAGGGTCAGTTTCCGATGCCATCCCTCATTGAGCCGATCGAGCAGACGAGGGCGGGAAACAATGTTCGGTCGCAGACGAGGGAGATACAGTTTTGTGGCGAGAACTGGCATCATTAACTCGCCTGTTTCTTCGCTGTGAGGACCGCGCCCGGTTGAACCAGGATGGCCTCCACAACTGCCGACGACTCATCGCGGATAAATTCGATGCCGAAGCCTGAGAGCCCCTTCACGCGAAATTCCGTACCCTTATGAGGTACCAGTTCATAATTTGGCTGGCCTGGAACGGTGAGGACAAGGGAGTGCTCTCCTTTGAGGGCAACCGTAATCGCCAGAGGCAGACCGACCAGGGCGTACTGACCGGTAAACTGCTCCAGGAACGCCCTGTCCAGCATCTCCTGCCGAGGAATGCGCTTGAAGACAATATCCTTAACTGCCGGTTCTAATGGCGCGCTCAAGCCATCAATCTCGCCCCTGGCGTTGGTTGAGAATGAGATAGACACACTCTGGTCGAACTTCTCAATGACGCACTCAAAGGTATCATAGTGATAGTGCTTGAGAGGGCAGATGAAAGCATTGAAGCGCAACTGCAATTGCTCGCCTTCTTGCTCGATCACCAGCCTGCCATAGCCGGGATGCTCATAATCGCCTGTATAGGCATCCAGCGTATGAGAGGGCCGGGTATCAGGGAGGCGATCAGATTGGGCCTTCTCTTTGCCCTTCTCCCCGGCAGACTCTATCGTAGCGAAGATCTCTTTGTTCCGCTGGTTCCACGGTACCTCCGTGAGACCAAGCAAACGGTCATAGATGTTATAGGTGAGGATGGTTCCCAGAGGATTGCCTGTCAGATTGGTGAGCACTACTACGCCAAGATTTTCTGTCGGGAGAAAGCTGACCAGGGTACTGAAACCATCGATATTTCCACCATGATGGAGCAGTGTATGCCCGCGATATGGCACGATGAACCAGCCCAATCCATAACTGGAGGAGAGCAACTCAGCATATTCACTGTTCCCGCCTATGACCATTTGTGGGCTATGCATCAAAGTGATTTGTCCAGGCGAGACAAATTGCCTGGCCTGGTGTTTGCCCTGGCGCAGATGTAATTGCACCCAGGTGCTCAGATCGTCGATACAGGAGACTATCGCACCAGCAGGGCCAACAGCCCACTGCTCGCCGTAAAAGGGGATCAGCCTGGCCTCACCATCTTTCTTTTGATAGGGCAGGGAAAAGTCGGCTGTCTGCTGAGCCTGCGTCGTATCAAACAGACTACTGCTCATCTCCAGCCGCTCAAAAATGCGCTGCTGGACAAAATCCTCCCAGCTCTGGCCAGAAATCTGCTCCACGAGATAGCCAGCCGCCATGTACATCAGGTTCTGGTATTGCCAGGTGGTGCGGAAATCCTGATTCGGTTCCAGGTATCGTAAGCGGTCGAAGAGTTCCTTGCGGGTAAAGGGAGATCCATACCACATAAGATCGTGGCGGGGCAAACCAGAACGGTGACAGACAAGATCACGAGGGGTCATACGTTCGGTAGCGAACGGGTCAGAGAGTTTGAAAGTGGGGATATACTCTTTCACGGGTACATCCCAGTCGAGCTTGCCCTCATCAGCGAGCAGGGCCAGCGCCATGGTCGTAAAGGCTTTCGTGGCAGAGCCAATCGGAAAGAGGGTCTGTGGCGTCACCTCCAGATCATGCTCAACATCGCGTAGACCAAAGCCCTGTGAGAAGACCACCTCCCCATCTTTCACAAGCGCAATGGCCAGCCCTGGTACGTGCCAGTCATGTATGGTAGTATGCACAAAGTCCTCAAAGCCCTGGAGCTGAGGAAGGGCCTGGATATTTTTTTGCAGAGGCATAAATAGTTCCTCCCTGAATTCTATACAGCAAAACTATCGTTATTTTACCTTGATCTCCTGATGAACACTATCACACATTTGTCTCTTCCTGGCGCTTCTGCCTGTTTCCAAATTGCTCGACCACAGTATAGGTCAGGGTATCCCACGCATTATGGATACCGATAAATACGAGCAGAAGTGTGGCAGCGGCAATAATGAACAGTGCCGGTGCCGGGTTGACTGGCAGCATCAGCGCCGCGACGACGAGCGCGATATAGGCAAGGAACGGAAAGATCATATGCCATAGCCAGTCTTCCAATACCGGCTGATAATTGGTCTGACGACGCGCTCGTTGCGTAATAATGCCGATATAGATTACTCCACCCAGCCCGGAGAAACCAAGCAGAAGCAAAAGCAGAAGGCTCGCGTGCGGGAGCGTCTGCCAGGGTGCATTGAGTATCACAGCGACGAGAAGCGCAGCGCAAAAATGCACGACGTTTGGCGTGCCGAACGCCGCAATTCCATCTCCTTCTCGTACTCCCCTTCCTCCCGCGATCAAAGTGATGACGATAAACATTAATCCGGTCAGCGTCGCGGCAGCGGAGCCGATGATGCCGTAAAAATTTCCCCAGCCGGGAAGCAACGACACCACAGCATCTTGCATAAGAGATCCTTTCTTCCATAAGCGCACATGAATGGAAACGCAAACGTTGGCACGTTCAAATACGTTTTCCTCACAATAACAGAGCATGATAAAACACTGCTTTGCTCTCTGAGGAACCGTCTCTGTCTCCACTTTAGCACCTCGGATTGCTGAGAGCAAGGACAAAGCGGGTCCTGCGCAGGTGCTGGCCAGATGAAGTTCAGTACATTGTATAGCTTTTTGGAACCAGGATAGCGGTTCATACGAATAATAGAGAAGAAGCACGTGCTATCTGGCGTTTTTACCAGAAAGAGGTTCTCTCATGTCACTCTCAGCCGATCACACACCAGGTCTGCGCCAGGCGCAGGACCCGATATATCTCGCCAATCCCTATCCACTCTACCATCAGTTACGCGCTGCAGGACCAGTGTTCTGGGATGCAGAGCCAGGATTCTGGGTTGTGACCGGACATGCCGAGGTCATGGCCGGACTGCGCGATGCGCGCTTCTCGGCCCAGCGCCTGGACATCGGGACGGACTGGATCCCGGAAGCAATGAAAAGTAGCCTCGAACCGCCTATTTCTGCTCTTACCCGGCAGATTCTTTTTCTGGACCCTCCCGATCATACACGCCTGCGCGGACTGGTCTCCAAGGCTTTTACGCCACGCGTCATTGAGAAGTTACGACCACGTATCCAGCAAATCGTCGATGAGTTACTGGACGCTGCCCAGGCGAAAGGAGAGATGGAAGCCATCAGCGAATTTACTTATCCCCTGCCCGCGATTGTCATTGCCGAAATGCTTGGCGTGCCAGTTGAAGACCGCGAGCGTTTCACTCTCTGGACCAGAAATTTCGGCAGGTTGCTGGGTGGTGGCAACAGCGCTCCAGAAGAGATCATAGCCAATTTGCTGGGAGTGAACGAGTTTATGGAATATTTCCGTGCCATTATTCGCCAGCAGCGCCAGGAGCCACAGGACAATCTCCTCCAGGCGATGATCGACGCCGAAGAGCATGGGGATGTACTCAGCGAAAATGAAGTGCTGGGCAATTGCGTACTGCTGCTGGCCGCTGGTCATGGCACGACCACGCACCTGATTGGCAATGGACTGCTGGCTCTGTTGCGCAATCCCGAGCAGATTGAGATTCTGCGTAACAACCCGGCGCTCCTGCCAGGAGCGGTTGCCGAGCTGCTACGCTTTGAGAGTCCGGTCCAGGCAACCTCGCGCAAAGCAGCGGAAGACTTCACCTTCGGGGGGCAACAGATCAAGGCCGGGCAGGAAGTGATGTTTAGCCTGGGCGCGGCGAACCATGATCCCGCCCAGTTTGCCGCACCTGATACCCTGAACCTCAGACGTGTAGAGAATCGCCAGCTGGCGTTTGGCCAGGGTATTCATTTTTGCCTGGGAGCTCCCCTGGCCCGTATCGAGGCAGAAATCGCCTTCGCCAGTTTCTTCAAACGCTTCAGCGCCCCACGTCTGGCCACCAGCGAACTGGAGTGGCTATCGAGCATGGTTTTCCGTGGTCTGCTCGCGCTTCCCCTGA
>Ga0265338_10007550_pt1 | contig 13445 bp, 12 predicted proteins | sample 42126metaG_FD_193579 | JGI IMG/M metagenome (GOLD analysis project Ga0265338, IMG submission 193579) | Rhizosphere microbial communities from Carex aquatilis grown in University of Washington, Seatle, WA, United States - 4-21-26 metaG | ecosystem: Host-associated > Plants > Roots > Rhizosphere... | reverse complement strand
GTGGACCAACCAGCCCGCCACAGCTTCCCGCCACCCGGCGGGGGCCCAGCCCCGGGGTCGGGTAGCCTGCCCCAGGCCCGGGCGGCCGCGCGACATCGGCGCGGCAGCCGGGCCAGCTATTCGCCAGGCCGGGGCGGGCATTCTGCCGCATGCTGACCTAGACTCCTCGGCAGTCGAGAGGAGTCGGTTTCGTGCGCAAGGTGCTCATCGCGAACCGTGGCGAGATCGCTGTTCGCATCGCGCGAGCCTGCCGGGACGCCGGGCTGGCCAGTGTGGCCGTGTATGCGGAGCAAGACTTCGACGCGCTGCACGTCTCGATGTCCGACGAGGCGTACGCGCTGGGCGGCCAGAGCGCCGCTGACAGCTACCTCAGCATCGAGAAGCTCCTCAAGGCGGCCGCCGACGCCGGGGCCGACGCGGTGCATCCGGGATACGGATTCCTGGCCGAAAACGCGGACTTCGCCCGCGCGGTCATCGACGCGGGGCTGACCTGGATCGGCCCGCCGCCGTCGGCGATCGAGGCCCTCGGCGACAAGGTCCGCGCCCGGCATATCGCGAGCGCAGTGGGAGCACCCCTGGCACCAGGCACCGACGGGCCGGTCAGCGGCCCGGACGAGGTCGACGCGTTCGCCGCCCGCCATGGCCTGCCGATCGCGATCAAGGCCGCGTTCGGCGGTGGCGGCCGGGGCCTGAAGGTGGCCAGGACCCCCGGGGAGATCGGCGATCAGTACGAATCCGCGGTACGGGAGGCCGTCGCGGCGTTCGGCCGCGGCGAGTGCTTCGTGGAGCGCTACCTGGAACGCCCGCGGCACGTGGAGACTCAGTGCCTGGCTGACGCCCATGGGAATGTCGTGGTGGTCTCCACCCGTGACTGCACGCTGCAGCGCCGGCACCAGAAACTCGTCGAGGAGGCGCCTGCCCCGTTCCTGGCCGGCGAGCAGGCCGCGTTGCTCTATCACGCGTCGAAGGCAATTCTGCTTGAGGCCGGTTATGTGGGCGCGGGCACCTGCGAGTTCCTCATCGGGCAGGACGGGATGGTGTCGTTCCTGGAGGTCAACACCCGACTCCAGGTGGAGCACCCGGTGTCGGAGGAGGTCACCGGCATCGACCTGGTCCGCGAGATGTTCCGGATCGCCGACGGGCAGGCCCTGGGCTACGACGACCCGCCGCACCGCGGGCATTCGATCGAATTCCGGATCAACGCGGAGGACCCGGCGCGGAACTTCCTGCCCGCCCCGGGCACCATCGCGGAGTGGAGCCTGCCGTCCGGCCCCGGCGTGCGGGTCGACGCTGGCTACGCGCGCGGGATGACCGTCCCGCAGGCGTTCGACTCGCTCATCGCCAAGCTGATCGTCACCGGATCCAGCCGCCAGCAGGCCCTGGAGCGGGCCCGCCGCGCGCTCGATGAGTTCGTGGTCGGCGGCATGCCCACAGTGCTCCCGTTCCACCGCGCCGTAGTCCGCGATCAAGCGTTCACCGCTGAGCCCTTCACAATTCACACCCTTTGGATCGAAACGGAATTCAGTGGGCAACTGCCGTCCCCGTCCGGCTCGGCCGCCCAGCAGGACATCGAACCGCTGTCCCGCGAGCGGATCACCGTGGAGGTGGGCGGGAAACGACTTGAGGTGGTGCTGCCCGGCGGGCTGCTGACGGCCGGCCGGGGGCAGCCGGCCGGGCGTGCGCAGCGGGCGGGCCGAGGCGGCTCGGCGGCGGGCCGGGGGAACAGATCCGCGGCGGGCGGAGCCAACGGGGATGAGCTGGCCAGCCCCATGCAGGGAACGATCATCAAGATCGTCGCGGGCGAAGGGGAACGGGTGGCGGCGGGCGACACCGTCGTAGTGCTGGAAGCGATGAAGATGGAGCAGCCGCTCACCGCGCACAAGGACGGGACGGTGACCGGGCTGGCCGTGGAGATCGGCCAGACGGTGACCGCCGGTGAGGTCGTCTGCCGGCTGAAAGACTGAGGCGATGCGTCACGTCCGCGCGCGCGCTGGGAGCGCGCCGTGAGTCGCCTGCCTGGCGACCCGGGCCCGGGCGGCTGGCTGCGGTTCGCGTTCGGGTTCCGGCTCCCGCCCGGGAGCGTGCACTGGGTGCGGCACGAGCTGACCGACGCGGGCTGGCGGGGCCGGACCGTGCTCCGGCACCTGGCGGTCATCGTGCCGGTCTGTGCCGTCCTGGTGATCGTGCTGGCCCTGGTGCTGCCCGCGCCGCTATGGGTGAGCCTGACGATGGTGGCGCTCATCCTGTGCGGCAGCATTTTCACCGTGGCCGCCTATGCGGATGACATCCGGGCCGCCCGGCTCCGCCAGCACGGCCTGCCCGTGCCCAAGGACCCCGACCTCGGCCGCCCCTCGCACTAATGCTGGCCAGCATTTCCTGAATAAGGTATTTCGTGCCGGTCATAACGAGCAACAGCGCTCTGACCTGGGGGACACAGTTCGGGAGAAGCGTTATCTCGCAGTAGCAGGAGCGGCCGCGCTCACTGTCCTGGGGCTCTCGGCCGGCGGGGCGGCCACCGCGTCGGCGGCGACCGTGTCCTGCCACGCGATCAACGGGCACGTCGCGGCCAAGGCACTGCCCGACCGCAAGTGCACCCCCGGTGCCACGTACTCCGTGGTGACGCAGGCCACCCTCGGCAAAACGATCTGCAAGAGCGGCTGGACCGCCACGGTCCGCCCGCCCGAGTCCTACACCGAGCCGCTCAAGATCTCGCAGATCGCGGAGTACCACTACACCGACAAAAGCGTCAGCCACTACGAGGAGGATCACCTGATCCCGCTGGAACTCGGCGGGTCACCCAGGTCGATCAAGAACCTGTGGCCGGAGTATGACGCGGGCAAGATCCCCAACCCGAAGGATGCGGTGGAGAACGCGCTCAAGCGTGCGGTATGCAGTCACAAGGTGACGCTCAAGGCGGCACGGACCGCCATCGCAGTCAACTGGACCACCGCCCGTGCTCGCCTACACGTGTAAGCAGCCGCCCTCAGGCCGCCCCTCGCAGGATCACGGCACATGCTCAGCCGCCGTCACTGACAGCGTGCCGCGATCTTGGAACCCGGAGCTGGGCCATGATCAAAGAGGCCTGGCGTGATCTTGGAACCCGGCTCAGCGAACGTCGGAGGGGCGCATAAGCCGGCGGGCCGCCTCGGTCAGGCTGCCGGACAGGGACGGGTAGACAGCGAAGGTATGGGCCATCTGGTCGACGGTCAGCGACTGCTCCACCGCGAGTGACACCCCCAGGATCAGCTCGCTGGCGCGTGGCGCGACCACGACCCCGCCCAGCACGATCCCGGTTCCCCGCCGGGCGAACAGCTTGACGAACCCGTCGCGGAAACCCTGCATCTTCGCGCGCGCGTTGGTGGCCAGCGGCAGCTTCACCACCATGGCGTCCGGTTCGCCGGCCTCTACCGCGGCAGCCGTCACGCCGACCGTGGCGATTTCCGGGTCGGTAAAGATGGTCGCGGCGACGTGGCCCAGCCTGATCGGCTGGACCGCCTCGCCGAGCGTGTGCCACATGGCGATCCGGCCCTGCATGGCGGCCACGGAGGCGAGCATCAGCACGCCGGTGCAGTCACCTGCCGCGTACACGCCGGGTGCGGTGGTCCTCGACACCCGATCCACCTGGACGAATCCCTGGTCATCGACCGCGACGCCGGCGTCGGCCAGGCCCAGGCCCCGGGTCGCGGGCACCATGCCCACGGTGAGCAGGCAGTGCGAGCCGTGCACGGTCCGGCCGTCCTCCAGGATGACGACGACCCGGTCACCGACGCGCTTGACCGCGCTGGCCCGCGACCGGCCGAGCACCGTCATCCCCCGCCGCCGGAACACGTCCTCCACCACGGCCGCCGCGTCAGCGTCCTCCTGCGGCAGCACCCGATTGCGTGACGAGACCAGCGTGACCTGCGAGCCGAGCGCCTGGTAGGCGCTGGCGAACTCGGCGCCGGTCACCCCGGAGCCGACCACGATCAGCTCGGCCGGAAGTTCGGCGAGGTCATACAGCTGCCGCCAGGTCAAGATGCGCTCACCATCCGGCTCCGCGCCGGGCAGCACCCGGGGCAGCGCCCCGGTCGCGATCAGCACCGCATCCGCGCTGATCTCACGGCCGCCGGCCAGGACGACGTGCGGGCCGGCCAGCGTGCCCCGGCCGGTGATGACCTCGACACCCTCGGCCGCCAGCCGGAGGGCCACGTCGGCGGATTGCGCCCGGGCCAGCGCCTTGACCCGGGCATAGAGCCGGGGGGCATCCACGCTGAACCGCCCCTGCCGCCCGGCCCAGCCCGGCTGGCCCCGGCCGGACGGCTCGTCGCTGCCGAGGCGGATGCCGAGGTCCGCCGAGCCGTCCAGCGTGGACATGGTGCCCGAGGTCGCGATGAGAGTCTTGGACGGCACGCAGTCGGTCAGCACGCAGGCGCCGCCGAGGCCGTCGGAGTCCACCACGGTGACCTGCGCACCGAGTTGCGCGGCGACCAGGGCAGCCTCATATCCCCCTGGTCCGCCCCCGATGATCGCAATGGACGCGCGCGGCTGGCTCACGGTGCCTCATTCTGTCGCATGGCGCCGCGCGGCTCTCGGCGCCCTCCTGGTGACCAGAGATCCACGCGTCCGCGGCAGCCGCACCGTACGCTAGTCAGCTGTGGAGTTCTACGCGGCCTACGGCAGCAACATGGACCCGGCGCAGATGGCCGAGCGCTGCCCGCACTCGCCGCTGCACGGCACCGGCTGGCTGGAGGGCTGGCGGCTGACGTTCGGCGGCGAAGACCTGGGCTGGGAAGGCGCCCTGGCCACGGTCGTCGAGGATGCCGCCGAACGGGTTTTCGTGGTGCTCTACGAACTATCGGATCTCGACGAGCGCTCCCTCGATACCTGGGACGGCGTGACCCTCGGCTATTCCCGGAAGGTCAGGGTGCGGGTCGAGACCGTTGACGGCGACGCGGTCGCCTGGCTGTATGTGCTCAACGCCTACGAAGGCGGCCTGCCGTCGGCGCGATACGTGGGCATCGTGGCCGACTCCGCGGAAAAGGCCGGGGCGCCCAAGGACTACGTCGACGCGATCCGGACCCGTCCCTGCGCCTGAGGCAAGTCAGGCCAGCGCGACAATGATCAGCGCCAGTACCGGAAGCGCCATCGCGGCTATCGGCGGCCAAGCCCAGCCCGTGGTCGGCTGGCCCGTGGTCGGCTGGCCCGTGGTCGGCTGGCCCGTGGTCGGCTGGCCGGAGCACGCCCCGGATGTGGCATTCGCCCGGCTGCGGGTCGCCCGCTCATCGAGTTGCTGGGCGATGAGCTCCGCTGCGGACTGCTCCAGGACCTGCCGCGCCTCCGGCGGCAGGCGCCCATAGCCAGCGGGCCGGTGCGCGGTCCGCCGCGCCGCGCGCCGGGCGCGGGACTCGCTTTTCAGCATGGCACGTCCGGACGACTGCACCGCCCAGCTGTAGATGACCTGGCCGCGCGGCGCGCCCGGCGCTGCCGCGCAGTGCACCCGGACCGCGTTGACCAGGTCTACCTTGGTCACTGCCGCCCAGGGCACGACATGGTCGCGGACCGGGTTCAGCACGCTGATGCCGGTCTCGTCGGCCACGATCCGGGGCCGCAGGGCACACCCGTACGCCAGGCCGGTGACAGCGATCAGCGCGGCCGCCGTGACGGCGGAGGAGTGGCCCCGGCCGGTGACTGCCAGGGCCACCAGGCTGGCGGCCGCGAACACCAGCCAAGCCCACCAGAGCACCACCGACCCCGCGCTGCGGAACACCTGCCGGTCGGTCACGTCGCCCACTGTAGGACTATCTGGCCGTCGTGTGCCCTACCGCCAGCCGGTCCGGCGCCGCAGCCAGGCGCGGGCTGGTTCGCCCTGCGCGGCCTGGAACGCCCGGACAGTGGGCAGGCCCGGCGGATCCGGCAGCAGGGCCTGCCGGGTGAAGTACCCGGCCACTGCGGCGACGACCGCCGTGACCGCGTCCGGGTCGGCACCGTCGGCCGACCCGGCGTGCCGCAGGACCCATTCCGGGTCAGGGCCGCCCTGCATGGCCACGCTCGGAGCGAACGCCACCACGTCGAACCAGGGCACTCCCAGGCACGCGTGCGGCCAGTCCACGAACACCACGCCCTCGTCGGTGATCAGCATGTTGTCGGCCCGCACGTCGCTGTGCAGCAGGGTGGTCCCGGCCGCCGCGGCCGGCCACCGGGATTCCAGCTCGGCCAGCCGGTCCAGGTGCCGCGCCGACCAGCCATCCAGCCCCGCGAGCAGGTCTGGATGCAGGCCGGCGGGCCGGTCCTGGTGCGGGCCGCCGTTAGCGTCCTGGTACGAGCCGGCGGGACCGTCCCGGTGAGGGTCGGCGGGATCGTCGGGCTGCGGGCTGGCGGGGCCGAGCGCGGCGAATTTACGCCAGCCGCTCAAGTCCTCCGCCAGGTAATCGGCGACGCTGGGTACCCTCTCGACCGGGGATGGCGTGCATACCCGGTGCAACTCAGCCATGGCGTCGAGCACCTGGCCGAGTTGCGGGAGCTGCCACGGCTCCGCGGGCGGCACGCCATCGACGTCAGCGAACAGCAGGGCGACCCACTCGCCGTCGTCGTACTGCCCCAGCAGAGCGGGCGCGGGAACATCCGGCGGCAGCGCCGCGGCCACCGCCCCCTCGCGGCGGTGCATTCCCGGGGAGTGCGGGTTGGCCGACGCGGAGACGGCCTTGAGAAAGGCCCGGCGGCCGTCCGCGAGCCGCAGGCGGCAGGCCGCGCCGGGAGAGAAGCCGCCCGGCTGGCTGGCCGCCGCGGCCACCGGCGACCCGAGCGAGCGCTCCGCCCAGTCCCGCACGCTGGCCGGCAGGTCCACCCATGGCACACGAGGCATGGCCTGGACGGTACGGCGGCCGGCTGGCGGCAGCAATCCAATTACACCCGGGTGGCTCCGGTGTCACTCGCAGCCGTGGACAGGTGACGCTAGGCGCGGGCGCTGTCTTGGAGTGGCTCCGGGGCGACCTGGCTGCCGCGGGTGGCGGTGAGAGCGGCGGCCGCCATCACCCTCACTCCGATCCCGATGGCGCGCTCGTCGACGTCGAACGCGGCCTGGTGGATATCGACATCCTCAGTTGACCCGGGGCGGCGGGTGCCGAGCCGGGCCAGTGAGCCGGGAATCGACTCCAGATACCAGGCGAAATCCTCACCGCCCATGCTCTGCGGGGTCGGCACGACCGCATCGGCGCCGAGCACCTCTTTGGCCGCGCCGGCGAGCATCGCGGTGCTGACCGGCTCGTTGACCGTGGGCGGCACGTTCCGCTGGTAATTGAGGTCCGCGATGACCCCATAGGCGCTGGCCACCGACTCGATCAGCGCCTTGAGCAGGTCCGGTGCCTCGTGCCAGGCCGCATCGTCGAGGCAGCGCACGGTCCCCTCGGCAATCCCGTCGTCCGGGATGGCGTTAGCCGCCGTGCCCGCGCTGACCCGGCCCCAGACCAGGCTCAGGCTGGACCGCGGATCTACCCGGCGGGACAGCGCCGCGGGCAGTTCGGTCACGATCTTGCCGAGCGCGTACACCAGGTCCGCCGTGAGGTGCGGCCGCGCGGTGTGACCGCCGGGGCCGGTGACCCGCACGGTGATCTTGTCGCAGGCCGCCGTGATCGGGCCGGTCCTGGTGCCCACCTTCCCGACGTCCAGCCGCGGATCGCAGTGCAGGGCGAAAATCCGGTCCGCCGAGGCGATGCCCCCCGCCGCCAGCACGTCGAGAGCGCCTCCCGGCACCTCCTCGGCGGGCTGGAAGATCAGCCGGACCCGGCCGTGCAGCCGCCCGGCCGCCGCCTGCCGGGCCAGGAACAGCCCGGCTCCGAGGGCGACCGTCGTGTGCACGTCGTGCCCGCACGCATGGCAGACGTTCGGCACGGTGGACCGGTACGGCACCTGCTTCTCGTCCGAGATCGGCAGCGCGTCGAGGTCGGCGCGCAGTGCCACCAGCGGGCCGTTGGACTCGGTGCCGATATCCACCAGCATTCCGGTCCCCTTGGGCAGGATCACCGGGCGCAGGCCCGCCGCGGCCAGCCGGAGCGCCACCCGGCGCGTCGTCCGGTGCTCGTGATAGCCAAGCTCCGGGTGCGCATGCAGGTCCCGGCGGAACTCAATGAGCTCGGCCTCGTGCCCGGCCAGGAACTCATCGAGTTCCCCCGGCATGTCATGGTGCGGCATGCGAAGCCTCCCCAGGGCCGACGAAGCGATCCTCGGCGAACTCCGTCACCAGCGCATCCACCACGTCGGTCAGGCCACCGCCGGCCGCCACGACCGCGCGCTGGCGCGCATAGGAGGCACCACGGTCCAGCACCTCCGACACCACGTCCAGCTCGGCCGCGCAGCCGAGCCGGTCAGCCACCGGCCTGAGTTCCGTGAGCAGCTCATGCAGCTCGTCACGGAGCGGCGCGGTGGATCCCGAGGAATCGGTGATCACGGCAGCATCCAGTCCGTACCTGGTGGCTCGCCACTTGTTGTCACGCACCACCCAGGATGGCTGGATCGGCAGCGGGTCACCGCGGTCCAGCCGGCTGTCGAACAGCTGCACCAGGCTCTGCGACAGAGCTGCAACCATCCCGACCTCGTGCAGCGTCGGGACACCGTCGAACATGCGGATCTCCACCGTGCCGAAGTCAGGGTGCGGACGGATGTCCCACCACACTTCCTTGATGCTCCGGATGGTTCCGGCGCGGAGCAGCGTGTCCATGTACTCCTCGAACTCACTCCAGTCCGCAAGCAAATGCGGCGGTCCCGCAGTCGGCAGCCCCCCGAAGATGACCGCCCTGCTCGAAGCGAGCCCCGTGTCGTACCCGCTCCAGAACGGGCTCGACGCGGTCAGCGCCAGGAAATGCGGCAGATACACGGCCAGAGCATTGACGATGGGAATCGCCTTGCTCCTGTCACGAAGGCCCACATGGACATGAACACCAAAGGTCTGGACCCTGCGGGCAAGCCACTGCATCTGCTCGACGAGTTCGGCATAGCGCTGAATGGGCACCATCTTTGCATCCCGCCAGTCACTGACGGGATGTGTTCCGGCGCAGGTCAGTATCGTACCGCGCATATCCGTGATCCGCTGAAGTTGAGCGATTGTCGAGGCAAGGTCCCTCTTTGCCTCGGGCACCGTACTGCAGATCCCGGTGACGATCTCCACCGTGGACTGCATCAGCTCGTGGTGGATCCTGGCCTCCGCAATCCCCCCACCAGCACGAACAAGCGCCGCGATGACCTCGGGCGCATCCTGGCGCAACAGCCTGCTGGCGGAATCGATGAGCTGCAACTCCCACTCGATGCCAAGCGTTGCGCCATGAGACGGCTTCCACCCGATTCTCACCACACCGACCTCCATGGGTAATCGCCAGAATGCAATGCGATGTATCACGGGGCCGTGTTCGTGTTCATTAGCCAATAAATGACCGTTTTCAGTACACATTGGGTGGCCGGTACACACCCCATACATCACGCAGCGCGTCACACACCTCTCCGACCGTGGCCTTGGCGCGCAGTGCCTCACGCAGTGGGTAGAGCATGTTCTGGCTTCCCGCGGCGGCCTTCCGCACGTCGTCGATCCTGCGCTCGATCTCACGGCTGTCCCGGCTGCCGCGCAGCACCGCGAGCCGGCGGCCCTGCTCCTGCTCGATCGAGGCGTTTACCCGCACCGGCTGGTAAGGCTCTTCGCCATCGATGGTGAACTTGTTCACCCCGACCACGACTCGCTCCCCCGCGTCGATCTGCCTGGTGACCTGATAGGCCGACCGCTCGATCTCAGCCTTCTGGAAGCCCTGCTCGATGGCCGCGACGGCGCCGCCGAGATCTTCGACCCGCTTGATCAGCTGGTCCGCCGCGTCCGCCAGGTCGTCGGTCATCGACTCCATCGCATACGACCCGGCGAACGGGTCCACGGTGAGCGTCACGTCGGTTTCGTGCGCCAGGACCTGCTGGGTCCGCACCGCCAGCGTCGCCGCCTTCTGGCTGGGCAGGGCGATGGCCTCGTCGTAGGAGTTCGTGTGCAGCGACTGAGTGCCGCCGAGCACCGCCGCCAGGGCCTGGATCGTCACCCGGGCCATGTTCACCTCGGGCTGCTGCGCGGTGAGCTGGACCCCGGCGGTCTGCGTATGGAACCGCAGCATCTGCGAGCGGGGATCAGCGGCCGAGAATTCGTCACGCATGATCTGGGCCCAGAGGCGGCGGGCGGCGCGGAACTTCGCGATCTCTTCCAGCAGGGTTGTCCGGGCCACGAAGAAGAACGACAGCCGCGGGGCGAACTCGTCCACCGCCAGCCCGGAGCGGATCGCGGCCCGCACATACTCCTTCGCGTTGGCCAGCGTGAACGCGACCTCCTGCACCGGGGTGGCCCCCGCCTCGGCCATGTGGTAGCCGGAGATGGAGATCGTGTTCCAACGCGGCATCTCCTCCCGGCAGTAGGCGAAGCTGTCCGCCACCAGCCGGAGCGAGGGCTGCGGCGGGTAGATGTAGGTGCCGCGGGCGATGTACTCCTTGAGGATGTCGTTCTGGATGGTGCCGGTGAGCGCGCCGGCGGGCACGCCCTGTTCCTCGGCCACCAGCTGGTAGAGCAGTAGCAGCAGCGCCGCGGGCGCGTTGATCGTCATCGAAGTGGACACCGCGTCAAGCGGGATCCCGTCCAGCAGGATGCGCATGTCGTCGATCGAATCGATGGCCACGCCCACCTTGCCGACCTCGCCGCGGGCGGCCGGTGCGTCGGAGTCGTAACCCATCTGGGTGGGCAGGTCAAACGCGACGGACAGGCCCGTGGTACCGGCCCTGATCAGCTGGTGGTAGCGCTCGTTCGACTCGGCGGCGGTGGCGAATCCGGCATATTGCCGCATAGTCCATGGCTTGGCCGTGTACATCGCGGGGTAGACACCGCGGGTGAACGGGTACGCACCGGGCGGGCCGAGCTGCTGCTGCGGGTCAAAGCCCGCCGGCTGGCCCGGGCCGTACACCGGTTCGACTGGCAACCCTGATTCCGACTCGCGTCCCATTACCCAAGGGTAGGTCGTAGATGCCGGGCAGCCTAGCCGAACCCGGTGGCCACAAGGCAGGCCGCGCTGATTACCACAAGTCACTAGTGATTGACTGCTGGTTGTGAAAAAGCCGCTGATCAGGTACCCAGCGCGCCGCCGGCGTGGTTCCGCCGGGATGCTCGCCTGCCTGGTCAGCGGCCTCGTCGTGGCATCGGCCAGCGCAGCACCCGCGCTGGCCGACATACCGGGCGGGACGACGGCGGTGGTCGGCGGCGACCAGCTCGGGGGCCGGGGCGTGATCGTCAACTACCCCGCCAGCGGGGCCCGGCGGCTGCCCGCCGTGGCCGCCTCCGCCTATGTCATCGCCGACGCGGGCACCGGGCAGGTGCTCGCGGCCAAGGACCCGCACGGCTGGTTCGCGCCGGCCAGCACGCTGAAGGTGCTGACCGTGGATGCCCTGATGCCCGTGCTCCAGCCGGACGCCACCGTGGTCGCCTCGCGCCAGGCCGCCGACATCGAGCCGAGCAAGGTCGGGCTGGTCGCCGGGCACCGGTACGCGGTCTCCGACCTGTTCAAGGCGTTGCTGCTCATCTCCGCCAATGACGCGGCCATCTCCCTCGCCCAGGCGACCGGGTCGTTCGCGAAGGGCGTGGCCATGATGAACGCGGAGGCCCAGCGCCTCGGGGCGGACGACACCGTGGCCAAGCAGCCCAACGGCCTGGATGCGGCCGGCCAGCACGTGTCCGCCTACGACGAGGCGCTGTTCGCGCGGCAGGCGCTCACGCTGCCCACGTTCATGCAGGACGAGAAACTGCTCACCACCCGGTTCCGGCTCCGGCGGCACCACACGGTCACCCTGTACAACCAGAACACCCTGCTCACCGACTACCCCGGCGACCTCGGCGGCAAGATCGGCTGGACCACCCCGGCCCGCGCCACCTATATCGGCCTGGCCCGGCGGCACGGCGTGACGCTCATCGTGACAATCCTGCATTGCCGGCCGCAGACCGAGATGACCTACGCGGCCCGCCTGCTGAACTGGGGTTTCGCCATGGACGGCAAGGTCACGCCGGTCGGCACCCTGGTCCGCCCGCGGCCGGCCCGCAGCGCGACGCCGCAGCCGGGGCCCCAGCCCGCCGGGGCGCAGCACCAGCCACCCGCGCAGCAGATCGCCCGCGGTCAGCCACCGAGCCCGACTGTGCCGGTCGCCGCCGCGGTAGGCTCCATGCTGCTGGGCGCTCTGGTGGTTGGCTCGTTCGCCGTGGTCACCCGGCGGGGCCGGCGGGGAGGAAGCCGATCTGCTCCCTGACCGCCGCCATGGTCTGCCGGGCCACCGGGCGCGCCTTCGCCGCCCCGTGCGCGAGCATCCGGTCCAGCTCAGCCTCGTCGGCGAGCATCTTCTCGGCCCGCTCCCGGATCGGGGCCAGAGCCGCCACGACCACCTCGGCCAGGTCCTTCTTGAACGTGCCGTAGCCCGCGCCCGCGTACCTGGCCGCCAGGCCGGCGATCTCCTCGCCGCTGAGCGCGGAATAGATCCGCAGCAGGTTGCTGACCCCCGGCTTCTCGGCGTCGTCCACCCGGATCTCGCCGCCCAGGTCGGTCACCGCCCGCGCGATTTTCTTGCGGACCGCGCCGGGCTCGTCGAGCACGTCGATGATGCCGGCCACCGAGGACGCGGACTTGCTCATCTTCGCCGTCGGATCCTGCAGGTCATTGATCTTGGCCACCCCGCCCAGGATGTAGGCGGCGGGCACCGCGAAAGTCGGGCCGTACCGGTGGTTGAACCGGATGGCCAGGTCCCGGCTGAGCTCAAGATGCTGGCGCTGGTCCTCACCCACCGGTACCTGCTCGGTCTGGTACAGCAGGATGTCGGCGGCCTGCAAGACCGGGTAACTGAACAGGCCCAGGCTCGCCTGCTGCGCGCCGCCCTTGGCTGCCTTGTCCTTGAACTGGGTCATCCGGCTGGCCTCGCCGAACCCGGTCAGGCAGCCCAGCACCCAGGCCAGTTCGGCGTGCTCGGGCACATGGCTCTGGATGAACACGGTGCACCGGTCCGGGTCAAGCCCGGCCGCGAACAACTGGGCCGCGGCGACCCTGGTCCGCTGCCGCAGCAGGGCCGGATCCTGCGGGAGGGTGATCGCGTGCAGGTCCACCACGCAGTAGAACGCGTCGTGCGTGTCCTGCAGCGCCACCCACTGGCGCACCGCGCCGAGGTAGTTGCCGAGATGGAACGAGTCGGCGGTCGGCTGGATGCCGGAGAACGCGCGGGGCCGGGACATGGGCAGAGTCTAGTAGTCGTGGTCGCGGGGTCGGGCGGGTGCGGGCTGCGCTGCGCCTGCGGCGCTTTTCCGCGCTGCCCGCACCCGCCCGGCCCCGCTTGATGGCATTGGCTGCCAGGCCCGGACCCGCTGGAGGGGTGGTGGTTGGCACAGCGGGTCGGGACAGCGGAAGCTGGCAGGGCCGGGAGCTTGGTCC
>Ga0265338_10007549_pt1 | contig 13445 bp, 12 predicted proteins | sample 42126metaG_FD_193579 | JGI IMG/M metagenome (GOLD analysis project Ga0265338, IMG submission 193579) | Rhizosphere microbial communities from Carex aquatilis grown in University of Washington, Seatle, WA, United States - 4-21-26 metaG | ecosystem: Host-associated > Plants > Roots > Rhizosphere... | reverse complement strand
ACGCCGGTCTTTTCCTTGGCGAGTTCGGTGCGTTCCAGATCCGATTTTTTTGCGACTTCAGTTTTGTATTTTGAAATGGCTTCGTGTTGTTCTGGTGTGGTGATCTGATCAACGAGTTTGTGTTCCGGTGACAACACCATATAAGTCGCACCGAACAAAGTGTCAGGGCGCGTGGTGAATACAGTAATTCGGAATTCGGAATTCGGAATTCGGAATTCGACTTCGGCTCCCTCACTCCTGCCAATCCAATTCCGCTGCATTTCCTTGAGTGAATCGGTCCATTCAATCGTATCGAGGTCCTGTAGCAGTCGCTCTGCGTATTTTGTAATGCGCAGCATCCATTGACGCATCGGTTTGCGGACGACGGGAAATCCGCCGACTTCGCTTTTGCCATCTACAACTTCTTCGTTGGCCAGGACGGTTCCGAGTTGTTCGCACCACCAAACAGGTTGTTCGCTAACGTAAGCAAGACGGCTGTGTTCGATGAGTCGGGAACGAGCAACCCTTCTTTGATCTGCAGGAGCATTGAGCCAACCTTCATGCGTTCCAGAGAGATAAGCATTGTCCTTCCACTTGTTTTTCAGTTTTGGATTGTCTGAAAGTGCGTCTTCCAAGAAGACAATCGACTGGGCTTTGTTCAATTCCGGATCAAAATAACTGTTATAGAGTTTGATAAAAATCCACTGGGTCCACTTGAAATAATCGGGGTCGGTGGTGGCGAGTTCGCGCGACCAGTCGTAACTGAAGCCGAGCGATTGAATCTGCCGCTTGAACGTGGCGATGTTTTCCTCGGTCGTCTTCCGCGGGTGCTGGCCGGTCTTGACGGCGTATTGCTCGGCGGGCAGGCCGAAGGCGTCCCAGCCCATCGGATGCAGCACGTTGAAACCGAGCGCGCGTTTGTAGCGCGTCAGAATGTCCGTGGCGGTGTAGCCCTCCGGATGGCCGACGTGCAGTCCCGCGCCGCTCGGATACGGAAACATGTCGAGGATGTAAAATTTGGGCGGCAACTGCGTGGCAGCCGGTTGGCCGGAAAGTTTGTGTCGTTGTGCGAACGGGTGGCCTGCCGGGATTTCTTCGCCGGGATTAAAGGCGCGAAAATTCTGCTGTTCCTCCCAAAATTGCTGCCATTTGGGTTCAACCAGGTGAAATGGATATTGCCTGCGGCTGCTCGCCATAGAATGGGGATTTTGGGGAAAGCGGGGCAACGGGGCAATCGCGGAATTGGAGCAATGTGCTTTGACAGGGCGGCCCGGACGGCGTAAGTATTGCATCAACCGGCAAGCCGAATCGTCTCATGCTATGAATGTTCGTCCCGATTTGCGGGCTTTCGTCGCGCCGAAGTGTCAGCGCCATTCGAGCCCGTGGCCAGGCCGCCAGATTCCGCCGGCAGGGTTGTGGGGCGGGCTTCGTCCACACCGGCGGAAGTTACCGCCAGCGCAGGCAGTTGGTTTTACACTCATTGAGCTGCTGGTGGTGATCGCCATCATCGCCATCCTGGCGGCGATGTTACTGCCGGCCCTGTCGGCGGCACGCGAACGGGCGCAGGGTCTGGTTTGTCTCAACAACACCCATCAGCTCGCGCTCGCATGGGATCTTTACGCAGACGACCACAACGGTGAATTGCCAGACAATCTGGTCATGACCGAGTTTGGCCTCCGAACCAATATCAATTGGGTCAACAACGTCATGACCTGGGATACGAGTTCCGACAACACGAACCTGGCCACCATCACCGGGGCGAGCCTGGGCGTTTATGCCCAGGGTGAGACGCGCATTTACCGGTGTCCTTCCGACCGCGCGCTGAGTTCGGCACAGCGTGCCGCCGGCTGGACCGCGCGCATCCGCAGTTATTCCATGAACGCGATGGTCGGCGACGTCGGAGAATTTACGGCGGGCGGCACCAACATCAACAACCCTGAGTACGTGCAATTTTTTAAACTCACGCAAATTCCGCGCCCGACCGAAATATTTATCTTTCTGGACGAGCATCCCGACAGCATAGACGACGGGTATTTTATCGATCGCGCCTATTCCTGGCAGTGGCGCGATCTGCCGGCGTCGTATCACAACGGCGCTACCGCTTTTTCTTTTGCCGACGGTCATAGCACCTTGCACCACTGGCAGGTGCCAAGCACCGTCCGCCCACCGTTACCGGATGCAGCCAGCCTGCCGATTTCAATTCCCTACAGCGAATGGTCGGATTTTCAGTGGATCATCTCCCACATGAGTATTGAGAATAATTAGCGGCACTGGCCGCCCGACTTTTCACAAGAGCCGCCGGATGGTTTGTTCGTCACCGGCGGTGCCCAGCAGATAAAGTTTATCACCCTGTGCCCAGACAGCGGTGATGAGTTGATTGACGTTGGCCAGCAGCGGCGGGCCGGCCGGCGGTGCGTTTTTGAGCGAAGCGCGGTCAACGATGAACAGCCAAAGATCGCCCGGTTCACCCGGCGCCAGCGGTTTGCCGGTGCGGAAACAAATCATCGAAACCTTCACGCCCTGCCAGCTCTGAATGGCGCAGCCGGTCACGGCAATTTTTGCAAGCGGTGCCGGCAAAACATAATCGGCCGGGGCATGACCTTGTTTGAGGTAGGCGCGAATTTGCTCCGGATTATCCGTGGCCAGATCCATGGCGTAACCGCGCAGGGCGGCCCCAACCATGCGGTTCCGGTAAATGGCCAGCGTGTTGTCGCTTCCCTGGGGTCGAAGCCAGAGGGTTGCCAGAACGAGCAGTGTCATGACGGTTGCCACCACCGCCGTGAGCATGATCTTCCGCTGCCAGAGGATGGCTTTTTCCTGCGCCGCCTGTTCGGAAATAATTTGTTCCTTCAATCCGGCGGGCACGGGGATTTGCCGGAACTTTGCGCGCAAAACCTCCTGTCGGGCGCAATGCTCGCCAAACCAGCGCGCCAGTTCCACGTCCCGCTGCGCCAGCGCCAGCGCCTCGGTGATTTGCGGGTCAGCGACGTCTGGCCCGCCGGGCCGGTAAAGCAACAGAACAGTCTTGATGTCGTCGCGATTCATAAATCCGGTTGCCAGGAAGGCGACCTGGTTGTGGAGCCTCCCGTCAGTAATTGGTGTAAGCGATCGAGACCGCGCGCCAGGCGCGATTTGACGGTGCCAATCGGCACTTCAAGAATTTCGGCAATTTCAAGGTAAGAGTTGTCCTGCAAGTAAAACAACGCCACTGGCGCGCGGTAAATTTCGTCCAGGCGGGCCAGGGCGGCCAGCACCTGCGCGGTGTCCAGTTGACTGAGCGGGGCCGGTGGCACGATGGGAAGTTCGGCGGCCGCCTGCTCCAGTTCAACATGGGGAAAGCGAACTTGTTTCCTCCGCGCGCCAAGGAATTCGCGGTGGAGGGTGGTAAACAACCATGTTTTCACTTTTGATTCATCACGCAATTGGTGGCCTTTGGCCGCCCAGATGCAAAACGTTTGCTGGGTGAGATCACAGGCATCTGCTTCATCCCGCGTAAGGCTGAAGGCAAATTGATACAGCGACTGGTAGTGACAGGTCACCAGACTTTCAAAGTCCACGCCTTTAGCCATATCGAGACACCAAAGTTAAGAGCCGTTAATGCACCAATTGTTCCCGTAAATTAATCGTTTTTATGAACTATTCCAGTTCATACGCTGGATTTTACAGGGGAAATGTCTTCGCGCATCAACCCCATTTTTATCGGTTTGGAACAAATTGTCCAGTCAACCCTCTAACCGATGGGATTAGTGTCCCTTTGTACCGGAGTAAACTTGAAAAAGCCGAACTCAAAATCAGGACGCAAGAGAATTACCAGTCGTCGCTCTTCGAACGATGGCTTGTCGAACCAGTGTGCGCGGCGAATGGATTATTCGTCCTGCCGCAGCCGTGCCCTTGTTTTAAATCCCGGCCGGCCGGATGTAACCGTCCGGATGCCGGTGACTCAATGGGTTGCCAGGTTTTGGATTCCAACGATTGATAAATCATAAAACGGAGCAATGAAAAAAATGAATGCAACAGGAAAATTTTTCCGCTGGATGTGTGTGGGCGTGAGCATGATGATGATTACCAGCGCAGTTCCAGGCTTTGCCGCCTCGGTCACGGTGTTTGTCGGTAACACCAATCTCTCGGGGTTCGCCTCTGATGTGTTTGTACCCCCCAGTACTAATATCAACGTGAACGACAGTGTGATATGGGTTTGGGAGCACATTGACCATTCTACAACCAGTGGGACCAACGGATTCCCGAGCGGATTGTGGGATTCAGGAGTGTATAGCAACAGTCTTCCGCATGCTTTCACCAATACCTTCACTTCCGCCGGCCAGTTTAGGTATTACTGCCAGACGCACGTCGCTTTTAACATGACCGGACTGGTCAGTGTAGCTGCGGTCGAGCTGCCGCCAACAATTTCAATTACCAATCCGCCGAACAACGCGACTTTGAGTGCCCCGGCTTCGTTTACCCTGGCCGCAACGGCTTCCGATCCGGATGGTGGGACGGTCACCAATGTTCAATTTTTCCAGGGAGCGACATCGTTGGGTAATGTTGCGACGAGTCCTTATTCGGTGCCGGTCAGCAATCTTGCCGCGGCTGATTATGCCTTTTCCGCCGTGGCTTCCGACAACGCCGGGTTGACCGGCACGAATGCCGTTACGATTCATGTTGTTACAGCGGTGCCGATCGTTCTCAGCGCGCCGCACTTTTTATCTCCGGCAGATTTCCAATTCAATTACACCGCCAACGCCGGGTTGAGTTATATCATTCAACGGGCATCGGATTTGAAGTTGGGCAATTGGACGACCCTCAGCACCAATGTGGCCGGGGGTAGTCCCGTGTTATTCGATGACACAACTGCCTCGGGCAATCCGGGATTTTACCGGGTCGGCCTGCTGCCAAATCCGTGATTGGCTTGCGCCGATAGTATTAATCCGCTATTCCACACTGTAAACCCGGTTGGAATTAACGGTGTGCTGAAAAGTATGTGGTCGCGGGGATTATTTATTGGCGTTTTCTGCCTTGGCGCGCTGACATTGGTGAGTGTGAAATCGGCGGAATTGCTGGACGCAGGCGGAATCGACGTACGAATGTTCGCGGTCAAAGGAGTTGTGCGCGAACTCAATCCCGGTGATCAAACGGTCACTATCAGCCACGAGGCGGTTTCCAATTTCATGAGCGCCATGACCATGCCGTTCAAGGTCAAGGATGCCAAATTACTGGCCGGCCTGCATCCTGGCGACCAAGTCTCCTTCCGGCTTCACGTGAGCAAAACGGAAAGTTGGGTGGATCAAATCATCCGGATGGGAAGGGTCCCTCTGAGCGAAAGCAAACCACCGTTCACGGAAACGCCGCCCGCACATGGTCGAAATCCAATGTGGTATTACAAATTCACCAACGAACTGGGACAAGCCGTCAGCTTGAACGATTTTCACGGACAGGCGCTGGCCGTCACTTTCATTTACACGCGCTGTCCCCTGCCGGATTATTGCCCGCGGCTGTCCCGGAATTTTCAGGAGGCGTCGCAAAAGCTCGATTCCCTGCCCGGCGCTCCGACCAACTGGCATTTCCTTTCCATTTCCTTTGATTCCGAATTCGACACGCCGGCGGTGCTCCAGGCCTACGGGCAAAGTTATCAGTACAATCCGGCGCACTGGAGTTTTCTGACCGGCCCGCCGGACAAAATTGCCGAACTGGCCCGGTTGTCGGGCGTCAACTACGAGTCTGATAACGGACTGATCAACCACAACTTCCGCACACTCATTGTGGACGGCGACGGCCACTTGCAAACAGTTTTCCCGATTAGCGGAGATTTCTCCGATTCCATCGTTGCTGAAATGATCAAGGCTGCCGCGGTGACCAATCAACCCACGGTACGCTGAAACTCATGTTCAACGCGACGAAACGCGGGATGAAGCTAAGGCAAACAGCCATCATCATCACGGCACTGGGGGCCGCCGCCGCCGTCATCGTTTTTTTGAATTCCTGTTCCACCACGCCCGCCGAAGTGGTGGTGCCGCTGGAAATTCCCGGCGCACATTACGTCGGCAACAAGGCGTGCCTGGATTGCCACGCGGAAATTGTCCGGAAATTTCCCGCCAGTCCCCACGCCCGGGTTCATTTTGAAAATGCCGCCATGGCCGGCGAAACGGGTTGCGAATCCTGCCATGGCCCCGGCAGCAAACATATCGAATCCGGTGGTAACGCAAAGTTTATCATCAATCCGGGCGATGACCCCACGTCCTGTTTCGAGTGCCATCTGGACGTTCAGGGTGAATTCAATCTGCCGCAACATCATCCGGTCATCGAAGGACACATGAGTTGTGTCCAGTGTCACGATCCGCACGGCGGCGATATTCTCAAACCCAAAGGCGGGTTGGCGCTGGCCCGGCAAAACGAAAGTTGCGCGCAATGCCATCGTGAACAAACGCGCCCCTTTGTATTCGAGCATGAGGCCATGCGCGAAGGCTGCACGGTTTGCCACAACCCGCATGGCTCGATCAACCAGAAGATGCTCGTCGAAAGCGACCCGAACCTTTGCCTGCGTTGTCATGCGCAGGTCCAGGGGGGGAGTGGAAGCTTCTACATTGGAAACACGGACCACACCGATCTCCTGCCAATCGGGACATGCTGGACGGCCGGATGCCATACGGCCATCCACGGCTCCAATGTGGATCCCCGATTACGGTATTGACCGTGAACTGAGATGCGTACAATGCAAAAAAGATGGAATCGCGACCTGATCGCCAGACATCTTTTGCGCGTCGCGCATCGTGCGTCACGCATTAGCTTCGCCTTTTGCCTTTCCCTTTCCGCTGCTGAAACCAACTCCGTGAAACTGCCTCCGCCGGCCAATGTTAAAATTGTTTTTGACCGCGACATCCGGCCCATTCTCGACACCTCCTGCCTGCGTTGTCATGGAGGAGAAAAGCCCAGAAGCCATTTCCGGCTCGATGACCGGACAGCGGCCATCGGCGGCGGAGACGAAAACACCAACGACATTGTCCCGGGAGACAGTGCCAACAGCCTGTTGATCCATTACGTGACGCGGCAAGTGAAAGACATGGAGATGCCGCCGGTTGGCAAGGGCAGTCCGCTGGCCTCCGCGCAAATCAGCCAGCTGCGCGCGTGGATTGACCAGGGTGCGAACTGGAACACGACCAATCAATCGGCAGAACTCGCCCTCACCTTTGCGCCCACGCTGCGCTGGATTGACGTTCAGGGCGACAAGGCGAAATTTCGGGAACTCCAGGGCGTGAACGACGGATTTTCAGGTGGCGTTGACCAGTTTTCGTTTGTGCAACAAACCAGTCCCACGGAAAAATTCTCGCTGAGCGGACATGTCATCGCTCCCGACCGGGATGTCAAATTGAAGCTGGCGGTGGACGAAACCGACCGTGGCTTCATCCACGCCGGGTTTGATGAATGGCGCAAATACTACGATGACCACGGCGGATACGATTCGGCGGTGATTCCGCCGGAGTTGAGCCTGAACCGTGATTTGTATGTGGACAACGGGCGCGTGTGGGTTGATTTCGGTTTAACCCCGCCGCGCTGGCCGCAAATCGTGCTGGGCTACGAATACGATTTCAAAAAGGGCACCGAATCCATGCTGGACTGGGCGAATGTGGGCGGCGTCAACATTGCGCCCGCGACGAAGGCCATCGACGAACAAACGCACATCCTCAAGCTCGAGATCACGCACGACTTTGACGACTGGCATCTGGAAGACAATGCGCGGGTCGAGTTTTATCGTGAAAACAATCGCAGCGATGAAACCAGCACCTGGTTCAACTACAACTTCGGCGCGCCCGACGCTCCCCGCACGCAGGACAGTTATCATCATGTGCAGGGCATGAATACGTTGATGCTGGAGAAACAAATCCGGGATTGGTGGTTTTTGTCCGGCGGTTATTACTATTCAAGACTGGAAGGCAGCGACGTTTTCAACCAGACCAACAGCCCGAAGTTTGAGTTATTGCTCCCCGAGCCATCTTCGTGGACCAGCAGCGAAATCACGTTACGGCGCGAATCGGAAGTCTTCAGCGTGGCGAGCCTCTTTCTGCCGCTGGAATATCTGAGCTTTTCGCTCGGCTCGCAAAATGAATGGACGCGTCAGGACAGTTTTGGGGACAGTGTTCCTGATTTTGAGTTTGCCAACAACACGTTTGCGCGCTCGGATTACGACGAATTCAAGGCTTCGCAAAACGCGAATCTGCGTTTCACCAAAATTCCCTTTTCGGTTGTCTTTGCTGATGCGCGATTCGACGAGGGCAGCATCGGCGAATTCCAGCAGGAAGGCGCCGGGCAGTTGACGAACCAAACCGACGTTACGAGTACCCGTTACAATCTCAGGACCGGTTTCAACACCTCACCCTGGCGCTGGATTTTCTTGAACGCAGAGTATCAAAGGCAATACAGCGATACGGATTATAACCACCCCGTTGACTGGTTTGCCAGCCCCACTGGCGACCCGGTATATGGCGCGCCGCAAAATGGTTATCCGGCATTCATTCTCAGTCGAAAGATCCAAAGCGATGGATTTGACACCAAATTGACGTTGCGCCCGCTAAACTGGCTGCGAACCACCTTAAGCTATCAACTCACCGCCACGGAATATTCATCCAGAACGGATCCGGGTCCTTTTGGGGGAGCAGGCGGCCCGCTTGCGGACGGACGATATCGTGCGCAGACTTACGGTTTCAGCACTATGCTGACGCCGTTTCGGCGATTCTACCTTTCCGGCGCGGTCACTTACAGCCATTCACTTGCGGTCACCGCCGCCACCAGTAATGGCTCGGTTGTTCCTTATCATGGGGATATTTACACCCTGATTACCACCGCCGCCTACGCTTTAAACTCCAAAACCGGTTTACAGGCCTCCTACAGTTTCTCTCATGCTGGTTATGGGCAAGACAATGCCGGGGCGGGCGTGCCGCTCGGTCTTGATTTCACCCGTCATGTTTTGTTTGTGGGTTTGACGCGGCAACTCACCAGAAACCTGTCCGGCGCGCTGCATTACGAATTGTCGCAATACTCCGAGTCCAGGAGTGCCCACCTGAACGACTTCACCGCGCATGGAGTTTTTGCGACACTGATTTACAAGTGGCCCTGAGCCGGCGCCGTTTTCCACGTTAATCGTAATCCTTCCAGCGTCAGGTTGGGTTCGACGGCGGAAATTTCCGGCAACTTTGAAGCAATCAATCGTGCATAACCGCCCGTGGCAACAACGGGTAAATGTCTCGCCTGCAACTCGCGTTTCAATTCAGCGATTAACGCGCACACCAAACCGCGATAGCCATGCACCGCGCCAATGAGCATCGCCTGTTCCGTGTTTTTGCCGACGACGGCGGTCACCTCGCGAATCCGGATTTTCGGCAGCAACGCCGTTTTCTCGTGCAAATAGTCCGTCATTGCCGCCAATCCCGGTGCGATGATGCCGCCGGCATAATTGCCCGCGCGATTCACGACGTCGAACGTCACCGCCGTGCCGAAATCCACCACTACCACCGGCGCGCCGAAGTGATGCCGCGCGGCAACGGCGTTGGCCAGCCGGTCGGGACCGATGGTGTTGGGCCTCGGATAATCAATGCCCAGACCGCGCAGGGTTTGGGGCGTGAGTTCCAACGCGCTCAATTTCCAAGGCCGGCGGACGGCGGCGCGGACAAATGGTGTTGCGCGCGGCACGACACTGCATAAAACCACGCCCTCGATTTTTTTAGCGCCGATAAATCTGGCCACGTGCGTTTTGGCGTTTCCGCCAAACCATTCACGCGTGGGGATGTTGATTTGCCCCAACACGCGCCGGTCGTTTGCCAGACCGACGTGCGTGTGCGTGTTGCCTATATCGAAAAGCAAAAGCATAAATCCGCGAATTGCGCTAATTCATGCAAAAAAGCCCCGGTTTCAAGCAGCTCATAACCATTTGCGAGATTAGCAGATTCATTCATTTTTCCAGCGTCACGTCGCCACCGCTGATGCGTTCCAGGTGGCCGTGTTCGGTTCGCAACAATAATTCACCGCTCCCGCCCAGCGATTCTGCCCGGCCCTGCACGCGGCGACTGCCGATTTGGATCGTCACGTTGCGGCCGATGGTCTTGCACTGTGCCTCCCACTCATTGGCGACCTCGGCGAATTGCCCGGCACAAACACGGTGATAATCGTTGTCCAATTCCTGCAAAATGGCCATGGCCAGTTCCGCGCGCGAAATGGCCGCGCCCGCCTCGATTTTCAGCGAGGTCGCCTGTTTGCGCATTTCCACCGGAAATTCGCCCGCGCCCAGGTTCACATCCACACCGATGCCGAGGATGACGTGCTTGACCCGGTCCAATTCCGCGCTGAGTTCGGTCAGGACGCCCGCGACTTTTTTTTCGCCCACCAAAATATCGTTCGGCCATTTAATCTCGGGGTTCAAGCCGGTTTCGGATTGGATGGCGCGGCACAGGGCCGTGGCGGCCACGACGGTCAATTGCGTCGCTTCCTGCGGTCGCAAATCCGGCCGCAATAAAATGGAAAACCAAAGCCCCTTGTAGGCGGGCGAAATCCATTTTCGCCCCAGCCGGCCGCGCCCTTTCGTTTGCGATTCGGCAAACACGACCACGCCTTCCTTTACCCCATCGCGCGCGAGTTTTTCAACCACGTCGTTGGTCGAGGTGGTCTGCTCGAACACGCGGATGTCCCGGCCGATGATTTTGGTCCTGTGCAGGCGCGCCAGTAAATCATCCGCGTGCAGCACGTCGGGCACGCTGACAAGGCGGTAACCCAGATGCGGTCCGGCCTCGATGTCGTAACCGAGCCGGCGCAATTCCTCGATATGTGCCCAGATGGCCGCGCGGCTGATGCGCAACTGCTCGGCCAGGTCCGCGCCCGACACACCCTCGGGATTCGCGCGCAACGCCGAAAGAATTTTGGTGTCCGTGGTCATGAATTTTAACCCTCAAAATCCAACCCAATGTCCACCGCGCGGGCGGAATGCGTGAGCGCGCCGACGGAAATAAAATCCACGCCCGTCCCGGCAATGGCACGCACGTTCGCCGGATTCACGCCACCGCTGGCCTCGGTCTGTGCGCGGCCTTTGATTTTTTGCACCGCGAGCCGCAGTTGTATCAAGTTCATATTATCGAGCAGGATGATGTCCGCGCCCGCGTCGGCGGCCTGCTCGGCTTGTTCCAGGGTGTCGGCTTCGACTTCAATCTTTAATTGTGGAAATTTTTCACGGGCGCGCGCCACGGCGACGGCGATGGCGTTGGGGTTTTCATGTTGCAGCGCAACGAGGTGATTGTCTTTAATCAGGATCAGGTCGAACAAACCGAGGCGGTGATTTTTTCCACCCCCGCAGGCAACCGCATATTTTTCAAACCGCCGCCAGCCGGGCGTGGTTTTGCGCGTGTCGAGAATCTGCGCGGGAGTTCCCTTGATGGCATCAACGAATTGCGCGGTGAGCGTGGCGATGCCGGAAAGCCGTTGAACGAAATTCAACGCGACGCGCTCGGTGCTCAAGATCGCGCGCGCCGGGCCGGAAACACGCAGCAAAATTCCGTCGGCCTTGACCTGCTGGCCGTCCCTGGCGGCTCGCTCGGTTTTCACCGAGAAGGAAAGTTCGACCAACGCCGCTTCTGCGAAGGCAAGCCCGGCAACCACCAGCGGTTCACGCGCGCGCAGGACGGCCCTGGCCGATGTGGCTTCCGGCACGACGGCGAGCGTGGTCGCGTCGCCGCCGCCGATGTCCTCGGCGAGAGCGAGTTGGACGGCTTGACGGATTTCGGTGGTGGACAATTCCACCCCGTCAGAATGACGGCGAACCGGTAAGGGGAAAAGTAAAAAGGGGACGTATGAATTCCACGCCGGCGCGCAGGAATTAATTACTTGAATTGAGGGAGAAAAATTCCTCGGCCAACTGGTCCACATTTTCCGCCGCCGCGGTATTGGGTTGGGTTGCTAACGCCAGCAGAGTGCCGTCCGGTCGCGGGATCAGGAAGATCTGGCCCTGCTCGAATGTCCAGATGAGCCGGCGTGGGGCCAGTCCGTGGCTGGCCAGCAATGTCATGGTCTCCGCCAGTTGCTGCAGGACTTGATCCAAATGCTCGCGCGGCCACATTTCATTGAAGCTATAACTCTGGCAGGTGGAGTCGGGCAGGCGCATCCCGCAGCCCAGCATTCCCGACGCAATCGCGCCGGTGGCAAGCCATTCCTGCCGGGTGTCGTTCATAGGGTCCGGGTTGTTGGTTTTTCCCCGTCAGTGGAAACTCGCACGAAGACCATGCGGTCCGCCTTCACCTGCGCCACCACCCGGCTGTCGGCAAGTTGCATTTCCAGCCGGTCAAAACTTCCCAGCGGCACCAACTGGCCGAAGAACGCTGCCTGTTGCGCCACGTTTTGCAGCAGTGCCACCCGGGCCTGCGCGTCGGGGCATTGCCAGACGTAAAGGGGGTCACCCGTGCCGGAGCAAATCAAGGTCTCCTCGATGCACGCGGCCAGATCAGACGCCGGGGTGGAAGTTTTGACCGCCGGTAAAAGCTCGGGTTTGGGCGCCGGTCCGGCGGCCGGCGTTTGCGCAGCCATGGTTTCGTCGCGCACACGCGCGGCTTCCATGAGCAAAGATTCCCATTGACCTTCAATGGTGCGTTTGGGCGGCGGTTCGAACGGTTGCAGCTGAAACTCGCCGCTGGGGATGGCCAGCAAGTTATACAAGGCACTTTCACCGACGGTGTTGCCGGTTTGCGCGTGAATAATCCTGCCGTCTTCGATGTAAACCCGGCCGCGCAATTGCTGGTTGTGGATTTCGAGAATGGACGAGTTGCGCCCGAGGCATTCCATTTGAATGACATCCTGCAACCCGACCCGGCGTAACACACCTTGAAAACCTTCCCCGGGTGTCCAGGTAATCAATTCCTCGAGCATGATGAAAATGGATTTCAACCCTTCGGGCGAACGCGGTTTTTCAATGAACAATTCAGCGCCCTCGGCAAGGCACGCGGAACGTTTTTCCTCGGTTGCGTTGGAGGTGATGACCGCCTTTTTCAGGTCCGGATGGCGCCGATTGAGGATGTGAAGAAATTGTACGCCGTCCAGCATCGGCATGTTGACATCCGACACCACGAGATCCATTTTGCGGATTTTCAGGATCTCAAGCGCCTGGTCCGCGGAGGACGCGCAGTGGATTTGCCAGGCGTTTTCACCCAGGGTCACGAAGAAATCCTGGATCATGGCGAGAAAATCCACGTCGTCGTCCACGAACAGGAGTTGATATTGTTTTGTCGGCGCGTTCACTTTTTATCAAGAAATTTGCATCAGAATGCCGCAATTCCCATACCGGAAGTTGCCACGGCCGGGTGCAAAATTCCACTGTGCACCAACAGGTTCAATTCAACGCTGCCAGGGCGCCTTGCGCCGCCTGCTGCACGAGATAATCACTGTCCTGGATGGCGGCCGTCAGGATGGATTTCGCGTTTTTTTCCCGCAATTGCCCGAATGCC
>Ga0265338_10007548_pt1 | contig 13446 bp, 13 predicted proteins | sample 42126metaG_FD_193579 | JGI IMG/M metagenome (GOLD analysis project Ga0265338, IMG submission 193579) | Rhizosphere microbial communities from Carex aquatilis grown in University of Washington, Seatle, WA, United States - 4-21-26 metaG | ecosystem: Host-associated > Plants > Roots > Rhizosphere... | reverse complement strand
TGCGGCCGCCTCGATTGGCACCGATTCTCCGGTGAGCATGGACTGGTCGAGCAGGACTTCGCCGCCGGTGAGCTTCACGTCCGCTGCGACGACTGCGCCGAGCGAGAGCTTGATGACGTCCCCAGGCACGAGGTCGGTCGCGGGTATTGTCGTCCAGGCGCCGTCCCTCTGGACCGACGCATTAAGCGCCAATCGCGATTTCAAGGCGGCAAGCGTCGCCTGCGCACGGCTCTCCTGGAACAGCCCCAAAGCGGCGTTGAAGATCAGGAGACCAGCGATGACCGCGCCTTCGAAATATTTGCCGAGGACGACTTCCAAAATGATCGCCGCCTCCAGCATCCAGGGTATGGGCGCCCAGAACTTCTCGATCGCCATGTTGAGCGCATGCTCGCTGGAGTCGGGCATCGCGTTCGGACCGAACTTCTGGAGTCGCTTGTGCGCTTCCGCGCCGCTCAGGCCGCCGGAGGGCGATGGTTCGTTTGCGCTTGACGTTTCGGCGGCTCCTATCGATTTGCCGGGAGACGTTGTCGCCATCGGTCGGTTAGGCCGATGGTTCCCGTTTTTAGTGTTGAACTCTGAAGCCGGCGCAGTCTGCCGAGGAATCCAGCGACAGGCCCCGCCCGCCAACCACGACACTAGGCCTACGCAATCTGACCGATTAGGTTCGGAAATTACTCATCGAACTGCTGCCTCAAGGGAAGAGCAATCCAGCCAAATCTCCACCGTCACGGACGCTCGGATTCGACCCCGTCATTGTGCCGCTCCTCGGTTAGTTCGTTTGGAGCCTTTGAGGCGGGCACGGCTGTAATGCCGCAGGAACGAACGACGGTTCCGTGGATTGCTGCTTCAGCCGCAGCTGTCGATGATCACGCGCACGTCGATCAATTCCGGGAGACTTCGAAGCTCCTGCCGACGCAACAGGAGATGTCGGTGAATATGGGCACCTTCGAGACCAACGTGGACGATCTGAATGACCTTCCTGTCGTCGGCAATGCCAGAAGGGCGTCGGACCACTCCGGGCCCCCCTTGTCTGGCCCGACAATGGTCGCAATAGCAGATATTCGTCCGACGCAGATCACCGTGGGATATCGCGAAGTCGCCGTGAAGCGGCGCCGTTGGCGCAAAGCCAGGAGAGCGACCGAATACTGCCGGGATGAACACCGCGCGGTTCCCGTCGTGATTGGCCCAGGAGCGGTTTATTACGCCGTTGATTGCCATCATTGGCTTTGCGCGGTTGCAGCTGAGGGCGTGGTCAACGCGCAAGTTGCAATAGTGGCTGACCTGCACGACCTGGATCAGCCGATGTTCTGGTTGGAGATGGACCGGCGCGGTTGGTGTCGCGCATATGACGCCGACGGACACCGCCAAGATTATCGCCAAATTCCTTCGTCCATCTCAGGGCTAAAAGACGACCCGTTCCGCAGCTTGGCAGGTGCACTGCGCCGCGCCGGCGGATATCGCAAGGACCAGGCCCTGTTCAGCGAATTTGCTTGGGCTGACTTCTTGCGCGGCTTCATCCTGGCCGCTGACCTCGATGACGAGTTCGACGAGGCCTTGCAAGCAGCCCTTCTCGTGTCGCAGTCCGTTGGCGGGGTGTCGAGCGGCTGCGCCAGCCAACCGGAGAAGGCGTCATTGCCCTGAAGTACGCCGAGTCTCCGGCGCGAATGGCTGTTGGGCACGGGCGAGTCACGCCCCATCGACAAGTGCGTTGTCGTACACAGCATCGACATCTGCGTGACGCAGGGCGAAAGTGCCCTCTTACGCCCGAGCCAACCGAGACTTACGAACTGCTGCCTCGTGCCCGGCATGGCTCCTCGAGGACCCCTGATTTCTAGGCGGCTCAAGGTCGACAGGAGGCTTGCTGCTGCAATGTGACTAAGCCGCCTGGAGCAAGTCTTCAGCGGCCTTGAGTAACACGTGATCGTTGAAGGGCTTGAAGAAGAGATGCGCATCGCGCGGCAGCTCGCATCTGGATGCTGTCAAATTGCCCGTGATTACAAGTAGCTTCACAGGCCGCCACCTCTTCCGGACGAGCTCGACGAGCGCGATTCCATCGTGGTGGCTTGGCATTGCAAGGTCGCTCACAACCAGGCCCACGTCATCTCTCGTCTCGAGGACGTGCACCGCAGCGAGCGTCCCATCCGCTTGCAGAGCAACGAACCCCGCTGCCTCGAACAACTCGCAGGTCAGAAATCGGACAAGCGCATTGTCTTCAACGACCAGAACAACATTTTTGCAATGCATCATCGTGTTCTCCGGTCAACAGACGACAACAACCTCCGCTGAAACAGTTGCCGGAACATAAAGGAGCGAGACGAAGCGTCTAAACACTGACCAACGGCTTCACGATCATGCCGGCCACGGCTGCCCGACGTGATATCGAAACCATGGTACCCGGCCTTGTGTTGGCCACGGATATCTCAGCACCGAGGTTCTTGGCGAGCGCGTCGACGATTCCCGTTCCAAGTCCGGGCTTAGCGGCAGCTCGACCAGTCGGAATTCCAACGCCGTCATCGGCCACCGACAGCGTCCAGTCCTCACCCCTCGCCTGGTAGCTGACAACGATCTTGCCGTGCCGGCGATCGAGGAAAGCGTGCTTCAGAGCGTTGATAACCAACTCAGTAACGATCAGCCCTATACTGACCGAAGCGTCGGCGCCAACGATGCTTTCGTCGACCCTTACCTCGATCGCAAGGCGTCGATGATCCTGAATCATCGACGCCGAGAGGCTCTCACAGAGATGGGAGAGGTAGTCGCGCAAGGGTACCGCGCTCGACACTGACACGGCCAGTTGTCGCTGCACCTCGGCGATCGACATCACTCGGTTATGGGCGTCGCGCAGCGGCCCGCGCGCCTCTTCGGACTGCACTTTGCGGGCGCTCTGCAGGAGGATGCTCGCGATAATCTGAAGGCTGTTGGCGACCCGATGCTGGATCTCCTGCAACAAGACGGCCTTCTCGCGGATTAATGCATCCTTGGCTTGCTCAGTGGACCGCGCATCGGTGACATCGGTCGCAGACAACATGAGCCTCACCGGCTCGCCATCGCCATACATCAACTTTTGAGCTCGGACGACGATGGTTCTGGTCTCTTGCCCGGACCGTGCAAGACTAACTTCATAGCCATTGACTTCGGCGTAGCCGGCGGCCGTGACCTTGAGCATTGCGATCAATTGCGGCTTTGCCCATGCTCCCTTGGCGATCTCGGCAAACGGAGTGCCCCGGATCGAAATTGGGTCGACATCGAAGTCCAGCCCGAAGGACATGCTGGCGGCAAGCACGACCAGTTGATCATCCAGCAGCAGCGTGGGGAGCGTCGAGGAGCCTACAAGCGCAAGCGCCAAGGCCAGAGCCCCGTCTGAGTGGATTACAGCTGGCTGGTTCATCAACTGCCTCTCACAAGATGCTGACGCGGAGCCCGTCGGCAGTCGACGCTATGGCCGCTTGCGACCAGCACTTCATTGATCTAGCGCAAAACTCGCGACGGTCCCACGACCACTTTCGAAGAAAGGCGTGACGTGCCACCCCCAAGTCAACGACGAAAACTAGGAAATGAGCCACTGAGCGGCTTTCGGGTAAACCGGTGGCTCGCGAAGCGAAAGCCACAGTCCGGCAACGATCATATCCGCTCGGGTGATTTGAGGGACAAAAGCGCTTGATCTCAGACTTACCACAAAGCCCTCGACACGAGTACCTTTTCCTCGACGGGCAGCTATGCCTTGGGGCCACCGGAGGACTTTGGGCTAAGCCGAACTTCTTCGGCAGGTCCGCGTCAACCGGATTGGCGACGACTGCACACGGCCGCGCAACTTCCTAAAACGGCATACTACCTTGCCGACACGTTTGGCGGATGTTTGGGCCTCGGGTAAACCGCTCCGCTTGGACCCACAATTGAGGAACGGTGCACCGATGGCACGGTGCACCGATCAAATCAGTTCACACTGATGTCGTTGTTGACCGAGGTCACACCCGGTGCCGCCCAGGCAGTAGTGGCGGCCAAGGCACGCTCGTCCCAGTATTCGACGGTACCGGTCAGGGTAACCTTGCCGTCGTTGGCGGTCACGTCGATGTTTTCCGGGTTAAACCACGAACGCTTCAGCGCGACCATGATGTCCGATTTGATGTTGCGCGCACTGACATCGGGCTTAATGACGATCTCGTTGGACACCCCGACTACGCCCCATAGGGTGCGAACGTCGGCGGCGGCTGCATCGCGCTGATAATGCCAGTGGACCTGGCCGGTCAGCGTCACCCAGCCACTGCTGACCGAAGCCTTCACAGAGTCCTTCGGGATCGACCCATTCCAGGCAAGGCGGTTCGCGACCGCCGCTGCAATCTCCGCATCACCGTGCTTGACATCAAACGGGAGCTTGACCTGAACCTCTTCGGCCACGGCTTTGACGCCCTTGACGCGCAGCGCGGCAGTCTCTGCGGCATGCTTTTCGGCATAGGTCTCTACCGAGCCCGTCAAGGTGACGACCCCGTCTTTTGTAGTCACGCCGATATTGGCGGCGTTGACGCTTGGCTCCCAATTGAGCTCGTCGAGCACCGTTTGTTTGAGCTGCTTGTCATCGGACATCTCTGTCTCCTTTGATCTGTATGGAACGGATAGACACAGCACTCCAAGATCAGGGATCTGCTGCGCCCGGTCATGGCTAAGCTGCAACCTTGCGCGCTTGCAGCGTCGGAAACTACTCACTGATCGCCACGACGCGACGTCCGGTCAATTTAGTCGAAAAGATGTGCGACGCACTGAGACTTCCTCGGCCTCGGTGAGGGTCACTTGATGCCGTCGACACCAGACTTTGGCGCTGGCTGCAGGGCGTGGCGGGCAAGCCGCAGGAGTTCCGGCACCGTCGCGTGAGGGAGGTCCGCCACGATCTCTCGAGCCACCCGGCCGCGAACCGCAGGATGATGCTGCCCCAAATAGGCCAGCAAGTGGTCCGCCTCGGAACTCTGGCCCTTGCCGTGGCCGACAACGACGATGCGCCCATCGCCCACGACGGCGGCCGCAATCGCGTCGAAGTACCGCGCATCGGCCGGATAGGTCTCCTCGCGGTCGGCGTCATGCTGCTTGCGGTCGATGGAATGAACAAGATGGTGCAGTTCGTGCACTGCGGCGCCATCAGCGGCCCCTCCCCCGTAAACGCGCGCGCCGGCGTGGTCGATAACGATGACTATATCCGCGGAAGCGGATGCCGATTCAACTCCAGGGAGCGCATCGGGCGCCCATCCGGCGCGCGTCAGTAAATGGCGGAGTGCCATGACATCGTCAGCCGCGAGATCTTTGTTATGCACCCTCGCGAAAGTCTGGTGCTCGCCTCCGACCTTCAAGGTCACACTACCGTCGTGGCCCTGCTCGACCGTGCCGATAGCGTGGCACAATTCAAACGTCTCGCGCCACGACAGGTTGTGCGACAGGGGGTGCTGAAAGACGCGGGCCAATATCCTCGTTTCTACAGTGGTGATGGAAGCGGCGTTTCGAGCGAGCCGCGGCTTGTTCTCCGCCGGATCGTATAGCGATTTGATCATGATACTGCCGAACGATCGGCCCCTTGTTTTGCTTTCTTCGACCGCGGTCGGCCGGACTATGTTCGTGCCGTTTGACGTGAGCGTGCTCGTGCGCAAGCGCTGTGTTCTTCACGGAAGTCGGGGCTGATCGCCCGGGTCAGGCTGCTTTGTCGTTGCCGCTGACATCCTCAAATTCTGCGTCAACAATATCCTCGCGCGCCGCAGAATTGGTCTCAGCGGCGGAGATATTCTCGGCCGGCCCCTTTTTGGCGGTCTCGGTTGCGAGCCGATGCTCAATCGCGGCCAGACGCTCCGTTGCCGCGGTTAGAGCCTTCGTCTCGGTTCCCGACGCCGCAGACTTGATTGCCGCGAGGGCGGCCTGGGCGTCGGCGCGCAGCGCTGCGGGGAGCGACGCCTCTGCGCGCTGGAGTGCCGTTTCAACCCGATGGACCATCGCGTCGGCGTGGTTCTTGGCATCGACGAAGGTGCGGCGGACCTTGTCCGCCTCGGCGTTAGTGGCAGCTTCCGAGACCATCCGCTTGATGTCCTCTTCTTTGAGCCCGCCATTGGCCTGGATTTTGATCTGCTGTTCCTTGCCGGTCGCCTTGTCCTTGGCCTGGACCGACACGATGCCGTTGGCGTCGATGTCGAACGTCACATCGATCTGCGGGGTCCCGCGCTGCGCCGGGGCAATGCCAGTCAATTCGAAACGCCCGAGCGTCTTGTTGTCGCTCGCCATCTCGCGTTCGCCCTGCAGGACGTTGATGGTCACGGCGCCCTGGTTGTCCTCGGCAGTGGAAAATGTCTGGCTCTTCTTAGACGGAATGGTCGTATTGCGATCGATCAGGCGCGTGAATACGCCGCCGAGCGTTTCAATGCCGAGGCTGAGCGGCGTCACGTCGAGCAGCAACACGTCCTTGACATCGCCCTTGAGCACCGCGCCTTGGATGGCGGCACCGATGGCGACCACCTCGTCGGGATTGACGTTGCGCGCCGGATCCTTGCCGAAGAATTGTTTCACCACCTCGATGACCTTGGGCATGCGCGTCATGCCGCCGACGAGGATCACCTCGTCGATCTGGTCGGCGGTAACGCCCGCGTCCTTCAACGCCGCTTTGCACGGCTCCATCGTGCGCGCGATCAGGTCCTCTACCAAGCTTTCGAGCTTGGCGCGCGTCATCTTGATGAGCAGATGCTTTGGTCCGGATGCATCTGCCGTGATGAACGGCAGGTTGATCTCGGTTTCCTTTGCCGACGACAGTTCGATCTTGGCCTTCTCGGCGGCCTCCTTGAGCCGCTGCAAGGCAAGCTTGTCCGAGCGCAGATCGATCCCCTGCTCGCGTTTGAATTCTGCCGACAGGAAGTCGATTATCCGGGAGTCGAAATCTTCTCCGCCGAGGAAAGTATCACCGTTCGTGCTTTTGACTTCGAAGACGCCGTCCCCGATCTCCAGTACAGAAACATCAAACGTACCACCGCCAAGATCGTAGACAGCGATCCGACCGGTCTTCTTCTTGTCCATGCCGTAGGCGAGCGCGGCGGCCGTTGGCTCGTTGATTATGCGCAGGACGTCCAGGCCGGCGATCTTGCCGGCATCCTTTGTGGCCTGGCGCTGAGCATCGTTGAAGTAGGCCGGCACGGTAATCACGGCCTGTGTCACGGTCTCGCCAAGGAATGCCTCGGCCGTTTCCTTCATCTTGCCCAGAATGAATGCGCTGATCTGGGCCGGTGGGTATTTCTGCTTCTGCGCCTCTATCCAGGCGTCGCCGGTAGCACCCTGCACAATGGCGTAGGATACGAGGCCCATGTCCTTCTTCACGACCGGGTCGTCGAAACGACGGCCGATGAGCCGCTTCACGGCATAGATCGTGTTCGTGGGATTGGTGACCGCCTGACGCTTGGCCGACTGGCCAACAAGGCGCTCGCCGCTCGCGCTGAACGCCACGATGCTCGGCGTTGTTCGTGCGCCTTCGCTGTTTTCGATAACGCGGACGTCCTTGCCATCCATAATGGCGACGCACGAATTGGTGGTGCCGAGGTCGATACCGATAACTTTGCTCATAGCTGGGGTCCTGAAAGGTAAATGCTGAAGGGGGGCAGATGATGTGGTCAGGCCTGCGGGCCAGCTGACATCGGGTCGGCCGACGGCGTCGCTACAAGCACCATGGCCGGCCGAAGGAGGCGCCCGTTCAAGGTCCAGACAGGCGATATGGCGTGGGCCACCGTTCCCGCCGGTTGGCTCGCCACCGCGCGTTGGCCGATCGCTTGATGCAGGGCCGGCGAGAATACGTCGCCTGTTGGGTCGTTTCGCTTGATGCCATTGCGCCCAAGCGCATCGAGAAAGCCGCGCTCGATGTCGGCGAGACCCGAACGCAATCCCGAGAGGTTCTGCGGCTCGCCGGGCTCCTTTGGTGGAAGACTGTCAAAGCCACGGCGCAGGTTCTCTGCAGCCTCAACCATGTCGTTTGCGAACTTCTGAATTCCGAAGCTTCGCGCGTCGTCGACATCACGACGCGCGCGGTTGCGGACATTCGCGATCTCGGCTTCGGCGCGCACCCAGCGGTCCCGCATCTCCGCGAGTTGGCTTGTCAGGTCGCCCTCTCGCTGGGCAACAGCTTGGCGCTCGACTTCGGCGTTCGCCGGATGCTGTTGGTCTTGATCCGGCATCGATCGCTCCAGAGTTGAGGCGCGGCAGCGCCCGACGGCGGGAGCTCAGAACCCAATCATTGCTGCAAGAACTACAGCCGGCCGCAGGTGCACGGCAGGGACGGAATCTACTCAAGGTCGCCCTCACGGTACGACAGCGGCCGGGCCTTGTTCTCGGCCTCTCGACTTCTTCCACCCAGTCTCTGCAGGATCTCGGCGCGCAGCTCGTTTGGGACCGCGTCCTGCATGGCTTCGCTCAGCTGGCGCATCTGCCGACGCAGGTCGTATAGCTGGTCGATCAGCGACAGGACGATGGGAAGCGTGGCGTCATTCACATCAAGATCCTCACGAAGTTCCTTGATCAGAATTACCCTCGCGACGTCGATGTCGCGGAAGCTGAGGACGTCGCCGACAACCTCCGGCTTGACCCACTCGTTGCGAACCCACAGCTCGATGTCGCCACGCCGTAGTCCCCGGGTCTGGTCCACGAGCAGGTCAATGGTGATCATGGTGCTTCCAACTCTGCTCGCGGATTGAAGGGCTGGGCCGGCGTCCAGGTTTTGAGGAACTCCTCGAGAGCGGGGTCTGGTGGCCCCAAGACGATCCGCAAGGTGGCATGAAGATCTCCTGCGGCACTGCCGGGGTGCTTTGGGACACCCCGGCCGCGGAGGCGCAATGACGCACCGCTGTCGGAGTGGGACGGGATGCGCATCATGACCGGACCACCCGGTGTCGGCACTCGGACCGAAGCGCCGAGGGTGGCCTCGCTCACCGTGACTGGCAATACGAGGCTGATATCATTGCCGTGCCGCTCGAAAAATCGATGGGGCGCTATGTTGATCTCAATGAGAGCGTCTCCCGGCGGCCCGCCTGCGACACCGGCGCCACCCTGACCACGCAACCGCAGGACTTGACCTTGGCTGGTCGCTGGCGGGATCCTCACATCAAGCGCGCGGCCATCCGGCAACGTCAGGCGCCGGGTCGCGCCGTTGACGGCGTCGAGAAACACCGCCGTCAGCGTGTAGCGCTGGTCCTCGCCGCGCCGCGGTCCGCCGCTGGCGCGACGGGATTGATTGAACATCGAACCGAACAGGTCGCTGAGGTCAGCATCATCCCAGGCCCCGGCCTGTGGACCGGCGCGGCTGTAACGCTGACCTGCAGCACTTTCGGCGTGTTGGCGGTAGCCTGCTCCGGCCGCTCTCTCCTCGCCAGCCGCATCGAGTTCGCCCCTGTCGAAACGCGCCCGCTTTTCGGGATCGGACAACAGCTCGTTGGCGGCCGAGACGCTCTTGAATTTTTCCTCTGCCGCAGCATTGCCGGGATTGAGATCCGGGTGGTGCGTCTTGGCAAGTCTGCGATAGGCGGCGCGGATATCGTCCTGACTCGCGTTGCGAGCGACGCCGAGCGTAGCGTAGGGGTCGTCCAACGCGTCACCTTGTGTTGTCGCAGGCCATCACGGGCAGTGCATCCCTTTGTCACCTGCACCGCAAGAGACGTTCGTTGCACCCGTCGGAAACCGGAGTGTAGATGCGTCGTCAGCCGCTCGTCAGCATCGGGAATTACCTAGTGATTGGAGCGCCTCTCGCAGCACTCTTTCGGCACTCTCCGCTGCACTTCTAACAGAGTAGATTCCGATCCTATTGCGTGCTTGCTTGATCGCTAATGTCGTCCAGCGCCGCGAAATCGCCGCCGCCTCATCATTTTCCCCGCAGGTCCGCATGACCACCGAAACTCCCGCCTATCGTGTCACGCTCAAGCAAGGTCCGATCGAGATCAGGGAATACCCGGCGCTGGTCGCAGCAGAGGTCGTCGTGGGCGGGGATCGCGACTCAGCGATGCGAAACGGCTTTCGTCTGCTGGCCGGCTACATCTTCGGTGGCAACGATGGTGGCCGCAAGATTGCGATGACTGCGCCGGTCGTTCAGCGCACGGAGGCCGGCACACGGATCGCGATGACGGCCCCGGTCATGCAGTCCCCGACGGGCGACGGCTGGACCGTTCAGTTCCTCATGCCCGCGAGCTGGACGCTCGACACCCTGCCCCGGCCAGACAACTCACAGATCCACCTGCGACCAATACCGCCGAGTAACGTCGCCGCCTTGCGCTTTTCCGGTTTGGTGCGCGAACCCGATATCCGCCGCCACACCGAGCGTCTCAACGCCTTCCTCACCATCCATCGCCTCGAAGCTGCCGGTGCGCCTGCCTTGGCGCGCTATGACCCACCGTGGCAGCCTTGGTTCATACGCCGAAACGAGATTCTTATCGACCTGCGGCCAACATAGCCTCCCCGCCCAGAGTCGGCCTAAAAGGCTAATGCGTCCGACCCTGCGACGCCAGCTTTCAGTTACCGCAAACCACGAAGTTGGAGGCGACTAAGCCAGCGTTACACAGTTGGTGAAGAATTCACAGAACGAGGCAGTGCCGAATTGCTTGCGCTAATCCGCGGCGCAACCGCGGAACCCGACCTGCTTGGTGCCTGCAACTTTGGGAATTCGCGGCATTAGGATGCTGCTTAACTAAATAGCTGACGTGCGGCTACCAATGCCCGTACGCAACTGCAAGACCAGCGAATCCGTTGAGTGGCCACGCCCAGTGTGTCCGCTTGCCGTTTGAGTAATTTCCGACGCTGTCCGCCAAACCACGCCAAGACTAGTTTTTGTGACGTCGCCACCGCGCTGGCAAGAAGAGCATTCCGGTAGAGCGTCGATGGCGGTCATGATCGAACAAGGATAACCTAATGATCTACGACGAAGAGTTGCCGAACTACGGCCGCGTCAGCGGTACGCTTCACCTTGATAGTGCACGTCGCGCCCGCAGGATGCAAACACAGGCAGGCGTGGCTGAGACGCTGAAGCTACCTCCTGATAAGCGTCGAGCAAGAGACCAAGTGTCGCCGTCCGATCCCGTCTGACCATTGCCAAAGCTCGATGTGTTACTGCGCCGCGGCAGCCGCCCGCCCGGCACTGATTTCGTCCAAGTGAGAACAACATGATCTGGAACGCATCCGCGATTAACAAATATGCCGTCGAGGCTACGGATGGTCCGATTGGGATCGTCAGCGACTTCCTGTTTGACGATGCACACTGGAAGGTGCGCTGGCTGGTAGTTGACACGGGAAAATGGCTCACTGGCCGCAGGGTGATCGTGCCGACACATGTCCTCGACCACCCCGACCCCGCCAAGCAGTCGGTTCCCGTCAAACTGACCCAGCAGCAGGTTGAGGACAGCCCGGGCGTCGGCCTCGACCGGCCGACGTCGCGGGAAACCGAAGCCAGCACCTATGAGCACTACGGGCTGAGCCCCTATTGGGGAGCGGGCTACCTTGGCGGTTATCGTGCCCAATGGGGCTCTACGCCATTTCCAGTGTCAGGTGGCGAGGACCGGAATCGGGAAATCGCCGATGCCGAGCGCGACAAATACAATCCGAGCTTGAGAAGCTTCGAGCTGCTCTCCGGCTACCACATTGAAAGTCGCGATGGGGATATTGGACATGTGGAGGATTTCCTCGTCGACGATTGCGACTGGAGCATCGTTTTCCTCGTGATCGACACGCGCAACTGGTGGCCAGGAAAGCGTGTTTTGATCTCGCCAAGATCGGTACTCGAGGTCGATTGGCAGGAACGGATGGTAACTCTCGATGCCGATCGGCAGAAGGTCAAGGACAGTCCCTCCTACGAGCCCTCCGCGATTATCGATCAGGCTTTCGTCAGGCAATTTCATAGCCACTATGGCCTGCCTCCCGAGGATGGGGGGCCGCTCGCCTAGCATCGAGTGAGCCGCAGTCAGGGCCCGACTACGGGTTCGCGGTCGTTGTCGCGTCGATCCCCGGCGGCGCGACCGCCTGTGTCGGACTCGGTTGCACCATCGGACCGGCGGTATCGGAAGTTTTGCTCGGGTCGCTGCCGCTAGGCTGCGAAGGCTGGCCCACCCAAACGATCTGAGCGACGACCCACATCGCCATCATGAGGATAATCAGGACCGTCCTTCTAGGTAACCGAAGGTTGGCCGCCTGGATCGCGCCAAGCATGCTGCGCGAGCCAATGATCGGCTGCGCGTGACCTGCGGAGCGCGCCGAACTCGGCAGTAAGGTAACCAGTCTCGCCGCAACTGCCGCGGGTTCCGAGCCGGGAGGGGACATACCAGGGAGGGTCGCGATCATCGCGGCCAGTTTCGTATTCGCCACGTCCCTGGGCAGCGATACGAAATCTGCGGCCTTCTGCCATGGATCGAAATCCAATCGGGCAAAGGCCGCGAGCACACTGACGATCGTGCCTTTCTTGTCCTCGCCGACAGGGGCGAACAGGAACTGGTCGAACTCCGATTTGGAACTCAGGAGAGAAGCGGAGTGAGCCATTCGTTCCATCCTTGAGTCGTCCCCGTCAAAAGCGTGGGACGTGGCAGCTGCCTATCGGGGCTCTAGACATAGGCCTCCTCGCCGGCTGCGGTCAGGGTCGGGACTTACCTATCGGCCCTCGTGGGTAGAATCCGAGGCTGCCGCATCGGTGGGCCGCTTCATACGCTCCCAAATCAACCCGCCAGCTGATGACCAGCCGAGAGACAACAAGCGATGAGCACGACAACTATACCCAGACCGACGACGCCCGCGAAGCCGACTACCAAACCGGCCGACACGATGAAAGCACTTGTCTATCAAGGGCCGGACAAGAAGGCCCTGCTCGACCGCCCGAAGCCACGGATCACGGCCCCCACTGATGCCATCGTCCGGGTGACAAAGACCACCATATGCGGCACCGATCTGCACATTCTCAAAGGCGACGTACCGACCTGCGAACCGGGCCGGATCCTGGGTCATGAGGGCGTCGGCATTGTCGATGAGGTTGGCTCGGCTGTAACTGCGTTCAAGCCGGGAGACCACGTCCTAATTTCGTGCGTCAGCGCCTGTGGGAAATGCGAATATTGCCGCAGGCAGATGTATTCCCATTGCGTGCACGGCGGCTGGATCCTCGGCAACAAGATCGACGGGACGCAGGCCGAATTCGTTCGCACGCCGTTCGCCGATACAAGCCTGTATCCCATTCCCGCCGGCGCTGACGAAGAGGCACTGGTGATGCTGAGCGACATTCTCCCAACTGGCTTTGAGTGCGGAGTGCTCAATGGCAAGGTCGAACCGGGCAGTGTCGTGGCGATCGTCGGCGTCGGTCCGGTCGGTCTCGCCGCGCTTCTCACTGCACAGTTCTTTTCACCTGCGGAAATTATCGCGATCGATCTCGACGACAATCGGCTCGCAATGGCCAAGAAGTTCGGTGCCACAACAACGATCAACGGTGCC
>Ga0265338_10007546_pt1 | contig 13449 bp, 13 predicted proteins | sample 42126metaG_FD_193579 | JGI IMG/M metagenome (GOLD analysis project Ga0265338, IMG submission 193579) | Rhizosphere microbial communities from Carex aquatilis grown in University of Washington, Seatle, WA, United States - 4-21-26 metaG | ecosystem: Host-associated > Plants > Roots > Rhizosphere... | reverse complement strand
CGATTTTCTCCCTCACAATCAAAGAGATTTCTCTTTCTTCTTATTCTCGAGAATCGCAGTTTTCTTTCTATGCCGCCGATTCCGGCGCCGAATGCGCTCTCTATTGGGATTTGAAAGGCAATTTCGGCGCCATTTTCTCCACGTCAACGACGTATGGAGGCGTTGTTCCGTATCAGATTACGTGCAGCAACGCCCTCATCAATCTTTATCAAGGCGCAAAAGACACCTATGACTCCACGACGACGTTTAATATGCTCCTCAACGACACGAACAGCAGTCAAATATACTGCGCCGTCGTTACCGTCGCCAAAACAGACTCCAATCACGACGGTCTCTCCGATACGGTCATAGATTCGAGAGGTTACAATGTCTGCAATTTGTCCGGCGTGCCGGTTTGGGGCAATCCAAACTTGGTTGAACGCGCTCTCGATGTATATTATTAGTCTTGTATGCCGATGATTCCAAAAGACGAAGCGGTGCGGGTAGAGAAGTTGCGAAAGACGATAGAAAAACATCGCCGGCTCTATCACACGCTCGACAAGCCGGAAATAACGGATGCCGCGTACGACGCTTTGGTCGTCGAACTCGATGACTTGGAAAAAAAGTATCCAGAACTCAGAACTCCGGACTCTCCGACGGAGCGTGTCGGCGGAGAACCGCTGAAAGAATTCAAGAAAGTTGTTCACAAAGTGCCGCAATGGTCTTTTAACGACGCTTTTGAGGAGGGCGACATCGTTGCTTTCGACGAACGAGTCAAAAAAGTTTTGAAAGAAAATCTCGGCGGGAATATTTCTCCGTCCTACGTCTGCGAACTCAAAATCGACGGACTCAAAATCGTTTTGGAATATGAAAAAGGACTTTTAATCCGCGCGGCAACGCGCGGAGACGGCACAGTGGGCGAAGACGTCACGGCAAACGTTAAAACCATTCACTCCGTTCCGCTTCATTTGTCTCGACCGGTCGATGTTATTGTCGAAGGCGAAGTTTGGATGTCGAAGTCCAATTTGAAAAGACTCAACAGCCGACGACAAAACGCCGGCGAGGAAGTGTTCGCCAATCCACGAAACGCCGCCGCCGGCTCGATCCGCCAACTCGACCCGAAAATCGCCGCGTCGAGGAAATTGGACAATTTCGCCTATGATTTGTCGCGGACGTCGGAAACATTTCCTAGGACCCAATTTGAAGAACTGGAGTATTTGGAAGGACTCGGCTTCAACGTCAACAAGAACCGTTCTTTGGTCAAAGACGTCGCCGGTATTATGGAATATTGGCGGACATGGCAGAAGAAACGCGAGACCATCGACTATCTTCTCGACGGCATCGTCATAAAAGTAAACGAGAGAAAATTTCAAGACGCTTTGGGCTACACTGGCAAAGCGCCGCGTTTCGGCATCGCTTTCAAATTTCCAGCCGAGCAGGTCACGACTGTGATTAAAGACATTGTTTTCCAAGTCGGTAGGACGGGCGTCGTCACGCCGGTCGCCATCTTTTCTCCGGTCAAAGTCGCGGGTTCAACCGTCGCTCGAGCAACGCTCCATAATGAAGACGAAATCAAACGTCTCGACGTACGTCTCGGCGACACGGTCATCATCCAAAAAGCCGGCGACGTCATTCCGGACATCGTTTCCGTTGTCAAAGAATTGCGTACCGGCAAGGAAAAAGTTTTCTCGTTTCCGACACATGTTCCCGAATGCGGCGGTGACGGGAAAATAGAGAGAATCGTCGGACAAGCGGCGCACAGATGCGTCGACAGAAATTCTTTCACGCTTCTCCGCCGAAAATTGCGCTACGCGACGTCAAAGCCGGCGCTCAATATTGACGGTATGGGTCCGAAAATCATAGACGCCTTTCTCGAACATGGACTTATTTCATCCTTGCCGGACATTTTTGAGCTTGAAAAAGACGAAATTTTGGAATTGCCGCGATTTGCCGAGCTTTCCGCCGAAAATATTGTCAAAGCTGTCGAAGTGGCCAGAAAAACGACGTTGCCGCGGCTCATAACGGCGCTTTCCATAGATCATGTCGGGGAGGAGACGGCGTATTTACTTGCGGGGCACTTTAAAACAGTAGAAAAAATCCGCGAAGCGACGAGAGAAGAATTGGAAAAAATAAACGGCGTGGGTCCCGTCGTTGCTGAATCTCTTTCCAAATGGTTTGGAAGTAAGGCAAATGGAAAAATGTTGGACAGACTTCTTTCGCACCTCAAAATCGAAAAGGCCGCGCCCGCCGCCGCGGCGGGCGCGGCCAAACTCTCTGGACTGACTTTTGTCTTGACCGGCACACTCTCGTCTCTTGAAAGAAACGAGGCGGAATCGAAAATTCGCGCCAAAGGAGGAAAAGTTTCTTCATCGGTCTCGAAAAAAACTTCCTACGTCGTTGCCGGAGCGGAAGCCGGTTCAAAACTCGAAAAAGCCAATGAATTAGGCGTAAAAACTCTTACAGAACAAGAGTTTTTGAAGCTATTGACAAAATAATCATATTTGATACAATTATAGGCAGAGCACATCAGATTGTACGCCATTAAGCACCCGTTTTTGGGATGATATGGTCCGCATATGATGTAAATCGCACCATGACAAATGGACAAACCGCAGAGCTCATCGCTCTGTTCGCCAAGAAAGTCAGTCTCGATATGCCGGAGAGCGTCGCTCAAAGGTGGATCGAGAATCCGGCAAAGTTTGCCGGAGTTATAAACGGAGCGCTTATGCCTCCCGCAGTCGTTTCCTCTGACACGAGTTCGGCCATCGCCGACTGGCAGGACTTCTACAAAAAGTTCTTCGGTCTCGACATCAATCTTTCGGGAGTCCGTGTTCCCGAAGGTCTCGACCGCACGATATACATTGCGGAAGGTGTTTCGATCAATGCGGCCGTCAAGGCTCACAGAGATCGGAACATTCCGTTCTGGAAATACTGCGACGGCGACCTCGAAAGCGTCATCCAGAAATCCGAGCGCGGACCTGTCGCGGCGTCATACGCCATACGAGTCAAGAGCGGTCAGGAAGCCGACGAAGACCTCAAAAATCGCTCGGCCGAAATGATTGCAGAGCAAAACATCAACACGGAAAATCTGCTCGAACGCCTCGTTCATGGCCTCAAATACTATGACGAGACGGGCAAGCACCTCGACGTGAAGAATGTCACGCTCTGCGCGTCCTCGCGCCGCTCTGGCGGTGGCGTGCCCGACGTGGACCGCTACGACGGTGGCGGCGTGTACGTCGGCTGGTGCTCTCCGCGGAATCGGGACGACAGCCTTCGCGCTCGTCGAGCAGTCCGGTAGCCTTAAAACTTCGGACTTTGTAGACTTCAAATCCTCGTTTCTGCTTCGGCAGAGGCGAGGATTTTTGTTATACTCTTTTTATGATAACCAAGACAGACATAGAGAAATTGGCGAAATTATCGCGGCTCAAACTTACGGAAGCCGAGAAAGAAAAATACCTTAAAGACATGGAGTCTATTTTGGCGTACGTGGGACAAATTAATAAAATCGTGCCCACCTTCGCCAAGGCTACGGCGGGTTCGGCAAAAGATTTGCCGAAAAATGTCATGCGCGAAGACGACAAGCCGCACGAATCGGGAATTTTTACCGACGCGCTTTTGAAGCTTGCGCCGAGAAGCGAAGGGAACAGGGTGAAAGTTAAAAAAATTCTCTAATGAAAATCGATATTAAAAAGCTGACGATTCGGAAAGCAAGTGAGGCCTTGAAGCGAGGAGATTTTACGACGCGAGAACTTTCGCAAGCGTATCTCGACGAAATAGAGAAAAAAAATCCCGAAATAAACGCGTATCTTGAAATCTACGACGACGTTTTGAAACAAGCGGACGAAGCGCAGAAATTCGTAGGAAAAAATCTTCTTGCAGGCATTCCGCTCGCTCTCAAGGACAATATTTTGATAAAAGGAAGGCGGGCACAGTCGGCGTCCAAGATTCTTTCCGGCTATGTCGCCCCGTATGATGCCACGACGATTGAAAAATTGAAAAAAGAGCACGTGATTTTCATCGGCCGGGCAAATATGGACGAATTCGCCATGGGCAGCTCGACGGAAAATTCCGCTTTCGGCGTGACGAAAAATCCCCACGATGTTTTCCGCGTCGCCGGCGGATCGTCGGGCGGAAGCGCCGCCGCTGTTGCCATGGACGGTGCCCTTGGCGCTCTCGGCTCTGACACCGGTGGTTCTATACGTCAACCGGCGAGTTTCTGCGGTGTCGTCGGGCTCAAGCCGACATACGGCTCTGTGTCTCGTCACGGACTTATGGCGATGAGTTCGTCTCTCGATGTTATCGGACCAATCGGTAAAACCGTTGACGATGTTGAAATACTTTTTAACGCGATCAAAGGCAAAGACAAGTTTGACTCGACGTCCATAAATGTGCCCGAGAAGACAAAAGCACCGAAAAAAATTGGCGTGCCAAGGGGTTTGCTTTCGGACAAAGGTTTGGACAAAGCTGTCGTCGAAACGTTTAACGATGCGGTAAAAAAATTTAAATCGGAAGGATTTGAAATCGTTGAAGTCGATATGCCGAATCTTTCGTACGCCCTTGCGGTGTATTACGTTGTTATGCCGGCGGAAGTCTCGACGAACTTAGCTCGTTTCGATGGTGTCAAATACGGACTCCACAAGGACGGGGAAAATTCGGTTGACGATTATTTCGAGACGAGGGCGGCGGGCTTCGGCCCCGAAGCCCGCCGCCGCATCATGCTCGGCGCCTACGTGCTCTCATCCGGATATTACGATGCATATTACGGCAAAGCCACGGCCGTGCGCGAACTCATCAATACCGACTTCGCCAAGGCTTTCGAAAAGGTCGATCTCATAGCGACTCCTACCGCGCCGACGCCATCCTTTAAGATCGGCGAGAAAATGTCCGATCCAGTCGCCATGTATCTCGCGGATATTTTCACGGTTACTGCCAATCTTGCAGGCGTGCCGGCCATATCGCTTCCTTTCGGCGCGAAAACGGATGGCGACAAAAAACTACCGATAGGAATACAGCTTATGGCGCGGCATGGCGAAGAGAGTGCGCTTTTTTCCGCAGGTCGAAAACTTTTGGGCGAGAAATAAGAATCGGTGTAGAATAGAGCCAATGGACAGCGTTAACTTTCTCAATCTTAAATACATTTTGCTCTGGATTTCCGAGACGGCAAAGGCGTTCGATGCCGCCGCAATTATCAACGACGCCGCCGTGATTATCAATTGGTTTGTCGCAAACATTCTCACACCCATTCGACCAGCAGCGGCAATCATCACCCTTTTGATGATTGTGTGGCTCTTCTATTCGCTTATTCGTTTTCACCAGGTCGAAGAAGCGGAAATAAAATGGTTCGGTTTTCAAAAACCAAAAGAAGAAATCGGGTCACTCGGAGCTCAAAGCGACCTCGCGGAAAAATGGGGGGAAGTCGAAAAGAACATCAATTCGACCAATCCGTCGGATTGGCGCGTGGCCATCGTTGACGCCGACATCATGCTCGGCACGATTCTCACGCGCCAAGGTTACGAAGGAGCGACCATTGGCGACCAACTCAAAGCCGTAGACAAAGAGGACATGCTCACACTAGAAGATGCGTGGGACGCGCATAAAGTGCGCAACGACATCGCTCACGGCGGCTCGGATTTTCAATTGAACGATAGACAGGCGAAAGCCGTTATCGCCCTCTACAAAAAAGTTTTCAGCGAGTTTTACCATATTTGATATCCGATTTGCCCGCGAGATTTTTTTGCGGTATAGTGCATTCCATCGCGGGGTTGAGTAACGGTAGCTCGTCAGGCTCATAACCTGAAGGCCTTGGTTCGAATCCGAGCCCCGCAACAATTTTCTTTCGTTTTTTCCTCCGACGTGTTATTTTGTATTCTCAAGCCGATGTAGCTCAGTTGGTAGAGCACGTCATTGGTAATGACGAGGTCTCCGGTTCGATCCCGGACGTCGGCTCCGCGAGTTCTTTAAAAATAAATATGCCACCTTAGCTCAGCCAGTAGAGCAACGCTTTCGTAAAGCGGAGGTCCCCAGTGCAAATCCGGGAGGTGGCTCCAAGAAAAAATGTGTCGGGGGTGGGGATCGAACCCACGACCCCAGGCTTATGAGTCCTGTGCTCTACCAACTGAGCTACCCCGACATTTTTTAATTTTACTGTCCTGCGCGCCCGGCCGGATTCGCACCGGTGACCTCTCCCGTGACAGGGGAGCGCTCTAACTATCTGAGCTACGGGCGCATTACAAACTTCGCAACTCGTAATCGTTTTGGCTTGTCTAACTAAAACAGCTACGGGCGCATTCGTCAGAAAAATGTAACAAATTAAAGGCTTTTGAGCAAATCGGTTGACAAGGTCATTTACGATTGTTACACTCGAAAAGTCCTCGGATTCTATTGTACTCGCCTCAAGAGGTGAGGGTTCTCGGGGGCACGGCTTCGTCCGCGCCTACTTTTGTTGACCTAAGCGGTCCGGTTGGCGCCGACACGCTAAAGCGGCCTGGCTTACTTTTGGGGTTTGACGTCTGGTTTTTTTGGCCACATCAAAATCAGTCACCTGATTGGATAAAGCCGCGGAGTCGTTGGGCTGGATGTGTTTGCGCGCGACATACGCAAGCCTCCAGCCCTTATTTTTTTGCGGCGAGTGATATACTTTTTTTATGAACGAGAAAGAAAAGAAAATACAGGAGATTGAAGTTGCGATGTCCGAACCGGAATTTTGGAACGACAAAGAACGTGCGCAAACGATTCTCAAAGAACACGCCATGCTCAAAGCCAATATCGCCGAAGCGTCCAAATTCGAGAAAGGCAACGCCATCATCACCATTTTCTCCGGTGCCGGCGGAGACGACGCCGAGGATTTTTCCCGAATGCTTCTCGACATGTACATGAAATACGCCGACAGGAAAAAATGGGGCGTCAGTTTTATTCACGAGAACAAGAACGACCACGGCGGCTACCGCAATGTCACATTTGAAATCGCCGGAGTCGGTGCCTACGGCATTCTCAAGAATGAGTCTGGCGTCCACCGGCTCGTGCGCATTTCTCCCTTCAATTCGGACAAGAAACGCCACACCTCTTTTTCTCTTGTCGAAGTTTTGCCGAAATTCGAGAAGACGGTGAATATGCCTATCCCACCGGAAGAAATCAAAATCGAGTTCGCAAAAGCCGGCGGTCCGGGTGGACAGAACGTAAACAAAAGAGAGACCGCCGTGCGGCTCGTTCACATTCCGACGAAAATTTCCGTCCACGTTTCGAGCGAACGCAGTCAGGCGCAAAACAGAGAAAAAGCTATGGAAATTCTCAAGGCAAAACTGTACAAAATGCGCGAGGACGAAAAATTGGCGAAAGAGAGAGGTATGCAAATTTCCAAGACGACCGACATCGAGTGGGGCAATCAGATCCGCTCGTACGTCCTTCATCCGTACAAAATGGTCAAAGACCACAGGACAGAGGCCGAGACGGCGCAGATAGACAAAGTTCTTTCCGGCGACATTGATATGTTTCTCGAAGCCGAGAAGAATCTCTAGTATAATAAGGCGGTATGATTAAATTCGACAGAGTCTCCAAAATCTACGGTGACGACAGCGTCGCTCTCGACGAAGTGACGCTTACCATCAAACCGAAAGAATTCGTCTCGGTCGTTGGACACTCCGGCGCCGGCAAGACCACCTTGGTAAAAATGATTTTGGCCGAAGAAAAGCCCACCCGCGGCTCGATTTTTTTTGAATCGCAAGATATCCAAGCGATGCACCCTCGCGATATTCCGAAATATCGTCGTCGTATCGGCACTGTTTTTCAGGATTTTCGGCTTATTCCGAACAAAACAGTCTTTGAGAACATCGCTTTCGCCATGGAAGCCGCTGGCCGGCCCGACGTCGATATCGAAGCAGACGTGCCGCACGTCCTTGAGCTCGTCGACCTCTTGCCGAAAATTTGGAATTTCCCCGACGAACTCTCTGGCGGCGAAGCCCAGCGCGTCGCCATCGCTCGTGCCATCGTCAATCAGCCGGACATCATTATCGCCGATGAGCCGACCGGCAATCTCGACCCGATTAATACGAACGACATTATTCAGATTTTGAAAAAAATCAACGACCTCGGCACGACCGTCATTTTGACGACACACAACAAGGGCGTCATTGACACTTTGGGCGGTCGCGTTATCACCATGGACAAGGGCAGAATTGTCCGCGACGATTCAAAAGGCATGTATTCACTCTAAACATATGTTTTGGACAAACACAAAAAGAGTCATTCGCACGGGTTTCGTCAATTTCTGGCGCAACGGTTTCGTTTCGCTTTCCGCCGTGCTCATCATGACGGTTACGCTTCTTGTCGTCGGCGGACTTTTATTCTCGAACGCGCTTTTACAGACGACACTTGCTTCCGTCGAGAACAAAATCGACATTTCCGTCTATTTCGTCGGGTCGGCAGACCAAAGCGACGAGAGCGCGCTTCAGAACAAAATCGAGGCGTTGCCCGAAGTCGCTTCCGTGCAATTTGTTTCCGCTTCGGACACTCTTGCCGATTTTACCGCCCGAAATCAAAACGACGAGACGACGCTTGCCGCGCTCGACGAAGTGGGAGCAAATCCTTTCGGCGATTCTTTGGCTATCACGGCGAAAGACCCTTCGGAGTACCAAGATATCGCCACGTTTCTCTCTAGCGCCGGCACAATTGCCGACGGCACGAATATCATCGACAAGGTCAATTATTTGGAAAACAAAACCGCCATCGACACTCTAAGCAACGTCATCGTCGGCAGTCGTGAAATCGGTCTCGCGATTATTTTGCTTTTGGCCTTTGTCTCAATCATTATTGTTTTCAACACCATCCGTCTGGCTATCTACATCGCCAAAGACGAGATAGCCGTGATGCGACTTGTCGGCGCGTCGAATTGGTACATTCGTGGACCGTTCGTCATCACCGGCATTATGTACGGATGCGTGGCGGGCGTTATCACCCTTATTATTCTTTATCCGCTAACGTTGTGGATTTCGTCGGTTTCGACGACGTTTTTCTCCGGCTTTAGTCCGTTCGGATATTATCTTGGCGATTTCGCGAAAATTTTTCTCGTCATTATCGGCGCGGGAGCTTTCCTTGGGGCATTCTCGAGTTTTCTTGCCGTCAGGAAATATCTCAAGGAATAACGTATGATTTCATATCTTCAAGCGGCGGTTTTGGGAATTATTCAAGGCGTGACGGAACTTTTCCCCGTATCAAGTCTGGGGCACTCCGTCATCGTGCCGTCGCTTCTGTCCTGGAACATCGACCAAAACGCCGATCCGTTCGTCGTTTTTCTCGTAGCGACGCATTTTGCCACGGCGCTCGTCCTTCTTGGATTTTTTTGGAAAGATTGGGTCAAGATTTTCCAAGGATTTTTTCGTTCGATTATTTTCAGGAAAATTGCGGGTGACGGCTATGCACGACTCGCATGGCTCATCATCCTCGCCACGATTCCGGCGGGACTTTTGGGACTGATTTTTGAAAAGAAATTCGCGGCGCTTTTCGGCGCGCCGAAAAGCGCCGCTCTTTTTCTCATCGCAAACGGTATCTTGCTTTTTGCCGCCGAGAAAATGCGCCGCAAAAATATTCTCCCCGCGGAACATGTTTCCGCCGACGAGAAAGCTTCGAAAATGCCGTGGCTCAAATCTTTCGGCGTCGGCTGCGCTCAGATTCTCGCTCTTATTCCGGGATTTTCCCGCACCGGCGCGGCCCTTTCGGGCGGACTTTTCTCCGGCCTCGACCACGAAAGCGCCGCGCGTTTCGCTTTTCTTCTGGCGACACCCATCATTTTTGCCGCCGCACTTCTTAAGCTTCCAGCGCTTTTCCACGGCGGCTACCCGCGCGGCGCGACTCTCGTCGGCGCGCTCTTCGCCGCTTTAGGCGCGTATTTTTCTGTCCGATTCCTTACCAAATATTTCAAGACAAAAACTCTGACACCTTTTGCATACTACTCCGTCATTGCTGGAATTCTTTCGTTCGTTATCCTCCTCGTCAGATAGTTTTTACGAGTGACCGCCGATAAATGTAAGGGCTTTGCCTTTCTTATTGATTCGTCCGGTTCTTCCGATGCGATGAACGTAATCGTCGTAGGTAGCAGGGATATCGTAGTTGATGACGTGGGTAACATCGGCGATGTCGAGACCGCGGGCGGCGACGTCGGTCGCCACGAGGACTTGGAGTTTGTCTTCTTTGAAATTTTTAAGCGCGCGCTGACGTTGTGAATGGTTTTTGTTGCCGTGAATCGATTCGGCTTTGACGCCTTTGGCGATGAGTTCTTTCGAAATCCTTTCGACGCCGTGTTTCGTCCTGCCGAAAATGAGTACCTTGCTGAATTGCGCTTGCGAGAGAAGTTTCCGTAAGACGTCTCCCTTGGTCTCGCCGGGCTTGATGTGGATGACGTCTTGGTCGATGTTTTTCGCCGTGTCTTGGGTTTTGACGGAAATACGCACCGGGTCTTTGAGGAAGTCTTTAATTATTTTTTCGATGTCGGATGAAATTGTCGCCGAGAAGAAAAGTGTGTGTCGATCTTTCGGCATTCCTTCCATGATGAAACGCATGTCGGCGATAAATCCCATATCAAGCATTCGGTCGGCTTCGTCGAGGACGACCGTTTTGAATTCCGAAAGTTTGATCATTTTTCGGGCAATCAAATCTTTGAGTCGTCCCGGCGTGCCGATGATGAAGTTGTATTGAAATTTAAGTTCTTGGATTTGCTTGCCGATATGCATACCGCCGACACAGCAGACGGAAAAGATTTTCATGCCCTTGGTAAGCGAGCGGAGTTCCTCGTCTATTTGCATCGAAAGTTCGCGCGTCGGAGAGATGATGAGCACTTGTTCTCGCGGATTGAGTTTCACTTTGTTCACGAGCGGAATGAGGAAGGCCGCCGTCTTGCCCGTGCCGGTGTTGGCGATGCCGACAATGTCTTGGCCTTGGAGGATGTAGGGGATGGCGCGATCCTGAATAGGGGTCGGAAGTTCGTAGCCTTTTTTGATGATGGATTCTTTGAGAGATGGGTCAATCTTGAAATCCGCGAACGTGTGTTCGGGCTTGAAGTTCTCGACTTCTTCGGTGATGACGGCTTTGCTTATAAAACGAGAGTAATCTATTCTCTCGCTTTTGCCGCCGTGTCTTGCGGGACCGCGAAAATGGCCCCGTACCGGCCTTTTAAATTGTTTATTGAATGTCATTCCTTCACGACTGCCAACCTGTTAGAGATGAGAGTGTCCTTTGAATATATACTAAAAGAGCCGTTATGTCAATTACAACTAGTTTTTCACCTGCGTGACGATGACGTTGTCCGGCGAAGGGGGAACGATCGTGAATCGCACAGTGCCTATCGTTTGACCGTTTTCCGTCTCCACATTTACTCGCCAGCGGCCGGGAGCGAGGTCGTTCTTCACCGACCATGTGCGGAAACCGCCATCTCTACCTCCGGTTACGGAGAGGGCCATTTTTTCCTCGTCGGTCCATTTGTTTGTCGTCGGATCAAGATACTGCCAATCGTGAATAATGTTCACGTTAAGGGATGGCGGAGAAAAGACCGCGCTGTAGACGTAGACGGAGTCGCTTTCCGATGCGTGGAAATCGTCGTAGAGGGTAAAGAAGTTCGACCACGACCCAAGGTCGGCCGTGACGACGTAATTGCCGGCGACATTTTTCGTTATCGAATGAAAGACGCCGGAATCTTTAAGCGACAGGGGAATTGGCGGAATGAAATTGTTGAAATAGAGGACGTTCATTGCGACAAAGACGACCGCCACCCAGGCAATAACTGTTTCTTTATTTTTACGTATCTTGCCGCGCGTAAAACGCGAGAGAAGCACCAGAAAAAAAGCGATGGCGACGAGGCTCAACATTCCCGACAAAAGAAAGATCGCCGGTCCCATTTCGTGGACAACGACCGGCACGATGAAAATGGCGAACGCGAAAAGCGAGAGGTAGTAGAGAATGATTTGAAAACTGAGTCGCACATATGCTCTCTTAAAGGATTCGTTTGCCCAGAAAGCGAGTCCCAAAATGAGGATGAATGGCCACTCAACGAAAATGTCGCTCGACCGGAAATAAAAGACGATGTAGGTCGACAGGATTCCTCCGAAAAAGAACTGCATAATGTTGACCAGCCAAAAGTGCATCTTTGCCGGATTTTTCTCGTCGCCTTCGCCGCGTTCGTTTTTGTTTATGAGAATGATGCAGGTGCCGACGATAAGAAGGTGAGCCACGACCCAGGCGTTGTCCCAAAAAAGATCGACTCTCTGGAGGGTGAGCGCGTCAAAGACGAATCCGCCGATAAGCGAGAGAGACGAAATCGGCCGTTCGAATCTGCCGTACCAATCGCGGGCGCGCACGAAGAAATTCCAATTGCTCAATGTATCCAAATTCATAAGTTGTAGTCATAGTATAGTATAAAGAAATATATGTATCACAAAGCCAAAAAACATTTTAAAAAAGTCGACAAAATCTTGCACAAAGCGTCGATGGAATTCGAGATTGAAAATCTAGCGCCGTCTAAAGACCTCTTCGAGGACATTGTTTGGACGATTATCGGTCAACAACTCTCGGGCCGTGCCGCCGACACGATATTCGAGAGATTTCGGAAGCTTTTTCCCAAAGGCAAGGTGTCGGCAAAGAAAATCATTGCTTTAAGCGACGAGACAATGCGCGGGCGCGGGCTTTCGGGCGCGAAAGCCCGCGCCTTAAAAAGTCTTTCCGAACACATCATCTCCGGACAATTAAAACTCAAAGAACTTGAGAAACTTTCCGACGCCGATGTGACGACGGCGCTCACGGCCGTCAAAGGTATCGGTCCGTGGACAGCTCAAATGATACTTATGTTTTCTCTCGCTCGTCCCGACATTTTCTCGAAAGGGGATTTAGGTTTGCGCAAAGGATTTATGGCGCTCTACAAAATGAAAAATCCGCCGAGCGAAAAGAAAATGGATTCCGTCACGATTCTCTGGTCGCCCTACCGCACCTACGCGGCGAAAGTTCTCTGGCGCGTCGCCGATAGAGCAAAAGAAAAGAAATAATTTCGTCTAAAATCCTTGCACAATTTCCTTTTCCGAGTAATCTCAATGCAAGGAGCTCCATATGAACGACGAATTACTCATTGAATTTAATGGCCGCGCGAAAAAGCGGGACAAATTTCTTTCCGACTTTGTCCACACGACGGCTGGATTTCTGGACGAGGAAAAACGAATTCACGCGAATGAGATGGTCACATTCCTCCAAGAAATGGTGAAGAACATTTATGACCACGCCGAAGGGAAAGGAAAAGTAAAACTGACGAGGATTGGGCGGGGCATCCATTTCAAGGTCGAAGATTTCGGCGACAAACGTCACGATTTTGGACAAGGTCTTTTCCTCATCCAGGGGATGGCCCGGGACCTGAAGATAATCGCTTTTGAGATTAATTGCTCGAGAGGATTCACCTATACCGGCATTTACCCTTACAAGACTCGCGCCTAGTGCGCGAGT
>Ga0265338_10007544_pt1 | contig 13451 bp, 6 predicted proteins | sample 42126metaG_FD_193579 | JGI IMG/M metagenome (GOLD analysis project Ga0265338, IMG submission 193579) | Rhizosphere microbial communities from Carex aquatilis grown in University of Washington, Seatle, WA, United States - 4-21-26 metaG | ecosystem: Host-associated > Plants > Roots > Rhizosphere >... | reverse complement strand
TCATGAGCATGCCGAAGGCCACCGCCATCGGCACGGTCACGTTCGTATAGCCGATTTGGGCGGCGATGATCATGGGCTTGCTCACCGCGCCCAAAGCCGCCGCGATGAGTCCCACCCTGCGGCCACCGACCTCCTTGCCCAGGAGGTAAAAGAGCCAAATTCCCGCCAGGTCGATCAACCCGCAGCCGAAGCGTTGAATGAAGACGGCGTAGGCGTTCGGCATCAGGGCCCATAGGCCCGCCAGGAAGTAGGAAAAAAACGGCTCCCGGTTGGCGATGGGCATGAGGAAGGGGCGTTCTTTAAACTCATAAATGGCCCTGGGATCCGTAATACCCACCGCGTTGTCATCCCAATAAATCCCAGGCGCCTCATGGACCTTGTACATCCGGAAATAGACCGCCACGGCGAAGATCGCCCAAAACCAAAGCCTGGCCCAGCCCTTGGACATGTCCTCGGGAGAGCCGGAAGCCGGAATGAACCTCCAAAATGCCAGCACCAGTCCCATCCCCAAGCCGAATTGAACCAAGGGGTTCGGCAGCTTGAAATTGCCCAGAAAGGAAAAAGCGTAGGTAAAATTCGGGTAGGCTCCCAGCGACAGCGCGGTCAAGACCCAGCCCAGGCCCACCAACAACAGGACATTTTTGAGGCTGGTCAAATTCAGGATATAAGAAGCCCCCATCAACAGGGCAACCAGGAGGAAAACCTTTTCAGCGTTGGGATCGTGGTTCACCCGGGAAAATAGCCAAAAACCTGCGGCGGCGGCCAATAGAAACTTGTTCCAGGCGGCCGGTCCCAGGTTCTCAACAACCGGGGCGGAAGCCGGGGCTTCCAAGTGAAGGAGGGGTCCTTTTTTTGTCCGTGGGGGGGCTTTTTTCCTGGCGGCCGCAGGCAATTTCTTTCGTTTGGAAGGCATCGATCCATCCGTCCTCAATAAATTTCAACCGAAATAAAATAAATCCCGGGACCCAAAATCATAATCCCAACTTCGCCCGCCGGGAACCAGTTATGGTTTCTCACCCACGATTTCATAAAGGGTCACAAAGTCCCCGCCGCAGGTGATGATCCTGTCATTCGCGACAATATCAATTCCCATGATTTGATCGATCGCTTTTTCCATATGGGCCTCATCCACCAGCGACCCAAGCCACTTGCCATCCGGGCCGTAAACATTCGATGGATTTCCATACCCTCCCGCGAATAGACGGCCCTTGGAATCCAGGGCTAAATCTTCGACGGGCGACTCGGTCTTGATCGCCCGAAGCATTTTCCCGTTTTCATCAAATACTTGAACCCGGTTGTTTTGGGCGTCCTGGGCCGACACGTAATAAAGCCCTTTGCCGTCCATGATGGCGCTGGAAACTCCCCCCATCTCTTTCTGGCCTTCCCAAACGTTTATCAGCTCGCCCTTCAACGAAATCCGGGCTAGCCGGTTATTGGCCGCGTTGGAAACCAAGAGCGAATCGCCTCCCCAGCCCACCCGCCTGGGTCCGTAGAAAAATCCGAAATGAGTCAAGTCGAGGCTGTTCAAAAGTTTCCCGTTTAAGTCGAATTCCTTAACCGCTGAGTTCCAGGTGTCGAGCACGAACAGATCCCCTTTCCGGTCCGTGGCGATGGAGGAGGGTTCACGGAACTCCAAAGGTTTGGTGCCGGCCTTTCCCCACTTACGGATCAGTTTTCCCTTAAAATCAAACAGGAGAACCTGGCTGTTCAGGTTGTCGGTGATGGCCAGCTCATCGGGGCCAGCCGCCACGATATCGTTGGCGAAAATAGGCTTTCCCAGGGTCTCCGTTCCGGAGAATTGAAGGACCTGCCTCACGACAAAATATCGGGGCTTGGATCTAAACCCGTTTTTAAAAAGGCCGGGACCGTACAAGACGCCCAAAATCACCAGAACCGCCGCCAAAAACCAGCCAAAGGAAAGGCCTCCGCTTTTTTTGACGCCCGCGGCCTGGGGTAATGAAGATTCTTTCATGGTGAAATTCCGCTCCTCGTAATTTTAGTGTTTTTCCGCAGTGACATCGGGCCAATCCCTTGAATGGAACCGGACAGTTCGGGTCCAACAGGCTTTCGCGGCCCCTCCCCCTCCAACCGGCATGGAGCGAAGCGCGGTTATTATCCCCTATTTAAGGTTGGCTGTCCAAAGGTGGTTGCCCCAAAAGCCATCCCGCTCCCCCGCCCGGCGGAGTTACCTTGATTTCTGTCAATTTTAACAACCGTCGGAAAGTGGAAACGTAGGAAACCTGGTGGAGGCCCCTTTTCAAATAAATTTTCCGGATGGTTTCAGGCAGGGCTTCCTGCGGCCGCAAGGCGGCGATGGTCTTTCCGTCGATGGATAGGACATTCACATCAATAGTGGGGGGAAGGGTAAAAACGTAATCCCCGTCCAAAGGAAGGTTGACCTGTCCGTCCACCCGGACGGACATGAACTCGTTGGTTCCCGGCGGGAAATCCGTTTTCCAGGAAGGTACCCGGTCATCCCACCAAACCATGCCGCGGCCCACGCCGTAATCCTTCCAATAAAACCGCCTCCGCCAATATTCCTTGGGCACCCTCTCGATGTAAAAGAGCTTGCCCTTGGTTTCCGCCAAGGCGTCCATGGGAATAACCGCCCGGAGCATGAAACGGGGTATGTCCGGGTTGGGGCACTCAATCACGCTCCATTGGGCTTGGGGAAACTCGGCGCGGACCCGGTCCTCAATGGGCTTGTCAAACCTGGTCGAACCATACATCAGAAACACGATATCTTTTCCTTTTTGGCCCGGTTCCAGGTAGATGGGGTTGGGATCGTTCAAGGTATAGGCTTCCTTCTGGTCGCAAAGGACCGTCAGGGCCGGCGTAGCGAATTCCGGATAATGAACCGAGATGATAACCCGGTACTTTTCCCAATCCTTGTCCAACTGCTCGCCGATTTTAGCGTCGTTGCTCTTGAAAGCCATCCAAGTCCGGATACCCTCGAAGGTTTTCTGGGCGTCCCAAGCCCACAGTGCCGCCAGCAGGACCGCCAATACCAGCCGTTTGGTCAGGCTCTTCGATTCCTTTCGGAAAAAATTCAAAAAGGCGTCAAAACCCCAGGCTCCTATTAACAGCAGGGGCGGAACGGCGCTTTCCACCCGGCCCGTGTGGGGATGGTTGGAAAAAACAAGGGAGGTCATCCCCACCAGGGCCATGAGCAATACGGCCGCCAGCCTCCAGGAGGGACGGGCGATGAAATAAGCGAGACCAATGACCATGCCTAGTTCGGGAAAACTCTCGAAGTAAGACTGGCCCGGGAGGGGATAACGGCTGACGTCATCGGTGGGTTGCCCAAACATGACGGAAAAGAAAAAATAAATATTGTGGAATATCCCCTTCAAGGCGCCGCTCAAGGGCAGGGGCCCCTCGCCTCCCATGAAAACCGAGCTTTGGGTGGTGTGTTCGGAATAGGATGGATGCAGGTACACCGGTGCCATCAGGATGGCGGTCAGGAAGGCCCCCGTGGCCCAGCCAAAAAGACGCCGGTTGGCTTCGTGACCCTTGGTTTGGGGATAGGTTTTCACGTAGACGGTTAACAGGGATGCCGCCACCAATCCCAAAAACCAGGACTTGGCCAAGATGGCGACCAGGGGGTTGCTTACCGGAAGGTAATTATTTTTGTAAAAAAACAGGATGGCCCAGGACAGCCAGCAGCCCCCCGCCAACAGCAGCGGCCAAAAGCCCTTTGGTTTTTCCTTGCCGCTGAAAAAGACCCACAATAAAACCAGGCTGATCACCGAGGGGGTCCAGGGACGGAAGGGCACGTAGCAATAAGCTCCAAAAGCCACGGCGGCTCCCCAATATAGGAAGCGGGCCAAGGTAGGCTTTTGGATCAGGCGGAAGAAAAAAACCATCACCCAAATGGCCGCCAAGGCCGCGGTATTTTGTCCCATCCCAAAGTAATTCCAAATGGTCATCGGAAGGGAAACGGCCCAGAAGGCCATCAGGATCAGTCCCAGGCGGCGGCCCCGAAGGGTGCTGCCCAGGAGATAAAGGCCCCAAATCGCGATCAAGTCGATCACCGTGCAGCTGAATCGGATGATCCAGACTCCGCCGGCGCTGGGAAGCAATTCCCAAAGCCCCGCGGTCAAGTAGGGGAAAAAAGCTTCCCTCTGGCCCCATGGAAAAAGCAGGTGGTTTTGGTGGGCATCGACGATGGCAGCGATATCCCCTGTCACGACCTGGTTGTCGAACCAAAAGGGAGCGCTGGGTTCCAAAGGATGGTAAAAGCGCCAGAAGAAACAAAGCCCAAAAAAGAAGGCGAACCAAGGATAGGCCTGCCACCGGGGCATCGCAACCGCCTCCTCCCCGCCGGGGCTCCGGCGGAAAGCGAATACGAGAGTGGCGAAACCCAGCGCCAGTAAGGACGGGTGCACCAACAGCCTCGCGGCCAGGCCGTCCGCGGCGAGCAGGAGATGGAAATTCGGAAGGGAAAAAATTCCCGCGACCGTCAGGGCCAGTCCCGTCAACAGGAATAATTCGGAATTCGCCCCCGAGCCCCCCGGTTCGGTCTCGGGCGGACCGGCCTGATTACGGCGGAACCCGGAATTAGGTTTTTCTTTTTTAGCGGCGGAACCGCCGCCCTTTTTTTTCGGAGAAACTTTTGATCTTCGAGCCGAAGCCATCTCCGCTCCTGTTTTTTAGTTTAAACCAATTCCCCGGATCACAGCCCCGCTTAAGGCCGCTTTCCCTTCTCATCGATCAATTGGTACAAGGTAATCACGTTGCCCCCGCAGGTCAAAATAAGCCCATCGGGAAGGATGTCGATGCCGGCGATTTGGTTCAAGGGCGCCGTAGGGCGGGCCTCATCCGCTAAGCATCCCAGCCAATTACCACCCTGGTCGAATACTTTCGCGTTATCGCCGTAGCTGACGACAAAGAGCCTGCCCAGGGAATCCAAGCCCAAACTATCCGCCGAAACTCCCGTTTTAATTTCCTGCACCACGGTTCCGGTCGGGTCATAAACCCGGACGCGGCTATCCTTGGCGTTGGACTCGCCCATGTAATAACGACCCTTCGAATCGACCAGGGCTTTGGAAGCTCCCCAGAGGCCGCCCTTTCCCGCGCCTTTTTCCCCCCAAGGGGCCAGCAATTGCCCCTTCAGGCTTAAGCGGTACAAGCGTGCGTCGGCCGCGTTCGTGACCAAGATATTATTCCCTCCCCACCCCAACCGGCGCGGAGTGGAAAAGGCCCCATATTGGGATAAGTTAATCGAACCCCGGCTCGTTCCGTCCAAGTCGAAAAATTTGAGGGCGCCGTTTATCGTGTCGAGGACAAACAACCGGCCCTTTCCATCCGTCGCGATTCCCGAAGGTTCCCTGAATTCCTTGGCCCCGGAGCCGTTTTTCCCCCATTTACGGATGAGCTTTCCCTTGAAATCGCAAAGAAGGACCTGCGCCCCCAAATTATCGGTCAGGGCAAATTCGTGGGGGCCGACCGCCACAATATCGTTGGCGAAAAAAGGAGACCCCTGGATGTCGTCCCCGGTAAACTGGGCAACTTCCCTCACCAGGAAAAATTTCGACGGCGGTTGAAAAACAGCGTTTTTCTGAAAAAGACTCGGGCCATAAAGGAAGGCCAGGACGACGGCGATAACCGCCAGGATTTTCCAGGTGGTTCCTGAACCCCCGGCCGCCTCGGCGGGGCGCGCGGATTCCACGGGCAGGGAAACCTTCACCCCGGCCTTTTGTCTCAACTTCTCTTTTTTATCGATTCGGCGGACCATAGTCACTCTTTCTATTTGGATTATTTTTTGACGGCGAAAAGACCCAGATAAAAACCAAAGATGCATTATCCCAAAAATCCCGTAATTTTGGCCAAAGGAATTTCAGTAAAGACCCGGGGCGGAACCCTTAAAAATCAAATGATTTCCAAAGCGATTCTCCCAATCCCCCGCCCCCTTTCAATTGAAGGGTTATCTCCGGGGGAAGGGTGCTTCTTTGAAAACAGGTTGTTACCTCCACCCGGTGACTTCCCGCGGCCAATTCCAAAGTTTTTTCGACATTCTCGCCAGGGGCCCAATATAAACCATTCCGGTAAAAACGGAGGTCAAAAACCATTTTGCCGTCCACTAAAAGCCTTGTTCGATTATCGGCTTTGCAGTGGAATTCATATCCCCCCCCTTTGGCGACTTGGATCGCGCCTTCGTAGCGGACCCCCAACCAGTCCAAGTAAACCTCCGGAGAAACCTTGTCAAAGGCGTTGGGGGTCCTGTCCTCCCAACTTAAGAACGCGAAATTGAGTCCGGTTTGGGTGCTGGAAAAAAGGCGGCGCCAATAGGGCGGGGGGACTTTTTTCACGTCAAAAATTTTCTGCCGGACGCCGGAAAGGTCGCTAAAAGCGATCTGGCAGCGGTTCGCGGAGGCCGATGACCCGGGATCCGAATTGTGAACCAAGCTCCACTGCGCCGACGGGAAGGCTTTTTTTAAAGTGTCGTTTTCGGCCCGGTCAAACCCCAAAAGGATCACCACGTCCGACGGGTTTTCATCCGTACCCAGCGTCACCAGGTTGTTCCGGTGGAGGAGATGGACCGGATGGCCCTCGTACAAGACGCTTAGGTCGCCGTCGGAGTATTCAGGCGCCAAATACACCTGATAACCCTTATCAACATCCCGGAAAGCCTGGTCCCGGACCGCCATGATCCCCGTTGGTTTATCCACCCATTGCCGGTAGACACGGTCATAAACACCTTCGGCGGCCCAAAACCAAAAACCCAGGAGTAAAAGGGAGAGTAAAACCGAATTCGCCCTTTTGGCCGCGAAGGAAATTGAACCGGCCCATATCTCATTCAAACCATAGGCCCCGAGCAGCAGAAAGGCCGGAGGACAGGCCATCAACCGCGCGCTATGGGTTTCGGAGGCGAAAAAATGGACCGAGGCTCCCACGCCGGCGGCCAGCACCAGGAAAAAGACTTTCACCTTGGGTTTTCCCAGGAAAAAAGCCAGGCCGAGGGCGATTAAAATGACCTCGGGATAGCTGAAATAGGAATCCGCCGGCAGGCCCATATCAGCCCGATCCCCCCCGGCCCAAAACAAATATTGAAAGGTGTCGGACATCCTCTGGAAAGAGGCGGAAAGATAGGCCCGGCTCAAAAACCCGGAATTCGAGGCGAGGGAGAATTGTTTGATCCTGGTTAAAAAAACCGGATCCGTCAAGAAAGGCGAGGCCAACAAAGCGGAGCACCAGGCTCCGATGACCCACCCGGGCCAAGGGGATCCCTCCCTTTTCCGGGAGTCTTTCACCGCCCGATAAAGCGTCCCCAGCAGGAACAAAACCAATAAAACTTTCGCCGGACCTGGGCCCATCAACGCCAATAACCGGTCCACCCAATTGGGGCTCGAAAAGGCGTTGCTGCAATAAAGAAAGAATACAAGAAGAAACGCCAAGGATGACCAAGCCGCGAGACCTGGCAGCCTGGTTTTGTTTTGGACAAGGAGCATTCCAAATACAAAAAAAACAAAAAACAGGAGAAGCGGCTGAAAATAGGGGCCGGAAAAAGCCAGAAACCCAACGGCCAATCCCCATTTTACGAAATCGGAAACTTCCTGGTGCTCAAACAACCGCAGGGTGCAAACGATGGCGAGTCCCATGGCGAGGAACATTCCGCTGGTTCCATAACCGGTGACGACCTTCACGAGCAGGGCTTTGCTGACCGCCGCCAGGGCCGCGGCGAAAATCCCCAGGCGGCGCCCCCCCAACTCTTTCCCGGCGAAATAAAGGACGAAAACACCGCCCACTTCCAAAAGGACGTTTGTCAGCCTTTGGATGAGGATCGAAGGTGCGCCCGGGATCAGCCGGCTCAACGCGATCGCCGGATATTCCCACAGGGGACATATCCCATAGAACATCCTTAATATGGAATGGTAGTTGGAAAGATCAACCGTGTGGCGCACATGGGAGATGGCGAAAGCCGTATCGATGCTGAAACTCCCCATCGGCCTGCCGGCTTCATGCAGGCAAAGGAAGCCCGTCATGCCTAAACTGGCCGAAAGCCAAAAAAAAGACGCGCCTTTTGAAAAGTCCCCTTCGCTTTTCCCTTCCCGAAACAACGCGGCGGAAAAAACCATTCCCAAGAAAAGGACCATCGACGCGTTTAAGGATTGGTGGAAAGGAACGGCTTTTGCCACCAAGGGGGACATCCAGCTGTAATTGGGAAAAGTCAAGGTAACCAGGGAAAAGCCGGCCCAGGATCCCAGGATCAGGAGCCATTTGAAGCCGGAGAAACTTTTCGCTTCCGCCGGCGCCTGGACCCCCCCGCTTGAAACAGACGGGGCCGGAAATATATCGGAAGGGGCATTCCCGGGCCTTCTTCTCCTTGGCGTCCTTTCGGCCTTCCTCGGCTTTGACATTTTCAAAAACTCCTATCAAGATTTCTTTCACCCTTCCGCTCTACCGCCGACCGGCTCCCGAGGGAGACTTCCCCAAAATCCATTCTTCCCCGCCGCCCGGAGGGGTTACTTTAATGTCCGGGAACCTCAGGTAAGACCTGAAATTTACCACCAGCGAGATTTGATGTTCGCCCGGTTCCAAGTGTATTTTTTTCCGTCCCTGGAGCGAAGATCCGTTGATCGGCCGGAGGCTGATGATGGTTTTCCCGTCGACGGAAAGGACAATCACATTCGTCGTTGGCTGGGTGGAAAACACATAGTCCCCCCCTGCGGCAAGGTCGATGACGCCATCCGCTTTGGCCGATTGGGCGTTGGTGAGCTTGCCGGGAAGGGGTTCATCCAGGGAGGGGACCCTTTCATTCCACCACATCAACCCGCGGGCGACGCCGTAATTCTGGCAATAGAACCTTCTCGTCCAATACTGATGTGGAACAGGCCGTAAAAAAATGAGTTTGTTCCCGGACTCGGAAAGCGAGTCAAAAGGAATGAGAACCCTTTCGATGGAGCGTGGAAGGGCAGGCCGCAACCCCGGCCTCACGGACCATCGGGCTTGAGGAAACTCCTTCTTAACACGGTCTTCAAGGGCTTGATCATACCCAAACATCAGCAAAACGATATCCTTTCCTTTTTCCCCAGGTTCCAGGTAGACCGGATTGGGATCGTTCAAAAGATAGGCCTCGGTTTGGTCGCAAAGCATGGTTAGGGAGCCTGTGGCGAATTGCTCGCCCTTAGGGTACTGGGCTATCAATACGTAATATTTTTTCCAATCCTCCCTCACTTGTTCCCCGATTAAAACATCGTTGTCCTTGCCCGCCATCCAACTCCTGCAAAGCATGAAACTCTTGGACCCATCCCAGATCCAAAAGGCCAGAAACCCCAAAAACGCGACTTTCAAAAGGGTCCGGCTTTTCGTTTCCCGTTTGAAAAGCCCCCAAAAGGAATCAAGCCCCCAACCGGCCAACAAATACAAGGGTGCCACAGCTCCGGATATTCGCGACGCGCCATGGATCTCCGCCAGCACAAAAGGAAGCACTCCCACCAGCACCAAAAATACGATCAAGGCCTTGGCCCAGGAGGGCCTGGCCAGGCATAAGGCCGCTCCGACCACCATCGCGGCTTGGGAAAAAGCGTCGAAAAAATTGCACCCGACGAAGGGATAGGGATCCAGGCCGAACCGCGCCAGGGTAAACATCATTCCAAAGCAATAGGAAATTTGGCTCCAAAGCAATGTTAAGGCGGCCCCCGAAAGTTGGAACATATGCCCGGTCCCGGCGAAAATCGAGGCTTCGGAAGTGTGGGCCGTGTAAAGGGGATGAAACATTAACGGCGCCGACAAGAGGGCCGTCAAAACCGAACCGGTCGCCCATCCCAACAGCCTCCGGTTCGCCTCATTCTCCCTGGCCGCCGACCGGTTTTTGAAATAGGCGTACGTGAGGACGGCGAAAACGGCGGATAAAAACCAGGGCCGGATCGCCACTGAAACCCAGGGGGTTGAGGCATGCAAAAATCCATTCCGGTAAAAAAAGAGGAAGGACCAGGACAACCACAAGCCGGCCGCCAGGATCCAAGCCGCTGCGCCCTTAAGCCGTTCGGGAGAGCCGAGAACGACCCAGACCAATACGGCGGTAATCATGATGGGAGGCCAGGGGCGGAACGGCACGTAACAGTAGGTGCCGAAAGCCAGGGAAAGGGACCAATAAATGAAACGCTTCAGGGTGGGCTTTTGGACCAGTCGGAAAAAGAATAGGAGGGCCCCAATCCCCCCCAAGATGGAAGTGGTCGTACCGGATTGCATGTAGCTCATGAATATCATCGGACGAGAGGATGCCCAAATGGCCATCAGGATCAAGCCCAAGCGGCGGCCTTGCAGGGTGCTTCCCAAAAGATACAACCACCAGATCGCCGTAAGATCGATCAGGGTGGAGCTCAATCGTTCGATCCATACCCCCGTGGCATGGGGAAACAATGACCATAAACCAGCTGTGAAATAGGGGAAAAAAGGTTCGCGCGCCGCCGGTTGAAAAAGGATGAAATAATCGTGGACATCCAAAATGCCCCGGACATCCATGGCCGGCACCATAAAATCCCCCCAATAACAGGCAGGGGGTTCCTCGGGTTTATAAAACCGTGTCACGGCGCAAACCGAAAAGAAAAAGAAGAACCAAAAGGCGGCCGTCCCCCGGGAAATATTCACGGCTTCCCCCAACGGCTGCAGCCGATTGAACGCCAGGACCAGGCCCGCTAAGCCGGCCCACAGTATCCAGGAATGGGTAAATAACCGGGCCGGCAGGCTTCCCGGTTCCAGGAGGATGTGATAATTGGGAAGGCCCATGAGTCCGGCCACCACCAAAGTCACCGATACCAAAAGAAGGTAGGCGGTCCAGGGGGAGCCATGAATCCCGCGGGGGCCCTCCGGAAGGGAAGCCCCGTCCAGGGCGTAAAGTTTGTTTTTCTTTCCAGCGCGCGCCGCGCCGCCCCTTGCCTTTAAAGGCCTTTTTTTTATTTTTTTAACCGGACCCATAATCTCCCTTTTTAAATACCGGATATTGAAATTCCCGAAGTCCCCGATAAAAAAACCGGGAGAAAGGACCCAACTTTATCCTCCTATAGACGGGCCACCAGAACTTTAATCCCGATCCCGGACAAATAACGGGAAAAAGACCCAAAACAAAAGGATCAGGAAGGGGTCTTCGAACCCACGATTTTATAAACCGAGATCCCGTTGGATTGTTCCAACAGTTCCATGGTGAATTTCATTTCGAGCTTATCCAAAAGCTTTTTCTCGAAACCGTCGGCAGGAATCGTTCCGGAATAAATACAATCGCCGGGTTTCAAGGGAGGTTCAAAGGCAAGGATCCGTTCCATGGCCTTCGGCGAAACCGTGGGCTGGATAATATCGTTGTAAGGGTACAAATTTGTTTTTCCCGAGTACATGGAAAATCCCAATCCGCCCTCCCCCAAAAAGTAAACCAACGATTTGGAGCCTCCCGAATATTTTTCCATGGTATTTTCAATTTGCACAAATCCCGCATCAACATCGCGGAAGTGGGCCGGGAGGCTGAGGACGCGGTTGATCATGACCCAGGGCGACTTGGGCTGCATCCGTAATTTTTGGAGGGCCAGCCCCGTGGACTTCTGCAGGAACAGGGCAGCCAAAAGGACGGCCACCAGGAAACCCGTTTTTTTAACCATGAAAGGCAGAGCTGGCGGGTTATAGCGTTTGACGAAATAAAGCCAATAAATCGCCAATAGGATGGCAGGCATGGAGGTGTGCTCGAGGTTCATATTATCGGCCCTTCTCAGGTAGTAGGTGAATTCCAAAATCCCGCAAAACACCAGGATGACGATTAAGTTGAAATTCGGCGGAATGTTGTTTTTGGACCCGAACAAAATTCCCAACAGGGCGAAAAAGGAGAAATATAAGATTCCCGCGACCAGCCACCAATAATCGACGGGCGGGACCTCGAGCATGCCCAATCCATTCCCGTAGGTCATCAAGAAATCAAAATAATAGGACCAATGGGGCCATTCGTGGGTCCGGCGGAACACATCCCCATAGAGGAGGCCCGCGATAACCAAAAGGCAGCCGGTCAACATCATCATCCTCTCCAGAAACAGCCGGAAACGGAATTTCACCGGGCTTTTGAAATCGACCGATTCGTAAACCAAAAGGCCCAGATAAGGCACTACCGCGTAGACGCAAACCTCGAAACTCCAAAAAAAAGCGATTCCCGCCACGATGGTTTCTCCCCAATAGAAAAGACGTTTTTTTTCGGGAAATTGGTTTCTCAGGACTATCAAGGCCATGAAAACGTAAATAAAACCGAAACGCAAAGCCCCGACGGAGGGATATAAAATCCCCGCGTTTAACTGGATCAGGTGGTTGATGATCAAAAGGACTACCAGGGAAAACAAAGCGAGGATTTCCGACCGAAAAAGCTTTCGGACTACGAAAAAAAAGAGCATGTACTGAATCCCCGTGATGACCGCCATGACAAAGCTGAAGGCCGTAAAGCCAAGGGGAAGGAACAAGAAAAACATCCTCAGAAAATAGATGACGAGAATCCCATATTGGGAATTGATGTTGACGAGCAGGGATTTTCCTCCCGCCAAATCGGTCACAGGCCCAAGATAAAACGAGTAATGGAAGGGGTCGTAATTAAAAAGCGTATTGATGGAAAAGGCTATCAAAAGAAAGGCCAGGACGTAGGAAAGGACCTTTTTCCCCGGGGCCGTCTCCGTCATGTTCCCGGCGGGCTGGGCCGGAACGCCCTTCCCGGAAATCCTCCCTACCCCCCCCAAAAAGACCCAAACGACGGCGGCAAAGAAAAGGTAGTTATAAAATTTCCAATCCCCCGTCCTGTACCAGCCGGGATAAAGCTGGGAAAGCCAATAAAGGCATGAGCTGATCGAAAGAAGGTAAATAAGGTTGATTTTCACGGATAGGGGGCCGAACTTGTCAAGGACTCGCGCCGATACAGCCCCCAAAGGCTGGAGCGCCAGGAAGAGGACCAAGGGGCCAGGCGTACGCGCCTGGCTGGGAAGATAGGAAAACAGCGCGGACAAAAGGTTTAAAAACATCGAAAGGGTATAAACACAGGATTCCTTTTGGAACCATTGCTTCTTGAGGTAAATGAGGAGAAATATAAGGAAGGCGCCGGCGGGAACCGTGACCAGCCAACCCGCGACGAATAAATGGAAATAGGTGTGCCCATCCCCGGGAACCGTCAGGATATACCGCGTAAGGTAAAACTTGAAAAGGACAAGGCCGAACAAGGCGCCCGAGAGAAACAGGGTAAAATTTTCATTTTTAGCGGCCGGGATTTTTTTGTCGAGGACCTTCGTTTTCAAATGGAAGCGTCTTTCATATTCTCGTTTTTTTATAGGAACGGCGCCATTTTACAGCCTTTAAATGGCCCACGCCATTAAATATTCAACGCCCCCGCCGGGGCCGCAACGGCGCCGGCGCTGGGCCAATCCCATCACGGCGCCCCGGACTCGCGAAGGACTTGTTCAATGACCCTTTTCTGCACATCCTCCAGACAATCCAAA
>Ga0265338_10007543_pt1 | contig 13451 bp, 16 predicted proteins | sample 42126metaG_FD_193579 | JGI IMG/M metagenome (GOLD analysis project Ga0265338, IMG submission 193579) | Rhizosphere microbial communities from Carex aquatilis grown in University of Washington, Seatle, WA, United States - 4-21-26 metaG | ecosystem: Host-associated > Plants > Roots > Rhizosphere... | reverse complement strand
AAGGCGCCCGGGCCTATAAAGCCCTGGCCAAGGAAGTAGAGAAGAGAGCAAATGGCTAAACAAACTGGACTAGGACGGGGGTTTGACGCCCTACTACCTAAAGACCTAGACACCTCTATGTTAGAGGAAGACAAGCACCGCGTGCAGAAAATTCTTATACAGGATATTCACCCCAACCCCGATCAGCCACGCAGAGAGTTTGACCAAGCAGCCCTAGCAGAACTTATTGATTCGGTTAAACGCCATGGTGTAGTACAGCCAATCATTGTAGTTAAGGACGGAAACGGTTACCAAATCGTAGCCGGTGAGCGCCGCTGGCGAGCTGCTAAGGCTGCAAAACTAACACACATACCAGCAATTGTTCGCAGTCTTAAAGAATTAGAACAGCTAGAGCTATCACTAATAGAGAATATACAGCGTGTAGACCTATCACCCCTAGAACAAGCTTTGTCTGTTTTTAAATTACAACAACAGTTTAATTTATCCCAGGAAGAAATCGCCCAAAAGCTCGGCAAAGCTCCCAGCACCATAAGCAATTTGACCAGATTACTACAGTTACCAGACGATGCTAGGGAAGCACTGAGGTCTGGCAAGATAAGTGAGGGGCACGCCCGGGCGATACTGGCACTTAAGAGGTGGCCGGACAAACAAATTGAACTACTGCGTTATATTTTAAACAACAACTGGACCGTCCGACAGGCTGAACAGTACGTAGTAGCCGCCAAGAAGGGCGCTACCTCTAGTCAGGCTAGTGGGTATACTGCCAACGAGACGGCTCTTACTAAGGGATTAGCAAAACAATTGGGCACCGATGTCAAAATTAAGCATACTGCCCATGGTGGACAATTAATTATTGCGTTTGCTTCTGAAGAACAATTAAATCAGATAACCCAAAGACTACAAAAATAGCTCGCATACATAAATAGTTCAGCTAGAACTTTTCGATTTCGTTGATCGGCAACAAACGCAGCACTAGCCTGCCGACAATTTGGTCAGCGTTGACTGGACCAAAAAACCGGGAGTCTTCTGAGTTGGGCCGGTTATCGCCATTTACAAATATCTGGTTCGCACCAAGTGTTATGTCAACGTTGCCGGACGTAGTCGTGGCGGCTATGTGATAGCCAGTGGTGGTATCGGGGTTAAAACCTTCGGGATGGGCCCTGTTATATATGGTGATATGGCCGTCTTTAATAACTAGGCGTTCGCCAGGCAAGCCAATAACCCTTTTAATAAGTTGTTTTTGGCCCGATGGTCCGGAATCTGGTAGGCCGGATTGGTTAAAGATAATAATATTGCCACGGGCCGGGATATAGGCGTGGTGGGTGATGCGCGCCAGCGTGCGTGGCAGCTTATCGACTATTAGCCGGTCGTTATTCTGCAGGGTAGTCTCCATGCTCTCGCCGTCGACTTGGTAAGACTGGACCATAAAAGCGGCAATACACAGAGCTACCAATGGTGCCAATAAAAATAGTGATATGGTTGACAGCGTTGAGCGCCAATCGCGCTGGGAGTGGTGGTGTTTCGGCGGCTGCAACAGGGGTGGAGTTGTGTCTGGCACCGGCTGCGAATTTGGGCGTGGATTATGAGCGTTCGGGTAAATATTCTCCGGTATGGGCGGTTTTGGCTGGTTGTTTGGCTGTGGGTTCATCAACTCGGACTATTATAGCTTCCTCAGCTCTTTTTCACCTAAACAAATTATGCTTTATATTGATTTATGAGGCATCAGCGGATGATATACTGGACGGTAGCATAATGACCGAAAGTAAAGATAAACAGAGACGGCCGCGGCCGGCGAGCCTGGATGGTATTGTCCCGAGTAGTGGGCAACTGGGGGCGCCGGTTGTTCGCTCGTATGAGCCTAATAAGGGACGGCCCACGCCTTCTTTGGGCGACTTTACACGTCGCGCAGATGGCCTGCACAGCAACCGGCCAGTAACAGGGCCGGGACAGGCTGCCGAAAAGGCCGAAACCGCTCTTTTGGACGAGCCAATATTGCTAGATGAGCAGCCCACTAAAAAGAAAAAACATTATTATGGCCACAAACGGCCACGCTTGCGTAGAATCCTTAAACGCAGCGGCCTGTTAACGGCGGCTTTGATAATTTTGGTCGGCGGCTTTTTGTTTTGGAAGCTAGAAAAAGACATAAGTAAAGTCTTTCACGGCAACTTTTTCAGTGTTTTTCACCCAGTTTCCAAATTGAAGGGTGAGGATGTAGGGCGGGTAAACATTTTGCTGGCTGGTAACTCAGCCGACGACCCCGGCCACGATGGCGCCAATCTGACCGACTCTATCATGATTATCAGTCTGGACACGGTTAACAACACTGGTTACATGCTAAGTATCCCGCGTGATTTATGGATTAGTTATGGTACCAACCAGTGTTCTTTGGGCTACCAGGGCAAAATTAACGCTGTATACGAGTGCGGCCAGGAGATTAAGTTCCACCAGAATGGTTTCCCGAATGGGGGAATGGGGTTGCTGGAGCAGGTTGTAGAGCAGAACTTTGGCGTTAACATCAATTATTACTCTTTGATTAATTACGGCGGCCTAAAGGATTCCGTGAATGCCGTGGGCGGGATTAACTTTACCGTAAACAGTTCCGATTATTGCCCGTACCTGCGGGCCTATGGCCTATATGACGGCGGTAAGGATTACGCTACCCGCGGTGTTTTGGTCAGCTTGGCTAACGGCACGCATGTTTTAAACGGTGAACAGGCTCTGGATCTAGCCCGGGCTAGGGGCGACCCGCCGTATCCGTCCTGCGGTTACGGAAATAGCGACTTTACCCGTACGCAAAACCAGCGGCAAGAATTGCTGGCCCTTAAGAGCAAGGCTGGCAGCCTAGGCGTTCTAAGCAATCCGGCTAAAATCAGCAGCTTGCTAGACGCTGTCGGCAACAACGTGCAGACTGATTTCCAGGCCAACGAGATATTGCGGCTCTATAGCCTTAGTAAAAAAATTCCTAACGCCCAAATCCAATCTATTGGCCTAGCGGATTCTAGCAACCACCTAATTAAAAGTGCTGATTTTAGTAGTATCAGCGCTTTAATTCCGACGGCCGGCCAGGGTGATTTTTCGGACATCCAAACCTATATGCAGCGGCTTAACAGCAACGACCCGGTGGTGCGTGAAAACGCCTCGGTAGTGATTCTTAACGGCAGCAATACCAGTGGGCTGGCCAGCCAGACCGCTACCAAGCTCACAAATAAGGGCATGGATGTAAAAGCCGTATCCAACGCTACCTTGCACCAAAAAACCGTGGTTGTGGTGCTGAACAAGCAAAAGACCGGTACTTTAGCCTACCTGCAAAAGACTTTCAAAGTAGTGCCCACCACTAACACTACGGTTAATCCCGAAGCCGCCAATTACGACGCCGATTTTGTTATAATCCTAGGTGAAGATGCCGCGACTACCAGTAATCCACCCCAGTGAGTTAGTTACCTCTGGGCCAGGGCGCTTAGCCCGGCTTAAGCCGGTTAAGGGTTTTGCCCACTCGCTGCATATAGGCCTAAACGTCCTACTGCCGGTAGCGGCCTATATATTAGTGCGAATCAATTTTGTGGGATTGGCTATTTTACTGATTTTACTCAGTAAGTGGCAGATGTTTGCTGTTCGCCCCCGCTATTGGCTGCCCAACTTGTTGTCTAACGGTATAGATATTTTGGTGGCTGTGTCGCTAGTGTTGTTCATGGCTAACACCGCTGTTACTTGGTGGCAGCTGCTGTGGATGTTCCTATACATGGGTTGGTTAGTGTGGCTCAAACCGCGTAGCGATGTGCTAAGCGTTTCGGCTCAGGCCATGATTGGCCAACTATTAGCACTAGCTGTACTTTATCTAAAATTTGGCGACGCCAGCTTATTCGTGCTGGTAGCCGCCACTTGGGCTGCGGCCTACGTGGCCGCCCGGCACTTTTTGACTAGCTTTGAAGAGCCACACACAGCTTTAATCGCCCACGTTTGGGCCTATTTTGCCGCCGCCCTAGCCTTTATTCTGGGTCACTGGCTGTTGTTTTACGGCTCGGTAGCGCAGATTATCGTTATTCTTACCACCATTGGTTATGGCTTAGCCGCGATGTATTATTTGGATGCCACCGACAGGTTAAGCAAGCTAATGGAGCGCCAGCTGCTTTTGATAATGATTGCCATATTGCTGGTAGTCTTTTTACTATCCGATTGGAGCGGGGTAACCGTCTAGCGGATTTCAGCTAGATTTCAGATTGGCGTGTAAATATATAGGGCGTATATGAGCGCGGACAAAAACAACAATGACCAGCCAGCCAAAGAGCCAGCAGCTATGGCCAGCTATTCCACGCGGCCCAGCCGCCGGCCCAAAACTCCCGATTTTAACCGGCCTAACTTTAACTTCCGCCAGTTTGTGCCGCTACTTCTCGCGGTCCTTATAATGTTTGTCGTGGCCTTTGGCGGTGGTTGGGCCGGGGCCTACTACTTCCAGAACCACCATTCTTTAACCAGCAGCACCTCCGATAAACAGCAATATATCTCCGACGAGAGTGATTTAATAGCTTCTATCGCTAAAAACGTCGGCCAAGGCGTGGTTTCGGTGAACGTCCAGAGCCAGGTTACTGGTCAGGACTTCTTCGGCTTTACCCAGACTCAAAGCCAACAAAGTGCCGGCACCGGTTTCATTATTGATAGCAATGGTACGATTATTACTAACCGTCATGTAGTTCCCGCCGGTACTAGCAGTGTGAGCGTTACCCTGGCCGACGGCACAACTTATGACAACGTTCAGGTCATAGGCCGAACCGCCGATACCGATCCACTAGACATAGCCTTTTTGAAAATTACCGATCTTAAGGGTAAAAAACTAACTCCAGTAACTCTGGGTGACTCCTCGCAAGTGCAAGTGGGTGATAAAGTCATTGCCATTGGCAACGCGCTGGGCCAGTTCCAAAACACCGTCACTAGTGGCATTATTTCCGGCTACGGCCGCGACGTAACGGCTGGTGATCAAACCAGCACCAGCTCCGAAAATCTGACCGACTTATTCCAGACCGACGCCGCCATTAACGAAGGCAATTCCGGCGGCCCGTTAGTAAACATAAACGGCGAAGTTATCGGTATCAATACCGCCACTGCCGCCGGCGCCCAAAATGTTGGTTTTTCTATCCCTATCAACGAAGTCAAGGGTCTGATAAGCAGCACGCTTAAGAGCGGCCAGTTGCAGCAGTCCTACCTGGGTGTTCGTTACGTATCACTAACCAACGATCTAGCTAAGCAATTCAATGTCAGCACTACCCGCGGCGCCTACATTATATCCGGCGACAACGAGGCGGCTGTAATATCGGGCAGCCCAGCCGATAAAGCCGGCTTAAAAGAGAAGGATATAATCGTCAAAGTTAATAACGTCGCGGTGGATGATAAAACCAGCTTAACGGCCGCACTCGCCCAGTACCAGCCTGGCGATAAAGTAAAACTGAAAGTTATCCGCGGCGGCAAAACTATAACCATTCAAGCAACTCTCGGCACCGCCCCAACAGGTTAATTTGTGCTAAAATTAGCTCATGAAAATACAGCGCAAGTTCTTGCTGCGCGATAGCCGAGGAGACCAAGACTTGGGCTTTGTCTATGCTTGTTCGGGTTATCTAGTAGAGGATGGCAAGGTGCTGCTGGTACACCACAAGGGTTGGGATAAATGGGTACCGCCCGGCGGCCATCTAGAACCGGGCGATACCTTTGCCAATACTGCCGAGCGCGAGTTTGAAGAAGAGACCGGGCTTAAAGTTAAGGCAATTTCTTCCCAGCCCAATGCTAATCCTGGCGATAAAAGAGCAGTTGCCGTTCCTGTACCATTCTATGTTGATCTGGAGCACGATTTTGAACCCAATCCGGGTATTGTGCAGTTCTTTTGGGTCCGTAGAACTGCTGAGTCAAAGGGCAAGAAGCATACCGCCCAGATAGAAGAGGTGCACGGAATTGATTGGTTTGATGCCGAGCAGCTAAAAGAATTGCCAACCTTTGAACAGGTTCGCAAACTAGCCCTTTATGCTTTAGCTCACCACCCGGATGCCTAGGCTACTGTCAGCTCAAAAACTTGGATAAAATCGCGGCGGGCGGTTTCGCGGTAGCCGGCGGCAGTCGCAATATCTTCTAAGCGGCCGTGCTGCGGTGGCATAGACTCTGTTAAAACGTAGCGTGGCGGGGAACGGTGACCGGATAGTTGATTGAAGAGTCGACGATAAATCTCTAGGCCGTCACCGCCACCATAGATAGCTAGGCGTGGTTCGTGTCCGGCGGCCTCATTTACGTAATGATAACTGGGTACGTAGGGCAGGTTAGCTAAAACTACGTCATATGTCCCGCGGCTGGCTCGCAGTAGGTCACTATAAAAACAACGGGCGCTGACTTTATGTTTTTTAACGTTACGCTTAGCGACGGCTAGTGCAGCGGTATCAATTTCGAATAAATCGGAAGTAGAGTGGGGGACTTCCAGCACGGCGGTGATGCCTAGGGCGCCGCTGCCAGCACCAACATCGGCAATACTTGGATTGATGGGCAAGCGCAGAGTCTTGAGCAAATCAATCATGGTTTCTGACTCTGGCCGTGGTTGTAGTACCCGTTTATCAATCTTAAAACTCCGGCCGTAAAACTCACTAAAGCCACGGATATAGGCTAGCGGCTCGTGTTGCTCGCGCCGGGCAAGCCATTTCTCCAATTTTTGCAGGGCCGGGCGCTGCAATTTTAATTCTGGGTGAGCTAAAATATGTGCCCGGCTGGTCCGCAAACAGTCTTCCAAAAGCACCAGAACATCTAGCCGAGCTGTACCAATACCGGCTTTTTGCAGCCGCGAAGTACCTTGGGCTAAAGCGTCCGCGCTGTTCATACACTTTCCTTGATTAGCTGGTGTTCGTAATCTTGGAGTTTTTCGATGATGTCGTCAATATCGCCAGCCAGGGCGCCAGGCAAGTTGGAGCGTGAGTAGTTAATGCGGTGGTCAGTTATGCGATCCTGTGGGTAATTGTAGGTACGGATTTTCTCAGAGCGGTCGCCACTGCCGATTAGTTTGCGCCGGGCGTCACCCAACTGTTGCTGTTCGGCTTCAATCTTTGCGGCAAGTAGCCGGGCGCGCAACACGCTCATAGCTTTTTCGCGGTTTTTAATCTGGCTTTTTTCATCTTGCTGGGTGACTACCAGGCCGGAAGGCAGGTGGGTAATGCGCACTGCGGAATCCGTAGTGTTAACCGATTGGCCGCCGGGTCCGCTGCTGCGAAAAACGTCAATTTTAAGTTCGCTGGGTTCAATTTTTACATCTGTCTCTTCGGCCTCGGGCAGCACCGCAACAGTTACGGTACTGGTATGAATTCGACCCTGGCTTTCGGTCACCGGCACGCGTTGTACGCGGTGCACGCCGGCTTCAAACTTGAGCATTCTGTAAGCATCCGGGCCGTGAACTTCAAAGACAACTTCTTTAAAGCCGCCAGCTTCGGACGGACTTTCGCTAACCAGCTCGGTTTTATAACTATGAGTTTCACACCAGCGGCTGTACATGCGGTAAAGTTCGCCGGCAAACAAGCTGGATTCGTCGCCACCGGCTGCCGCCCTGATTTCTATAATGCAGTCGCGGCTATCATTGGGGTCTTTGGGCAGCAAAGCGTCGTTGAGTTCGGCCTCCACATCTGTTAATTTGTTCTGTAATTCTTCCACCTCGGCGGCGGCCAGCTCGGCCATCTCGTCATCCGTTCCCGAATCAATCGCCTTGGCGTCGGCCAACTGGGAGTTGAGTTTTTTACGCTCATTGAACAAAGCTAAGGTCTTAGCTAACTCGCCCTGGCGTTTGGCCATGGCTGGGTAATCGCTGCGGCCAAACACATCCGGGTGCTCCAGTTGGCTCTGCAAAGCGGCATACTCCGCGCGTAATTTTTGCTCTTGTTCCTGCATCTTATTAACTCCAGTTTATAAAAAACTCCGCAAAAACCCTATGGGCTTTAAACGGAGAGTAGGCTAGGCTTAGTTATTCTTGGGCAGTCTTAGCGGTTTTATCGCCAAGCTTCTGAGCCTCTTTATGGGTCTTTTTGGCTTTGGGTTTGGCAGCGGTTTTGGCCTCCCGGGCGGTTTTAGCGGCCTGTTGGCGGGCCTTAAAGCGGTCTACGCGGCCTTCTACATCAACAATGCGCTCTTCGCCGGTAAAGAACGGGTGCGAAGAACTAGAGATGTGGACTTTGACCAACGGGTATTCCACACCGTCAATGGTAGTTGTCTCTTCGGCCAAAACCGTCGAGCGGGTAATAAAAGCCGTGCCGTCGTTGCTGTCTTGGAAAACAACCGGCCGGTAATTAGTTGGGTGGATATCTTTTTTCATAACCAATCGATTATAACCGTTTTACCCCTGTAGGTCAACCATTAGGCCGCCCGGCTTTCTTGGTTGAGCCTATCGGCCTCGGTGCGGTGCGCAGCCAATAACCGTTGCACTTCTTCGTCATCGGCTAAACTTGCCTCAAGCTCATCCCTAAGCTGGGCAAAGTTACCGGGTACCTCTTGGCCACGCGGTACCAATACATCGTAAAGCGCGCTGGACAAATCGTACGGCGAGACGCGGTCAGCCCTGGCAAAAGCCTCTCGGCTGCCAGCCGGCTCGGTATATACCGATTGGGCTGATAATTTCTTTAATGTCAGCTTGATAATTTTAAGATTCAGCCGCGGTGTTTCGCTGGCTTGGGGTTCCATCTCGGCAATGCTCATACAATAATTATACCCTTTGAGCGCTGTTGCCAAAAAGCTCAAACAGGGGTACAATGGGCTTATCAAAATTAAGCAGTGAGGTTAGCGCAAATCCTCCTGATTAACTCCTTGCAGGACTAATCGGGTAAGACCTTACGAAGAGAAAGGATTATCTATGGCATCAACAGATGTAGATATTAAAAAGTTACTAGAAGCCGGGGCGCATTTTGGCCACCAGAGCAGCCGCTGGCACCCCAAGATGGCGCCCTATATTCATAGCAAACGCGAAGGCAGCCACATTATTGATTTAACTAAAACCGTTGAAGCACTAGATAAGGCTTTGGCGTTTTTGAACGAAACCGCCGCTGCTGGCAAACAGATACTTTTGGTTAGCACCAAACGCCAAGCTAAAGACAAAGTTAAAGAGGTGGCCATTGCCACCGGCATGCCTTACGTCACCGAGCGTTGGCTGGGCGGTATGCTGACCAACACCGCGACCATTGGCGGGCGCATCAAACACCTTAAAGATTTAGAAACCCGCATGGCTTCGGGTGAGCTCGGCAACCGCTACAGCAAGCTGGAAGTCCAGCGATTCGCCGAAGAAATTGAGGCCATGAACCACCTATACGGCGGCATCAAAGAAATGGCCGCCAAACCCGGCGCAGTTTTTGTAGTTGATGTCTTAGCCAACGATATCGCCGTTAAAGAAGCCCATAAGTTGAACATTCCGGTAGTGGCGCTAATTGATACCAACGCCGATCCATCAGTGGCCAATTACCCGATTCCCAGCAACGACGATGCCACCAAGACCATTAACCTGATTTTAGATTATGTGCAAATGGCGATTGAAGCAGGCAAAGCCAAAGCCAAAAAACCGGTCGATAAAACCGAAGACGCGCCGGTTGGCCCCAAAGCCGCCGCGATAAAAGCTACTGAAGAACCGGCCAAAGAACCGGTCAAAGAAAAACCGGCCAAGGAAAAGACAGGAGAATAACCATGGCAAACATTCCAATAGACGATATTAAAAAACTGCGCGAGCTGACTGGCGCCGGCCTGACCGATTCTAAACAGGCGCTGGTAGACAGTAAGGGCGATTTTGACAAAGCCGTGGCCGCTATGCGAAAAAAAGGCTTTGATAAAGCTACCAAACGCGCCGAGCGCGCTGCCGGCGCTGGCTTGATTGGTTCTTACGTTCACGATGGCCGTATCGGTGTTTTGGTAGAAGTAAACTGCGAGACCGATTTTGTAGCCAAAACCGAAGAGTTTAAAGAGCTGGTTAAAGATTTATGCCTGCACGTTGCCGCTAGCGATCCTAAAGACGCCAAGGAATTACAAGAGCAACCCTTCGTAAAAGATCCGGCTATCACTGTTGGCGATTACGTCAAACAACACATCGCCAAACTTGGCGAAAACATTGTAGTACGCCGCTTTTCCCGCCTAGTCTTGGACGAATCCAACTAAAGCTGTTTTTTAAGCGCTGCCAGCGCTTGCCGAGCAAAGTCCGGGCTGTAATTAACCAGGGCTATTTCGGCCGTGCCAAAATTTACCCCTTCGGCTACAAAATTGTGGCTACCAATAATCGTACAATCTTCGGTGGTAATGAGTTTCGCATGCAGAGTACGAGCGCTTTTAAGTCGTCTGTTAGCAAGTAATAATTTTGGTGTGCGCACTCTCTCGCGCATACCAGCCACAGCGTGGAGCAAGCTAAAGGCGCCGTACTTACTGGGATGGTTATAAATTAAAGTGATATTTACTCCTCGTCGAAAGGCAGTCTTAAGGTGTTTTAGCACTACCCGTGTGGGAGTATAGGCAAATGACACAAAGATGCTTTTTTGTGCCCGGTCAATAATATCCAGTGCGGTCTTAAGTATTAACGACTGCCGTGGCAGTCCGCAATCTATCATAAGTATAGAGCCGTCTTTTAGCTTGCAAGATAAATCCTGGCCTCTCGCAGCCAGCCGGGTGTTTTGCTTGGCCATAACTTTTTTGGTCCAGCCATAAACCCAATCGGTGGCTCGCTTGTCGTCCCAACCGACCATCAAGTCAACTTGTTCTGCGGCGTCTATATTGCATCCACCGATGTATAAGCGCTCATTTACGACAGCATATTTTATATGCGACCTGCCGGCAAAAGGCCGGGTAAACGGCCGGGCGGGAAGATTGGTAATAACATACTTGCCACCGCTAGCCTGCAATTTCTTTAGAGCTTCAAACTGAGGTTGATAACGTCCGGACATATGCGAGTGCAGGCGGTTGCGCCAAAATAACGGGCCGAACCTAACTGAATGCTCGTAGGCTAGAAAGGTGTTGGCATCAACGGCTAAACTGACCTGCGCGCCGCGGGCAGCGGCTTGGCACAATGCTTCAATCACTTCGTTAACCAGCGGATATGTAACGTTGAGCGCCATAGTAGCCAAAACAAGACGGTCGCCGGGGCCGGCAGCAGAGAACCGTTTAATTAAGTCTTTAAGATATTCCGGTTTGGAATAAAATTTGTATCCACTGGCCATAACTACAGTTTATATTATGCGGGTATGAAAAACGGCGCTCAAGTCTAGCGCCGCGTGCCCGGAAGGGGAGCAAAAGCTCAACGCTTACCGGGGCTTTAAAGCATCTGAAAGAGGCTGAAACCGAGCAGGGCAACACCTGACGCGCCAATCGCGAGCTCTATGGCTCCCAATCTGAGGTCGCGTAGCTTGCGCCGCCGTTTGCGCCGGCCCAACACCTCTGCCGTGTCGTGCAGACCGTCCACCAGCTCGATTGCCATGAGCATGCCAATAACCGCTGGGATTATGTATAGCAGCTTCATGACAATGCCCAGACGAGCAAGATGAACAGCCCGAAGGCGGCCAGCGCCAGTAGGCACAACAGGCCTGAGCGTAAGAAGTACAGCCTGATGCTGCCACCCAGGCCCAGCCGGCGCCGCATACGGCGGTCGGTTATGGGTTGATACCCCCAGCGACCCAACCGTCGGGTCGCCCGTCCAGCCCAGCGGTTGCCTTGTCGGTTGAGCCGCCGGAGCATCTTGAATAAATCCACGGTCTCTCCTTCGTTTTCAGGTGCGGGTCGACGGCCCGCACAGTAACAAGCCATCAACTGATATGTAAATTATAACATCTATAGTGATTATTATCAATAGTTGTTAAATTGTTATATAATTAAGGCATGAATCCAAACCAGGTGTTACAGGAAACTAAAACTAAATTAGCAACCGTTACCGAGCACTTTAAGCAAGAAATCGGCAAAATCCGCACTGGCCGGGCCCACCCGGGCATGCTAGATGGCTTAGTGGTAGAAGTTTACGGCCAGAGTATGCCGCTTAAAGCCGTAGCAGGTATCAGCGCCCCCGAAGCCCAGTTATTACAAATCAGTCCCTTTGATCCAGCTAATCTTAAAGCTATCTGTGACGCTATCCGTGATAACCAATCGCTGGGTTTAACCCCTACGGATGACGGCCGGGTAGTACGCATCACCATCCCGCCACTAACCACCGAGACTCGCCAAGCCATGGTCAAAATCCTGAGCCAAAAAGTCGAGGATTGTATGATAGCCGCTCGCAACTTACGCCACGAGGCTATCCGCCGGGCCGAACAAGCCGAAAAAGATAAACAAATTAGCAAAGATGAGCGGTTCAACTTTGAAAAACAGGTAGATGAACTGCTGGCCAAGCAAAAAGCCGAAGTTGAAGAACTCGCCAAGACCAAAGAGCACGAAATCCTCTCGTTCTAAGCTCCACGCATGATACTTAGTCAGCTTAGACTCAGCTAGACTGATATACTTTAAACATATGCAAATTTTGTTGTTCGCTTTGGCCATCATACTGTTTGTCGGCCTAGTGATTGTTCACGAATGGGGGCATTATGTTGCGGCTAAACGCGGCGGTGTAAAAGCCGAAGAGTTTGGTATCGGCATTCCGCCGCGTATCTGGGGTAAAAAACTCAAAAGCGGATTACTATTAAGTATTAACTGGCTGCCAATTGGCGGCTTCGTGAAGCTTAAGGGCGAGAATGATTCTGATACCCGCCAAGGCAGCTTTGGTGCTGCTAGTTTGGGCACCAAGTCCAAAATTATGCTGGCCGGAGTGTTTATGAACCTCGTTGTTGGGCTGGGCCTACTAACGCTTCTAGCCCTAAGCGGCATGCCCAAACTACTGGATAAAAATTACGGCGCGCCGGCCAACCAGTTTACCGTCAAAAGTGATACCAAAATCAGTAAGCAAGAGGTATTGGCTGGCAACGTACAAGCCGGTTCGCCGGCAGCCAAAATTAATCTTGGCAATAGCGACATCATAAAAACTGTTGGCGCCGGCGCCCAAATCCGCCAGGTTAATTCGGTTACGGACTTGCATAACACCACCACCGACTTTGCCGGCCAGACTGTCTCAATAACTTATCAGCACAATGGTAAGACCATCACCAAAGATGTAAAACTACGTAGTCCGTCAGAAGTTAAAGCCAGCCTAAAAACCAATAACCCTAAAGGCTATCTGGGTGTTAGTCCGGTGGAATTGCAGCTACGTCGCAGCACCTGGAGTGCACCGGTGGTGGCTGTAGGTTTTGCGGGCCAGTTAAGCTGGGTAACACTGCAAGGATTAGGCCACGCCTTTTCCGGCCTGGGTTCAGCGATTGCCGGTACGGTAACCGGTAACCATACGGCCCGCGAGAACGGCCAAACCCAAGCCAGCTCGCAAGTTGGCGGCCCGGTGGCCATCGGTGCTATTTTATGGGGCTACAGCTATCTAGGCATAAATTTTGTACTGATGATTATAGCTG
>Ga0265338_10007541_pt1 | contig 13455 bp, 9 predicted proteins | sample 42126metaG_FD_193579 | JGI IMG/M metagenome (GOLD analysis project Ga0265338, IMG submission 193579) | Rhizosphere microbial communities from Carex aquatilis grown in University of Washington, Seatle, WA, United States - 4-21-26 metaG | ecosystem: Host-associated > Plants > Roots > Rhizosphere >... | reverse complement strand
AGGCCTTGGCGGTCGTGCCGCAGTAGCTGAAAAGGCGCTCGATCTTGAATGCGAAATCAGCGTGATGGCTGTTCGAAGCCCATCTGGCGAAGTTCGAAGCTACCCTGCCGCGCGCAATCACCATGAGAATCAAATTTTGGCGTGGAGCGTGTTGCCAGCCAGCGTATCTCCCGAGCTCGAATCCCGCGCAGAGGCACTTGCCGCGGGAATCATCGATCGCCTTGGATTGGAAGGTTTGCTTTGCGTGGAGATTTTTGTAACTCGCCAAGGCGAACTGCTGGTGAATGAACTCGCGCCCAGACCCCACAACAGTTATCATCAGAGTGAGCGAGGTTGCGTTACCAGCCAGTTTGAACAACTAGTGCGCGCTGCATGCAATTTGCCGCTCGGATCTACCGAGCTGACCACACCGGCAGCAATTGTGAATCTGCTCGGTGATGTGTGGCTCGAAGGCAAGCCCGACTTTGCCGCTGCCTTGGCGGTGCCGGGCGTGCGGGTTCATCTTTATGAAAAGCACACGCCGCGCGCCGGACGCAAGATGGGACACCTTTCAGCGACAGGTTCAACCGCAGAAGAAGCGCTGGCCAGGGTGCTCGAAGCCAAGCGACGGCTCTAGCCTGCCTGCTCAACCTTTTCCCAACGCTTGGGGCGACGATTCTGCTGCAAAATCTTCTTGCGTAGTCGCAACGATTTCGGCGTCACTTCTACAAACTCGTCGTCGGCGATGAACTCGATAGCCTGTTCCAGGTTCATTGTTGTGTGCGGCACCAGGCGAATCGCATCATCGGCTGTGGATGCGCGCATGTTGGTCATCTTCTTTTCGCGCACAACGTTCACATCCAAATCGTTGTCACGCGAGTGCTCGCCTACAATCATGCCTTCGTAAACTTCAACTCCGGCCCCGACGAATAAGATACCGCGTTCCTGCAATCCGTTCAGAGAGTAAGTCGTTGTAGCTCCCTGCCGATCAGAGATCAGAGCACCGGTGGGGCGCTGCGGAATCTCTCCCTGGTAAGGAATGTAGCCGTCGAACAGCGCGTTCATCACAATGGTTCCGCGAGTCTCGGTCAACATGAGGCTGCGCAACCCAATTAGTCCACGACTGGGCACGCGGAATTCCAAGCGAACACGGCCTGAACCGTGATTGTGCATCTTGGTCATCTCGCCCTTACGTGGTCCCAGCTTCTCAATCACCACGCCGGTGTAAGCTTCGGGCACATCGATGGTCAAGTGCTCAACGGGCTCCATACGCACGCCATCCACCATCTTGGTTACGATCTCGGGGCGTCCTGCCATGAGCTCGAAGCCTTCGCGGCGCATCATTTCAATCAGGATTGCGAGCTGCAGTTCGCCGCGTCCCAGCACCTTGAAAGAATCTGGCGAACCGGTCTCTTCCACGCGTATGGAGACGTTCGTCAGCAATTCCTTTTCCAGACGTTCGCGCAAATTACGGCTGGTCACGTATTGACCTTCGCGGCCCGCAAATGGCGAGTTATTCACGCTGAATTGAATTGCAATGGTTGGCTCGTCAATCACGATCAGCGGAAGCGGTGCGGGATTCTCGACGTTTGTTATGGTCTCGCCGATGGTGATGCCTTCAACACCCGCAACAGCCACTATATCGCCCATCGTTGTCTCTTCAGTTTCCGTGCGTTTCAAACCTGAAAACGTAAAGAGCTTGGTGATGCGCGTCTTCATCAGGCTGCCGTCTCGTTTTGAAATCGCAACCTCGTCACCTGAATGCAAAGTGCCCTGAAAAACACGGCAAATCGCGATGCGGCCAAAGTACTCGGAGTAATCGAGATTCGTTACCAGAATCTGCAGCGTGCCAGTTTCATCGCCGGTGGCCTGCGGAATCGTCTTCACAATGGTTTCGAAGAGCGGCTGCAAATCTACACCGGGCTTGGCCAGATCGACCGTTGCTGTGCCCACCTTTGACACCGTATAAAGCACCGGAAAATCAAGCTGGTCCTCATCGGCATCCAGGTCGATGAAAAGATCGTAAATTTCGTTCAGTACTTCCTGGGGGCGCGCATCAGGCCGATCAATTTTATTGATTACTACGATGGGAGGCAGCTTTGCCTCGAGCGCCTTGGCCAGCACGTAGCGGGTTTGCGGCAGCGGACCTTCGGCTGCATCCACTAGCAGCATTACGCCGTCCACCATCTCCAGAGCGCGTTCCACTTCGCCGCCAAAGTCAGCGTGGCCGGGCGTATCGACGATGTTGATCTTTCCGCCGGCGTAATTGATTGCGGTGTTCTTGGCCAGAATCGTAATGCCGCGTTCCCGCTCAAGTTCGTTAGAGTCCATCACTCTGTCGGCTACCTGCTCGTTTTCGCGAAAGGTGCCGGATTGCCGCAACATGGCATCCACCAGCGTAGTCTTCCCATGGTCCACATGGGCAATGATGGCGATATTACGAATCGTTTGGCTCACAGGTGCAATCTCTTCCTTCTCTGGCGGAACCCAGGGCGTGTCTTGGTTAAACCCTTTGTTTTTCTCGCTTGGATGCCCCTTCGACTGGAAATACATCGAATTTGGGATGCCGCGACCCTGATTTACGCTCCGGCACGGCCGCTCAGCCATCAGGTTGGGGACAAAATGGGTAATCTGCCGCTTCCGCAGCAATCTCTATTTTAGCAGTAGCACTGCTGAGGAATGGTACGAGGCACGCCGACAGCTCTCAATGAGGGCCCAAAATTAGGCGCATTAAGAACTTCAAAGTACCCACAGCTTCGGTCCATTTTTACATCGAGTTACGCGCTGCTACTCCGCAAAGAAACCCATTTCCCGCGCTATGCCGCAAGCGGTAAACTTTTCTGCAAATGAGAATACCTGCCGATTCAGCTCCCAAGTCACTTCGCTTTCCCGCGCGGTTCCGCTTCGTGCTTTCCGCTTTTGCCTTGCTGCTTTGCATCGCCGCGCTGCCTTTAGTCCAGGCGCAAGACAAATCAGCAAAGAAACTCTTGATCTATTCCATCGATGTCGACGGTGGCCAGAGCACGTTGATCGTATCGCCATCGGGCGCTTCCTTGATGGTCGATACCGGATGGCCCGATCGCGATGGCCACTATTTCACGCGCATTCAAACCGCGATGAAAGACGCCGGCGTTTCCCGCATCGATCACCTCGTGATTACCCACTACCACGTCGATCATGTCGGCGGTGTGCCCGACCTGCTCAAGCATGTTGAAGTTGGTGAGTTCATCGATCACGGAGAAAACCGCGAAGACACCAACATGGGCAAGCAGGGCTACGCCAGCTATCTCAAGGCGATTGAGGGCAAGCCGCACCGCATTGTTAAACCCGGCGACACCATCCAGATTCCCGGATTGAGTGTTGTTGTTTTGGCTGCGGATGGGGAGCACATTTCGGCAGTTCCCGGCATTAAGCCTCAGCCAAATTCCTATTGCGCCACCGAGCGCAAGTGGGAAACCGACACCACAGAAAACGCGCGGTCCACGGGTATTCTTCTTACCTACGGCAAATTTAAGTTTCTCGATCTCGGCGATCTCACCGGCGCCAAGGAAGTTGCCCTGGCGTGCCCGAACAACCCAATCGGCAAGGTCGATCTATATCTTGTCAATCATCACGGAATGGACCTTTCCAACTCCCGAGCTCTCGTTGATGCAATCCACCCGCGCGTAGCCATTATGAACAACGGCGCGCGCAAAGCCGGAATGCCTGAGGCGTGGCAGACGGTGCACGACAGCCCCGGAATCGAAGACCTCTACATGCTTCACACTGCCGAAGGTTCTGACGCAGCGCATAACAGCCCTGAATCCCTGATTGCAAATCCGAAAGGCAGCACGCCGGACGGCGCATACCTCAAAGTCGTGGCAACCAGCAACGGCAGCTTTTCTGTCACGAATACCCGCACTGGCAACACCAAAGAGTACGCGCACAAGTAATTTCAACTTCCCAGCACCGGCCGGGAAAGCTCCGCGCCTAAAGCTCTATAATCGCTTCCGCGTCAGGATTGCCAATCTCAGGTGGTCCGGATGCGGAGGCGAAGTTTATGTCCTCATCCCGTCGTGATTTCATGGCAGGCCTGGCAAGCGCCGGCGTCCTTGCGGCCATTCCGAATCGAGCGCATGCAAACCTTGTTGGCCCGCTCTATCCTCCGGTCAACCTGTCGGCCTTCGATGTGCCGCTGCACAAGGGCGATCCCTTCGTGCGTGCCGGCTGCTCCGCCATTACCTGGGGCGACGATGCGCGGGTGGCAATCAAGGACATTGCAGCCGCTGGCTTCGCCGGCATTCAACTGCGAGCGCCCACAATCGATCAGATTCCCGACCCGCACGCATTGCGCGACCTGCTCGCCGAGCACAAGCTCACCTTCGTTGCACTTTCCAGTGGGCAAGGATCGCTCGATCCAGCCATCCGCCGCTCGCAGCTTGAGACGCACATCCAGCACGCGCATTACGTGCATGAAGCAGGCGGCCAGTACCTGCAGATCCTCGCCAGTTCGGCCAAGCCCACGCAGACCTTCGCACCCGCCGAGCTAAAACTCCAGGGCCAGATTTTTACTGAGATTGGAAAAGCCATCGCCGACTTCGGCATCAAGCTAGGCTTCCACAATCACATGAATTCTGTTGGCCAGGCCCCTCAGGCCGTGGATGCAATTCTCGCCGAGTCAGATCCCAACTGCCTACACCTTGAGCTGGACGTTGCGCACTACGTGCAGGGCGGCGGCGATCCCGCTGCCGCTATTCGCAAGTACGGCCGCAGAATACTATTCATGCATTTCAAAGACGTGCGCGGTCCAGCCGGCAACGAAGGCTACGAATGGGTCGAGCTCGGAAAAGGCCGCGTCGATTTTCCAGCCGTCTTTGCAGCGCTCCATGCGGTCAACTTCCGCGGCTGGGGCATTGTTGAACTTGATCGCGTGCCCAAAGGCGAAACGCTCTCGCCCAAAGACGCCAACGCCTCCAGTCTGCGCTATCTGCGTGAGAAATTCGGAGTCCAAGCATGAGCTGCCCCTTCCGTCTTTCCGTCATCAACGACGAAATATCCGCGGATTTCGATCACGCCTGCTCCGTCGTCGCTAACGACTTCGGGCTACAGTGGATTGAGCTCCGCAGCATGTGGAACAAGAACGTCACCGATCTGAATACTGAAGAAGTTGACCGCTCGCGCCAGATCCTTGAGAAGTACAAGCTGCGCGTCACCGATATTGCCAGCCCGCTCTTCAAGGTCAACTGGCCGGGTGCGCCGCAATCGAAAGAAGGTCCGCATCGCGACCAGTTCCACGCCGACTTCGAATTCAAGCAGCAGGACAAAGTTCTGGAACGCTGCATCGAGCTCTGCAAAGCGTTCCAGACCGATCGAATTCGCTGTTTCGATTTCTGGCGCATTGAGGAGCAGAAACCATTTCGCGACGCCATCAATGAAAAGCTAACGGACGCGGCTCGCATCTGCACCAAACACAATCTGGTTCTCCTGCTTGAGAACGAAATGGCCTGCAATACCGGCAGCGGCAAAGAGGCAATTGCCACCATGAAAGCCATACGCGAGCCCAACTTCATGCTCAACTGGGACCCCGGTAATTCAGCCACCTTTGCCGACGATGTGCCCTACTCGGACGACTACAACCAGTTACCGAAACATCGCATCGGCCATTGCCATGTCAAAGACACCATCCGCAAGCCCGATGGCAAGTTTGAATGGGCGCCGGTTGGCGGAGGCATCGTCGATTGGGTGGGACAGTTCAAGGCGTTTCAGCGCGACGGTTATCACTACGCCGTAAGTCTTGAGACGCACTGGCATGGCGGCAAGCCGGAGCCTGGCAGCGCAATGGGCATTCCTGAAGCATCAACCCGCGCCAGCATGAAGGGGCTCAAAGAAGCGTTGGCCAAGGCCGGAGCCAAATGCTAGTGCGCCTGACTTCCGTTCAATAATCAATCACTGAATCCACAGCGGTGTTTATATTGTTTTGGCAGTTCGCTTGTACAGCCCTTCAAGGGCATCGCAGGCTGTTCGCACGCCATCCTCGCGCGCCACTTGCTGCGCAACAAATTTTGCCTGTTCGACAAAGCCAGCATTGCCGATCATTGATTTCAGCATCTTCGCCACATGCTTCGGGGTGTAATTCTTTTTCTGGATAACCCGCGCCACCTTCAGCCGTTGCATGCGCCGTGCATTGTCGGGCTGGTCGTGCGAGTAGGGCATAATCAGCATCGGCTTGCCCGCTCTCAGGCATTGCGCCGTTGTGCCTACACCGCCCTGGTGCACCACAAGCGCGGCCCGCGAAAACAACCCTGAGTAAGGCGCATATTCCGCAACGCAGATTGACTCAGGCAATGCTGTGCTGGGGCGATTGCGTGGGTCTGAGCCGATCAGAAGTACGGCTCTCACGCCAAGCTCCATCGCTGCGCGTGCCGAGTGCTCGTAAAAATGCCCCGCCGCCAGCACCGCCGCCGAGCCAAGCGTGAAAACCACCGGTGCTTCGCCCTCGGCCACGAACTTCTCAAGATTCTTCGGCAGTGCGGCATTGCCTGCATCCGCATCGTAAAAGCAGAAGCCAGTAATAAGCGTGTTCCGCGGCCAATCTTTTTGCTCGGTACCCAGCACGCGTGAAAACAAAGCCAGCACAAGATGCGGCGAATGCTTGGCGTCAAAAAGCGGGTTTTCTCCCTCCGCAAGCCCAAGCTCGCGGCGCAAATCGTAGATCGGCTGCGGCCATTTCCGGCTTACAAACCGCGCCAGCCGCCTGATTGCGCGGCCCATTCCGGGAACCGTTTTATCGGCGCGAGCCAGCCGTGGGTACATGGGCAAAACAGGCGGATCAAATGCAGAAAAAAACGAAAGCGGCGCCAGCACATAACTCGCCCAGGGAATTCCGGTAACCTCCGCAACTACCGGCCCCGCGTAGTTCAGTTCGCCAAGCAAAAGCAGATCGGCGCGTTCGGGTTTCGTTGCGGCATCCAGCAGATCGTCATAAGTCTGCCGCAGCACCGGAAAAAGAAACTGGCGCAGACCCGTTTCGGTGCCCTTCTTTACGTCATAAATCATCTCGATAAGAAGGTTGTTGGTCGGGTCGATATCAGGCCGGATCGGGCGGAATTCCAGATCGAGCGGCTTAATCCGCGGACCGTAAACCGCCGGCAACGCCATGACCGGCACATGGCCGCGCCGTTTCAATTCCAGCGCAAGCGCAATCAGAGGATTAATGTCGCCCAAGGTTCCAATGTTCGAGAGAACGATCCGCAATCTAATCTCCGGCGCGGCAAAGCCCGCATTTATGAGGGTAATGCACAAATCTCAGTAAGGTCTTGCCGCCCGGGAGATTTGCCGCAGGGGGTAACATAGCTGACAATCGTTTCAGTTGCTGCCTGTGCATCTGCCATGAAGATTGTTCTCATCATTCTCGTTCTTGCGGTCCTTGCCGGTTCCATCCTGGCTGACTACAAATGGCGTAAATGGATGGCCGAGCGCCGCCGTGACCGCCAATAGCAACTTCTTCTTCGCTAGCCCGTTACAATGATTTAAGGGAGTCGTCCAACCAGATATGTCTCGATATTCAGCATTTGACCCTTCCGCCCGAAACAGCCGTTATCGCTCAGTTTTTTTTCTGAGCTTTGCCGCCGTCGCGCTGATTGCAGCGCCGCTCGCGCGAGCTCAATTCAACGAGCCGGCTACAACCCAGGTTCATGACGTCAGCGTGCTTCGCCCGCCAGTCGGCGCCAAGGTGGCCATTGTCGAATTCGAAGACATGGAATGTCCCGACTGTGCCAACGCGAATCCGCTGTTGATGGAAGCGACGCAGAAATACCACATTCCGTGGGTGCGTCACGATTTCCCGCTGCCGCAGCATAACTGGAGCTTCCAGGCCGCCGTGAACGCTCGCTGGTTCGACACCAAGAGCAAGAAGATGGGCGACGACTATCGCGATTACATCTTCGCTAACCAGCGCTCCATTGAATCCCCGCTCCAGCTCACGCAAACCACCAGCAAGTTTGCGCAGGCCCACGGCGTCGCAATGCCATTCGCCATTGACCCGCAAGGCAAGCTGGCAGCCCTCGTCAAGGCAGACTACGCACTCGGACAACGCGTCGGCATTGAACATACGCCAACCATCTGGGTGGTTACCGCCAACAGCAAGGGAGCCCCATTCGTCGAGATCGTCGATCGCTCCAAGCTCTTCCAAATCATCGATCAGGCCATCTCCGAATCGCGCGGCAAGTAAATCCCGCAGGTTGTTTCAGGGCCGGGCCGATTGACCGAACGGTTGATCGAATCCCGGCCTTTAGTTTTTCGGCTCACAGACTGTAAGATTCTGAAGTAAGGATCTTCCCCAATGCCATCAGCTCAAGCAAGCTCACGTCTTTCCCTCAGCCAACTTGCATCCGGCGCGCTGCAGTCTGAAATTCGCGCCATGTCCGTAGAGTGCGACCGCATCGGCGGCATCAATCTCGCCCAGGGCATCTGCGACACGCCGGTTCCGTCGGTCGTTGAAGCAACAGCGATGCAGGCCATCCGCGACGGCAACAACATCTACACCCGTTGCGACGGCATCGATCGCCTGCGCAAGGCAATTGCAGACAAGCAGCTCCGCGATTACGGAATGTCGTACGATCCTGAAAGCGAGGTGATGGTAGCTTCCGGGGCAACCGGCGGATTGCACGCGGCTGCCATGGCGCTCCTGAATCCACGGGACGAAGTCATTCTCTTTGAGCCCTTCTACGGATACCACGCCGTTACCATGCAATCGTTGCGCATTCGCCCAGTGCTGGTTGCGCTCAATGAGCCTGACTGGTCGCTGGATGCCGACGCCCTGCGAGCCGCCGTCACACCGCGCACGCGCGCCATCCTGCTCAATACCCCCGGCAATCCCAGCGGCAAAATTTTTACCCGGGCAGAACTTGAAGTCGTCGCCGCGCTCTGCATTCAGCACGACCTGTTTCTCATCACCGACGAAATCTACGAGTACTTTGTCTACGACGGCGCCGAGCATGTTTCCCCAGCCACACTGCCGGGCATGAGAGAACGCACCATTGTGCTTTCAGGATTCTCAAAGACCTTCTCCATCACTGGCTGGCGATTGGGGTACGCCGTTGCCGATGCGCGATGGATGCCTACCATGGCGCACTTTCACGATCTCACCTATGTTTGCCCGCCGGCTCCTCTCCAGCACGGCGCTGCCGCAGGACTCGAACAGCTTCTGCCGAGTTTCTACAAGCAACTTGCCACGGACCACCAGAAAAAGCGCGAGACGCTGTTGAACGCACTGCGCGCCGCGGGAATGGAAGCATCAACTCCACCAGGTGCCTATTACATCCTGGCCAAAGCGAGCAGGCTCAAGGGAAACAGCGCGCGAGAAAAAGCGCGGCACCTGTTATCTGTCGCAGGCGTGGCAGCAGTAGCTGGCTCGGCATTTTTCCGTCCCGGCCGCGGAGAAGATCTGCTCCGTTTCTGTTTTGCAAAACAAGATGCGGAACTGGATGAAGCCTGCGAACGACTGCGCCGACTGTAAACAATCGCCCCACAAGCGGCGGAAAAACTCGCCGTAACCTACTTAGCCGCCTTCCCCGCTTCACCTGCGAGCTTCGTCGACATTTGCTTGTACAGCGCCGGATCAAATTCATCCAGAGCCGCAATCCCATGGAGGTGATTCGCTGAAACCCACGGCAGCCAATGGCGATGCGATCCAACGCCACGTCCTGAGGGCCCCGGCCCCATCCTGAAGTTCTCCTGCTGCCAGCCAATGCCTTTCATGTCGTACTGGCGTCCGGGAATCGCAACCATTGACTTCGTGTCATGCAGCAGAATCTTGGCCACGTAAAGATAGTGCGGATCACCGGTGTATTTGTACAGCCGCGCATATGAGGGCACTGCCCAATCCAGATACTCATCCGTGCTGCCGGTGTTGGCCGCAGTAATGTCCTGCAGGCCAACCGTCGGTACACCCTTCTTCCAGTGGAGCAGCGCACCGTCGGCATCCACTGGCATGGGCAAATTCCAAATCCAGATCCAGCTCTCCGCAAAGTTCCCGGCAGCCTGCGCGCGCTCCAGCCACTTTGGTTCCTTGGTCGTTTCATAAAGGCTCAGGTAAGCCTCCATGCTCAGCATTCCCGCTTCCTTGTCGGTAATGTTAGGATTGTCGATTGCGCCGCCGATGAATTGCCCGCGCGTTCCCCACGTGCTCCATACATAGTCAGCCGCACGGATTGCCGACTGCTGATATTTTTGATCGCCCGTAATTTGCGTCATCACTACCATCAGCGGCACAGGGTTGTAGCTTGACGTACCTGAAGGCTCCGCCACTTCACTGCTTCCAGGCTTCCAACGCCGCGGATACGATCCGTCCTCTCGCTGCTGCTGAATCAGCCAGTCAGAATAAGACTTCACCCATGCCAGCCATTCAGGATGCTGCCGCCCTTGTGCCAGCTCGCGGCGATACGCGCGCATCAGCACAGTCATGTCTTCCGTTGCATTGCGCAGCCAGGGAGAAGTCCAGATGTGATCCCACGGAGTTCCCGAAGCAAGATCGAAGCCCGTTCCTCGCAATGGAACATCGTGAAGCACCTTGATGATGGTCGAAATCATGTCCAACCCGGTCTGGCGCATCTTCTGCCCGCGCTCGCTCTTGTCGCGATCGCCTTCGCGCAATAACATGTCCGCGCATTCAATGTCCTTGCCCACAAAGCCCATCGCAACCATGCTCCAGTTCCAGTTGCGCACATCGCTCATGGTGTCGGCCACAAAAGGCATGGCGGTGCGGCCGTCAATCGTAAGAACCTGCGACTCCAAATGATCCAGCAGTACACGCCGCATCTGCTCCACGTTGATGTAATTCACCGGCGGCTTCAGCGTGTTCCACGCCCATCGCCACGCATCGCGCGTCAGTTCGCGAAACGATTCGCCTTCGCCGAAGCGGAATTCGATCTGATAATTTTGCGAGAAACCATCAGTGATCGGATGATAGCGGCGCACCCAGCGCGGCACCGCCGGCTCGCCGCGGCGTCCGCCAAAGTCTTGAATGGTGCCCGGATAGCGGAAGCCAAAATCGATTGCGCCGTTCTCAGCCTGCCACGCCCCAAGCGCGCCAAACTGGAAGCGCGCATCAGTCATCTCCAGCTTGGTCAGCTTTGATTCCTCTTCAGTCGTGTCGCCGCGCGGCGCAGGGTCGAGGAACGCAATCGAGGCGCCATTGTTGAACGACATGGCAAAAAGCGGCGCTGCCAGAATATCCTCGCGCATCAGAAGATGATGCGCCTTGTAGCTCAACGTGCCGCCCGGAGAGCGATCGCCATCATACGTAGGATCGCCATAGATCGCGCCCGGAACCATGAAGTTGATGTCAGGCCAACCAATCGATGGATCGATACTGAAGTTGATCGCCGAGTAAAAGCCACCCGGAGCATTGCCCTTGACTTCAACGCTTCGATGCAGCGAAAGCACCCCCGAAGTGATCGCCCATTTGTCATGAACGCGGAATACAGTGTTATCGCCGCTGGCAATCTCGGCATGCGCATCAATTCCCGTGGCCGATTTCTGAACCGATTTGTATCCTGCGGCGAAATCGTGAATGTTGTCACTGCTGCGATAGATTTCGATGGCCGCGGGATTCGGCTGCACTACGCGCGGAGAAGATCCTCCCGCGATTTCGATACCCCACTCGCCCGGCACGGCACGAGTGAATGAAACCTCGGCACCGCTCTGCAAACGCCCAAGGCTCATCTTTCCGTCCTGCTGGGTCACGGCCGGCCCCGCAGCCAACAGCAACACCAGACACGCGGCAATTGCCGGCACCTGCCTGCTGATTCTTCCGAGTGCTTCTGCAATCTGTGCGTGCTGCTGTTCGCCTATCTTCACAATTCTGACCTCAGAGGGAAACTACGTTGAAAATCCGCAACCATGCGACCTGTTGTTCCACAGTACTATCCTGCGCTGAAGCTGTCCGCGCTAGTAAGGCCGCCTGTCGTCCGTCAGCCCTGGCCAGTTATCCGTTCTGAACGGAACGGCAGGCAATCCCGCTTTGTTGTATAACGTCGCTTCAGGGTTGGACTGCCACGCGTAGCGCACGGCCCTCGGGGTTTGTACTGCGCTCGACGACACGATCACGGTATCGCCAAATACGTGCGAATCCGCCGAATACCACTTGTGGTCGTCACCCGCAATTGCAAATTCGCCGGGCTTGTCGCCTTTTACCACGAGCCCGCCTTCTGCGTTTGCAAACTGAATTCGAATCGCTGTCCCAAGCAAATCCGCCGAAGCAAACGTTGGACCCTGATACGGAATCTTCTCGCCATAATTCTTTGCCAGCGCGCAATACGCCAGTCGATCGCCCACCGGAATCTTCACTGGAGGATGCACGGTGTCGGCAGCGCCCGTGTCCACGATGGTGGCAAGGCAGGTGCTCTGAACCGTCGCCGCCGTTACAGACTGCGACTCTCTCAACTCTGCCCATTCATCCCCATCAACGGGCGTAGGGCTGTGCTGCATATAAAACGGAAGGCCAACAATATAGAAAGGAAAATCGCCTTGCCCAAAGAGCTTGCGCCAATCTGCAATCATCGCCGGCATCACTTTGCGATATTCATAGGCGCGCTTTGCGTTAGCCTCGCCCTGGTACCAGATGGCGCCTGTAATTGACAGCGGCGCTACCGGCTCCAGCATGCCCATGTAAAGAACCGCCGGCATCACCGGCCAGTTCTCGTATGAAATCGGCAGGTCATGCGGCGGCCGCGCGTTCACACTGATCTTTGCTTTCCAGCCGTCCACCATTGAAATGTTCTTGCCATCGCCAAGCGTCAGGTGCAACTCATCAGGCTTACCTTGAAATCCCCCATCTGACTTCGTCTTCAAAACGCGAATCACCACCGAGTTGTGACCCGGCTTCAATAATCCCTCGGGGATTCGATACACGCGGGGATTCTCAACCCATGAACTGCCGCCCATGAATCTTCCGTTGATATACACCGTGTCCATGCGCTCCACAACGCCCAGAAACAACATCGCGCGCCCAGGCGGAAGTGGATCAGGCAGCACCAGGTCTTTGCGGAACCACACCACTGCGGGCGTCTCCGGCACGCCAAGTGCGGTAAATCCGCCGAACAGATCAACTGGCTTCCAGGTCGCATCATCGAACGCAGGATCTTGCCATTTCTCTTTCAGCCCAGCGTCGTATCGGTCATACCACGCCATCACGTAGTTTCCATATTCGGGACCAGGGTCTTTGCCCACCCGCTCCAGCTCCGCAAGTGGAACGTCGAGCCCGCCAAGCTGCCGCAATGTAGTTGCACTCGTCCAAGTCTCGGCGGGGGTGCCGCCAATGCAATCAACCACAAGTCCAATGGGAATGTGAATGTCCTGCTGCACGCGCCGTGCAAAGTAGTAGGCCACGGCAGAAAGCTGGGCAGAAGTGTCGGGAGAGACCACGTTCCATGAGCCGCGCACTAAAGACGCAGGATGATAAGCGGCGTGCTGAGCAACATTAAAGAAGCGGATTTG
>Ga0265338_10007540_pt1 | contig 13457 bp, 11 predicted proteins | sample 42126metaG_FD_193579 | JGI IMG/M metagenome (GOLD analysis project Ga0265338, IMG submission 193579) | Rhizosphere microbial communities from Carex aquatilis grown in University of Washington, Seatle, WA, United States - 4-21-26 metaG | ecosystem: Host-associated > Plants > Roots > Rhizosphere... | reverse complement strand
GCGGCGGTGTCGGCCTCGATCGCCTGCGAGATCACCGGCTCGTAGGTGTCGATGCGCTCGAGCAGGATCGGATCCTTCGGATCGCACAGGGTGTCGCCCGTGGTCGCATCTTTGAGGCCGGCGACCGCGACGATCTCGCCGGCGACCGCCTTGTCGAGCCGCTCGCGCTTCGCCGCGTGAATGCGGAACAGCCGCGCGACCTTCTCTTTCTTGTTCGTGCGGACGTTGAGGATCTCGTTGCCGGGCTCGAGCGTGCCGCTGAACAGGCGAAGGAACACGACCTTGCGGCCTTCGTCCATCGCGATCTTGAACGCGAGCGCCGAGAACGGCTCGCTGTTCTTCGGCAGCCGGACGACCTTCTCGCCCGCACCGCCGTCGCGCAGCGTGCGCGGATCGACGCCCTCGACCGGCGGCACGTCGGCAGGCGACGGCAGATAGTCGACGACCGCGTCGAGCAGCGAATGGATGCCCTTATTGCGCAGCGCCGTGCCGGCGAGCACCGGGATGATCTTCACCGCGATCGTCGCTTTGCGAATGGCCGCGACCAGCTCGGCCTGTGGGATGTCTTGGCCTTCGAGATACTTCATCGCGATCGCGTCGTCGAGATCGGCGATCGATTGGATCATCTTGTCGCGCGCGTCGGCCGCGCTGGCCGCGAGCTCGGCGGGAATCGCCTCGACCGTCGGCGTGTCGGTGACGTCGCCGGAGAACATCACCGCTTTCATCGCGACGAGATCGATGCAGCCGGAGAATTGATCCTCGGAGCCGATCGGCAACTGGACCGGGACCGCATTCGCGCCGAGCCGCTCGCGGATGTCGGCGACGACCGCAGGGAACGATGCTCCGACTCGATCGAGCTTGTTGATGAACGCGACGCGCGGAATCTTGAACTTGTCGGCTTGATGCCAGACCGTCTCGGACTGCGGCTGGACGCCGGCGACGCCGCAGAACACCACGACCGCACCGTCGAGCACGCGCAACGAGCGCTCGACCTCGATCGTGAAGTCGACGTGGCCCGGCGTGTCGATCAGGTGGATCTCGTACTTCTTCCACTCGAACGTGATCGCGGCCGCGGTGATCGTGATCCCGCGCTCTCGCTCCTGCTCCATCCAGTCCATCTCGGTCTCGCCGTCGTGGACTTCGCCGACCTTGTGGATCTTGCCCGAATGGAACAAGAAGCGTTCGGACACGGTGGTCTTGCCGGCGTCGATGTGCGCGACGACGCCGAGGTTGCGGACCATGTCGATCTTCGCCATACGCAGCTCCGAGGGGCCGGTATAGCGCAGAATTTCGGGGTTCGGTGTTAGTCTGCGGACATGCGAGCAGCGATCGCCGCCGCGACGATCGGGATGCTCGCGGCAGCGGCCGCGGCGCAGCCGGCACCCAAGATCGAGCGCGCGAAGCAGCTGTACGAAGCCGCGACCCGGGAGATGGCGGACGGCAAGTTCGCCGACGCTGCCCGCGACTACACCGACGCGTACCAGCTGACCCGCGATCCGGTGCTGTTCTACAAGATCGCGGTCGCGAACGAGAAGGCCGGCGACTGCGACGTCGCGTTGATCTACTACGGGCGGTACGTCCACGACGCGCATCCGAAGCCCGAGTTCGTCGAGCTCGCGAAGACGAGGATCGCGGCGTGTGGAGGGGATCCGAGGAGCGCGCAGGCGGGAGGGGGAGATGAACCGGTGAAGCCGGCGCTGGTCGAGCCCGAACCTCAGCCGCAGCTGCCGACTCCGCCGGCTCAGTCCGCTCAGGCGACTCAGCCCGCTCAGCCCACTCCGATCGAAGAGAAGAAAGAGCCGCCTACGACGAGCGAAGAAAAGAAGGAGACGCTGGCGAAGGCGCATGGCGGAAATGCGGCGTGGCTGATGGTCGGCGGCGCGCTGACGTTCATCACGACCGGATCGGTGCTCGCCTATGCAACGAGCTCGTCCGAGCAGGATGTCCGCGACCTCTACGTCGGGCTCGGTGGCTTGCCGCCGACCTACAACGCGACGACCGCGAAGCACTATCAAGACTTGATCGACGAGGGTCATCGCTACGAGGACCTCGCGTGGGCGTCGTTCGCGGTTGCTGGCGCATGCGCGATCACCGCGGCGATCCTGTTCGAGACCGGGCCGAGCGAGCACAAGCTAGCGGTCACGCCGATCGCATCGCCGCACACCGGTGGGATCGCCGCCGCCATCCGGTTCTGATGTTCGAAGCGATGGGATTCGCGGTCGGGATCGCGACGCTCGCGATCGCGGGGCTCGTGTTGCGATCGACGCTCGGCACCGGCTCCGAGGAGGTGGCGACCGCGTTTCGGGTCTCGGATCGAACGACGATCGCGGCGCTCCAGCCGAACGTGCTCGCTCGCGTCGTCGGCAAGGCCAAGCCGCTCGGCAAGACGGTCAGCGCACCGCTGTCAGGGCGCGAATGCGTCTACTACGCCGTGATCGTCTACGAGTGGGTGCACAGCGGGAAATCGGGGTATTGGCAAGTGGTCTACACCGCGTGCGACCACGCGCCGTTCGCCGTCATCGATGCGACCGGACAGGTCGGCGTCGATCCGACCGGTGCCGAGGTCGCGCTGCGCCACGGGTTCATGCAGCCATGGCCGTGGCGCCGCTTCACGCCGCAGATGCTCGCGCTCATGGCGGCGAACAACGACCGCGGCAGCGGACGCAGGTTCCGCGAAGCGATCATCGGGGTCGGCGAGACGATCGCGCTCGCCGGATCCGCGACCGCGACAACGGCGCCAGCAGGCGAGCCGTACCGCGGATCGAGCGAGCAACTGACGTTCACGTCGAACGACGTGTTCAGGCTGGCGATCAGCAACCGGCCTCACTTCGTCCGCCAGCGATGAACGCCCGAGTGGCGCGCGGCGATCGCGGCGCGTTGCCTCGCTGGCACGATCCGGGTTTGCCAACGCATGGACTCGCGGACTTGCGAGCGAGCGAGCGTTGGCGCGCGGTTTGTTAAGCAGCTGCGGCATGACAACTGCTCGTGCGGTCGCGCTGGTCGCGGTGGTGATGCTCGCAACGACGACCCTGGCAAGCGCCGACACCGTGCCCGGTGAGGACGAAGCGCTCTACAAGTGCAAGGATCACGACGCAAAGCAAGAGCTGACGTTCAAGCCCGAGATCGAGCTCAAGGAGCTCGTGACCTGGGTGATGGGCTTCACGTGCAAGAACTTCGTCTACGAGCCGCGGATCGTCGCGACCGGCCGCAAGGTGAATCTAATCATCCCGGGCAAGATGACCGCGCCGGAGGCGTATCGCGCGTTTCTCGTCGCGTTGTCGACGATGGGGCTCGCGGTCGTTCCGAAGGGCAACCTCGTGCGCATCGTCGAAATGGCGACGATCAAAGGCCAAGCGCTGCCGATCTACGGCGTCAACGCACCGCCCGACGACGATCAGATCGTGCGCTACGTCGTGCGTCCGCGCTACGCCGCGCCCGAGCTCTTGCGCCAAGGCCTCGCCGCGGTGAAGTCCGACGGCGGCGACGTCCAAGCGATCGGGTCGCTGCTCGTGATCACCGACTACGCGAGCAACGTGCAAGCGATGTTGTCGCTCGCGAAGCTGATCGACGTGCCCGGCGGCAGCGATGGCATCTATACGATTCCGGTGCTCCACGCCGACGCGACGAAGCTGGCGAGCGAGATCACCGGCATCATGGGGTTGTCGCCAACCGCGCCCGCGGCGCCCACCGCGAGGCCGAACCCTGGCGCGCCAACGCCGGTCGCGAACGGACCGACCGACGGACAGCCATCGCTGCTCGCACCGTCGAAGCTGATGGTCGACATGCGCACGAACACGCTGATCGTCTCGGGCAGCGATGCGGCATACCAACGCGTCAAGGCCCTCGCCGAGCGGCTCGATATCGCCCTCGAGATCGACGGTGGTGGCACGATCCACGTCTACCAGCTCGGCAGCGCGATCGCCGAGGAGGTCGCGAAGACCCTGAACGAGGCGATCACGCGCACCGGCGCAAGCGCTAGCCCCGGGTCCGCACCCGGCGGCGCGCCGACCGCGACGAGCATGACGGCAGCGAGCGCGTCGAACGCGGCCGGCAACCTCGCGCTCGAAGGCCAAGCGAAGATCATCGCCGATGCCGCTAGCAACAAGCTGATCGTGTCGTCGACCGGCCGCGACTTCGTCGCGATTCGCGACGTCATTCGCGAGCTCGACCAGCCGCGGCGGCAGGTCTACATCGAGGCGATGATCCTCGAGGTCGACGTCACCAAGGACCTCGAGCTCGGCACCGCGATGCACGGTGCGCTGCCAACCCCCGACGGCAAGTCGCTGCTGCTCGGCGGTTTGCAATCGTCACAATTGTCGACGTTGAACCTCGGCACGCTGACGTCGGCGACCGGGTTGATCGGCGGCTTGCTCGGCTCGCAGCTCGCGAATTCGTCGTCGTTTCTCGGCACGAGCGCGTCGAGCATCGCGTCGTATGGCGTGATCTTCCAAGCGCTCAACAACACCTCGAACACGAACATCTTGTCGATGCCGAGCTTCGTCGCGATCGACAACCAGAAGGCGAAGTTCCAGGTCGGCACGAATATCCCGTACATCCGCGGCACCGTGCCGGTATCGGCCGGCAACACCGCGATCACGACGACGAACATCGATCGCAAGGACCTGCTGCTCTCGCTCGAGATCACGCCGCACATCTCGACCAACGACACCGTGCTGCTCGAGATCAAGCACGACTCGTCGGACCTCGCGAGCAGCGACGGCACGCTGGGCCCGACTTGGGATCAGCGCACGATCGAGACGCGCTCGGTCGTCAAAGACCAGCAGACGATCGTGATCGGCGGCCTGATGCAACAGAAAGAGATCGAGGTGGTCACGAAGATCCCACTGCTCGGCGACATCCCGGTGCTCGGCCGCGTGTTCTCGTACACGAGCAAGAAGAAGACGAAGTCGAACCTGCTCGTCTTGCTGACGCCATACATCGTCAAGGATCAGTTCGAGCTCGACGCGATCCGCGAGCGCAAGAGCCGCGAACATGACGAGCTCGTGTCGTCGTTCCACGTGCTCGCGGGCATGAAGTACGAGCCGAAGACCGACTACCGGCGCAAGCGGGGCCTGGTCGAAGAAATCAACCGGACGGTCGAAGCGGTCGACGAAGAGATCGCACAACGCGCCGCGCTCGGTCCCGCGAAGACCGTCGATTCCGGCCTCGTCGATCCGGCTATGGTTCGATGATCAATCGCAGCTCGAACGAGCCGCCCTGCCCGTCCGCCGAGGCCGCATCCGCGCTACCGCCCCACGGCGTGACGATCGCACGCGCGAGCTCGCCGAGCTCTGCGACCCGAGCGATGCCGCCGCCGTTGTCCGCGATCAGAACCACCCCGTAGCGATCTTCGGTCGACACGCGCACGCTGAGCGAGCTGCCTTGCAGCGCGCGCGCCGATCCGGCACTCGCCGCGACGAGCTCGGCGACGAGCAATGCGAGCTGGCCCGGGACGCCGCGCGCCGGTCGCACGTTGCCGAGGTCGAACAGGAGCTCGATGCCCGCGGACAGGTGGTGACTCGCGAGTCGCAGGCCAAGATCGACCGCGGTTGCGAGATCGAACCAGCCGGCAGGATCATCGTGCAGCGCGCGATCGAGCTCGTCGAGCCGGCGGGCGAGCTGCGTAGCTTCGAGATACGCGGCCGCCAGATCCTGGCGCAGCGCCTGCAGCGATCGCCAGGGATACGGCGTCGGGCCGGTCGACATCGCGACGTGACGCTCGAGGTGATCGACGACGAGCCCGAGTCGGTCGCGCAACGCCCGGACTGGATCGGCGAGCTGGCGGGCGACTTCGACCGCGACATCGCCGGCGACGACCTTGGACGGTCGCGCTTCCTTCGACGGCTCGGTCACAAGCTCCCCGTCAGCAACAGCCAGGTCTCGTCGATGCCGCCTTTCATCAGGCCGTGCGCATAGCCGAGCTCGAACGTCCCGGGCACGAAGTAGCCGAAAAACGCATCGAGCCGGAGCGCGCCGCCGACCGCGACGCGAAAGTTCTTGCCGGCGTCGGCCTCGTTGTCATACGCGGTCGCGAGATCGCTCTGCAGCGCGAGTTGGACGCGGCGGAAGTAGACCGGCAGCGTGCCGACCCCGTGCTCGATCAGAAACAGCTCCTGGCGATACTCGATGTTCGCCATGTCGTACTGGTTGCCGACGATCGCGCGCGGTCCATAGCCGTGCAGGTAGCCGGTGCCTGCGGCGCGCGTCGAGTTGACGATCGCCATCGCGATGTCTTGTGCGGGCACGCCGCCCAAGCCGAAGCCGCCCGGGTTGTCGAGATCGCCGGCGCGCAACGCGCCGAGCATCGAGATCGCGAGCGTCGGAGTCCGACCCCACAGCCGCTGATAGACATCGAAGCCATAGCTCAGCGTGATGTCGCGATATGCCGAGCCGAGCGCCGGATGATCGATGCGGATCGACGCGCTGACATCGAACCCGGTGATCGGGCCGGTGCCGAAGATGTTGCCGCGAACGTTCGAGAATCCTGCGCGCGAGCCGAGGCCGCCGAGCACGTAATTCGTGCGCGGTGAGGTCGGCACTCGTTGATTCGGATCGAGCATGATCGGCGGTCCGTCGACGAACCGAAACCAATCGACGTCGTAGTCGAACGACAGCGACCAACTCGAGCTCGGCCGTTGCTCGAACGGGATGCCGAGCGAGATCGTGCCGGACCAATCCTCTTCGTGATAGGGCATGCTGACACCGTCGATCTTGAGCCCGGTGCGCTCGGTCAGCGTGCGCGCGCCGGAGATGCGGAACGTCGGTCGCCAGCCGGTGTAGCCGTACGATGCGCCGACGTTGGTGTCGCCGCGCTGCGTATCGATGCCGACCGCGAGCGAATAGTTGTGCAGGCCGACCGCATCGGCACCCGAGGTCTGGATCGATGCGGTGTTCGAGCCGATGTCGTACGAGCCGCTCCAGGTCGGCGGCGCGAGGGTCTCGAGCGCGCGATAGGGCCGCGGCTTCGTGACCGGCGATTCGTCGTCGTGAATGTCGAGCGCGGTCGGCTTCGCGTCGACGAAGTCGCGCGCCGGAAGCCAGGTCGTTCGGTCGATCGGCAGCTGATAGAGGTCGTAGCCGCCATTCGGCGCGGCGGCTTCGTAGGCGAGCCGCTTGTCGTCGATCGAGATCGCGCAGCGAAACGCGCCGCCGAGCACGTTCGTGACCTGCCACAGCGAGCGGTCGCGAAGGTCGTACGCATAGATGTTCGCGATACCGGTGCGATCGCTGTCGAAGTACAACGTGTTGCCATCGCGCGACCACGCGGGTGACATGTCGATCGCGCGATCGTGCGTGATCTCCTCGACGTGACCCGACGCGAGCTCGACGACCAGGATGTCGCGCAACCCGCGGTTGCGCCACGCCGAGAACGCGATCCGCGTGCCGTCCGGCGACCACGCCGGTTGATAGGCCTTATCGTAACGCTGGCCGCGCCAGACCACCGACTCCTGCGCGCCGGGTGCAACGTCCATCACCGCGATCACACTCTCGCCGCGCTCGTTCTTCGAGAACGCGACGCGCCGGCCATCGGGCGACAACGCCGGATCGCGCGCGCGCATGCCCGTTGTGAGCCGGACGGTCTGATTCGTCGGCGCGTCCCATCGAAACAGGTCCTGGAACGTGTAGTCGCGGCGGTACACCCGACCTTGCTCGTAGACCATCGAGCCGTCGGGCTCGAGATCGTACTTGCCCATCGCGTCGAGCTGGAGGATCTCGCGCGAGCCTTTCTGGTCGCCGTTCACCGGCATCGCGCGGACCTGCGCGAGCGAGTAGCCGTCGTATTGCTGCCAGTAGATCTCTCGACCGTCGGCGGAGTAGCGCGGCACCGCATTGGTCTCCGCGGTGTGGGTGAGCGCCCGCCCGGTGACGAGGCCGCGTCGCTCCGATGCCATCTCCTGCATGCCGTACTTGTCGCGTAGGAACACCTTCCAGTCGTCGTAGAGCTCTGTGAACGGCTTGCCGACGACCTTCGCGATCTGGCGATTGATCGCGAACGGCGGCGCGTAGGAGCCCGAGACATGCGCCATCTTGCGCAGCGTGTCGTCGCCGAACCGATCGAACACGTAGCTGAGGAAGTGGGAGCCGTAGACGTAGGCCGCATTGCCGCGCGGGAACTGGCGCGGATCGCCGGAGACCTCATCGAGCCGCAGATCCTTGTTCGCGTGCCGCGCGATGCGGATCACCTGATCGAACATCGTGCCGCGGATGCGCCCGCCGGCCGAGCGCTTCGACTCCTCGTAGACCGCGATGCCTTCGATCACCCAGCGCGGCATGATCTGGTTCGGCGCCCAGGTCTTGCCGAAGATGCCGTTGTAGATCTTCGGCAGCCCCGACATCGTGTCGAGATGAAGGATGTGGGTGTACTCGTGCGCGACGAGGCCGTAGAACCAATCCTCGTGATCGTCGAGCTCGGTGAACCCGGTCGGCCCGGTGGCGTACAGCTGGATCGCGTTGCGCGGTAACACACCAGCGAAGCCGTTCGCCGCGTCGGTGTCGTCGTTGATGACGATGATCGTCTTGGTGTCGGGCAGGTGATCGATCGCGGTCGATAACGTGCGGTGCGCGCGCTCGGCGACGATGCCGACCCGGGTCGCGATGTCGTCGTTCGGCGCCCAGTAGTAGATGACGAAGTGCTCGGTCTCGACCGTGCGATAGACCCGCGTCGGATCGCCTGCCGACGCGACGCGAGTGGCGGCGAGGGCGATCGCGAGGCCGATCGCCACTCCCACGCCAGCGCGTGTCACCCCTGCCCCCGCTTGGATTGGTGCGCGAACATATACGCCGCGACGATCGGGCGAATCTCTTCGGCGGTCGCGATGTCGCGCACCCGCTTGACGAGCGCGGTCGCGCCCTCGAGATCGATCGCGCGAATCGTCGCCTTCACTTCGGGCACTGACACCGCGCTCATCGAGAGCTCGCGAATGCCGAGCCCGACCATGATCGGCGCGAGCATGGGCTCGCCCGCCATCTCGCCGCACACCGTGACCGGAATGTGCGCCGCGTTCGCTGCTTTCACGACGTCGCCGATCAATCGGATCAGCGCCGGATGCAACGGCTCGTACAGGTACGACACGTACTCGTTCACGCGATCGACTGCCATCGTGTACTGGATCAAGTCGTTCGTGCCGATCGAGAAGAAATCGACTTCTCGCGCGAGCAGATCGGCGACCAACGCCGCCGAGGGCATCTCGATCATGATGCCGAGCTTGACCGCCTCGTCGAACGCGACGCCTTCGCTGCGCAACTCCGCCTTGACCTTGTCGACGACGACCTTGACCGCGCGCAGCTCCGATACCCCCGAGATCATCGGGAACATCAGCTTGAGCGGGCCGTGCGCCGACGCGCGCAGTAAGCCGCGCAGCTGCGCATGGAACAAGTCGCGGCCGAGCGGCGACAGGCACAGCCGGATCGAGCGCAACCCGAGCGCCGGGTTTGCTTCGTCGAGCTCGGCGTCTTGCATGAAGCCGGCGAGCTTGTCGGCGCCGAGGTCGAACGTGCGGATCGTGGCCGACCGGCCTTTGAGCCGCTCGAGCATCGCGACCGCGGTCTGATAGTGCTGCTGCTCGTCGGGCAGCGCGCTGCCCGCCATGAACAGATACTCGGTGCGAAACAGCCCGACGCCCATCGCGCCGTACTCGATCGCGTCTTCGAGCTCCTCGGGGCCGTCGATGTTCGCGTAGAGCTGAACGTCGGCACCGTCGCTCGTGAGCGCCGGCAGATCGCGCATCGCCGAAAGCTGCGCGCCGGCGGCGACTTGACGACGCTGCTCGTCGCGAAACTCGGCGACCGTCGCGGCGGACGGGTTGACGATCACGACGCCCGACGCGCCGTCGATCAACACGAGGTCATCGGTCTCGACGAGCTCGGTGATGTTCTCGAGCGCGACGACCGCGGGAATCTCGTGAGCGCGCGCGATGATCGCGGTGTGCGAGGTCTTGCCGCCCGCGTCGGTGATCAGGCCCGCGACCGCTGCGCGATGCAGCATCGCGGTATCGGCCGGCGACAGGTCGTACGCGACGACGATCGCGTCGGGCGGCGGGTTCAGCGGTCCGGTGTCGCGACCGAGCAGGTTGCGCAGGACGCGCTGGAACACGAACTCGACGTCGCTCTTGCGCTCGCGCAGGTACGGGTCGTCGATCGTGTCGAACACCGCGCGGATATCGTCGACCGCGCGCCGCAGGCCCCACTCGGCACAGATCTTCTCGTCGCGGATGTATTCGATCGCGGCGCCGGCCAAGTGCTCGTCATGCAGCATCAGCTGGTGCGCGCTGATGATGTGGTAGTCGCTCTCGTTCTCGGACGCGAGCTTCTGCTTGATCTTGTCGAGCTGCTTGTCGCTCGCCGCGATCGCCTTGTGCATGCGGGCGAGCTCGGCGTCGACGTCGTCGGCTTCGATGTGATGGCGTGGCGCTTTGAGCGTGTCGCGACCGATCAGATATGCGCGACCAAACGCGATGCCTGCCGACACTCCCAAGCCCGAGCGCCGAAGCTCGACGCGCGCTTCGCTCACCGACCCTCGCCGAACTTATCTTGGATCAACGCGACGATCGCCGCGACGGCTTCGGCGGCGCGCTCGCCCTTTGCGCGCACCGTCACGGTCGAGCCTTTGCTCGCCACCAGCATGAGCACGCCCATGATGCTCTTGCCGTTGACCTCGTGGCCGTCTTTCGCGACCGTGACCTCACACGGGAACTTCGACGCGGCTTGCACGAGCTTCGTCGCGGCCCGGGCGTGCAAGCCGAGCTCGTTGATGATTTGCAGTGTTTGTTCCGCGGCCTCGGCCATCACTCCCCCCGATCCACGTCGCGATGGCGCACCAGGATGTCCCAATCGCCGGCAAGCCGACGACGGAGCTCCTCGACGACCGCGACCGAGCGATGGCGTCCACCCGTACAGCCGACGCACACCGTGACGTACAGCTTCCCTTCGTGTTGGAACTGCGGCAGCGCGAACTTCAGGAGATTTTCGACTTTTTCGACGAGCAGCGTGCCATCGCCATCGAGCACGTACTTCGCGACGTCGGCATCGCGACCATCGAGATGAGTCAGCGCCGGATCGAAGTACGGATTCGGCAGGAACCGCACGTCGAACACCAGATTGAACTCGAGCGGCAAGCCGTGCTTGAACCCGAACGACACCAGCGTCACCGCGAGCTTCCCGGTGCCGCCGTAGCGGTCCTGGATGATCGACTTCAGCTGGTGCATGTTGAGGTTCGACGTATCGATCACCGCGGCGCCTTGGCGCAGCTCCGCCATCAACTCGCGGTCGCGGCGCACGCCGTCGACCAGATCGTCTCCGGATAGTGGGTGGCGACGGCGGGTCTCGGAAAATCTCCTGAGCAACGCGGCATCTTGCGCGTCGAGGAACATCACCTCGAGGCGATGGCCTGCGCCGCGCAGCTTCGCGAGCGCGTCCTTCCACGCCGACAGGTTGCGACGCTGGCGCGCATCGATCGCGACCGCGAGCTTGTCGCGATCGCCTTCGTGCGCGAGGTGATCGACCATCCCGACGAGCAGCGGCAGCGGAATGTTATCGACGCACGTGTATTCGATGTCCTCGAGTGCGCGCAGTGCCGTGCTCTTGCCCGCCCCCGACAACCCCGTCACGATCACGATCTGCATCGCCTACTCCACCGCGTCCGCGCCGGATTCTCCGGCCATCGCACGATCGAGCTGGTCGCGGAATGCGCGTGCCGAGTGCGTCCCTTGCACCTTGAGCAGCTGGTTGCGCGCCGCGACCTCGATCAGCGTCGCGAGGTTGCGCCCGGGTCGCACCGGTAAGCGAACCTTCGGGATCTGTAGGTCGAGCAGCCGCTCGTAGCGATCGTCGAACCCCAACCGATCGTATTCCTCGTTGGAGTCCCACTCGGCCAGCTCGACGACAAGCTCGATCTTCTTCGCCTCGCGAACCGAAGCGATGCCGAACAGGTCTTTGACGTTGATGATCCCTAAGCCGCGGATCTCCATGTGGTGACCGAGGATTCCCGCGCCGCGCCCGGTCAGCTGACTGTGCTGACGCCGAATGCGGATGACGTCGTCGGCGACCAGGCGGTGACCACGAACGACGAGATCGAGCGCGGTCTCGCTCTTGCCGATGCCGCTCTTGCCGACCACCAGCACGCCGATGCCGAGCACGTCGAGCAAGACGCCGTGCACTTCGATCGACGGCGCGAGCCGATCCGCCATCCACGTGGTGACCGCCGAGATGAAATCGGCGGTGACCAGCGTCGACATCATGACCGGCACACCGCGCGCTTCGGCAGCGACGGTCAACTCGGCCGGCGGCGCGAGACTACGGCACACGATCACGCACGCAGGATCGCTCGCGAGCATCGTTTCGATCCCGACGGTGCGCGCCGCGGCGGTGCTCGCGAGATAATCGATCTCGGTGCCGCCGATCACGAGCACGCGACCGGAGTGCAGTTGCTCCGGCCAGCCGGTCAATGCGAGCCCCGGCTTCTGGATCCGCGGTACCGCGATGGTGCGACCGAGTCCCGCCAGCCCGGCGACGGCAGTTACGCCCAGCTCCGACCGCTCGAGCAACTCGCCGACCGTGATCATGCTCAGTATTTGGCGTCTTCGTCCGCGACGACGGTGTACATGGAGTCGGCGTCGCTTGCCGCGAGCAACCGACGGCGGAACTCCGGATCCTTGAACACCCGGCTGATCCGCGCGAGCGCCTTCAAGTGCGCGCCGGTCGACGACTCGGGCGCGACTAGCACGAAGAATAGATACGTCGGCTGCCCGTCCATCGAGTCGAAGTCGACGCCGGCCGGGGCGCGGCCCAAGCATGCGACGATCTCGCCGACCGACCCGAGCTTGCCGTGCGGAATCGCGACGCCCTCGCCGATCGCGGTCGACGCCAGCTGCTCGCGTTCGACCAACACGCGCGACAGGGTGGCGCGCTCGATCTTGGGTTGATGCTGGGCCATGTAGGCCGCCAGCTCTTCGAGAATTCCGCGCTTGTCGGTCGCCGCCAGCGCGGGAACGACCATGTCGCGCTTGATCAGATCGACGATCTTCATCGGCCCGGAATGACCCTACCACGACGAGCCATATGTTTCCTGTCTAGGACGGCGCGCTTGGCGTCTCGATCAGGCCGTAGTTGCCGTCCTCGCGCTTGTAGACGACCGCCACGCGCCCGTCGGTGTCGCTCCGAAACACGAGGAACGGCTCGTGCAGCAGGTTGAGCTGGACGATCGCGTCCGAAACCGACATCGGCTGCGCGTGGAACTTCTCGGTCTTGACGACCTTGAAGTCGGGCTCGATGCCCTCCGCGGCCATCGGGGCATGGCCGTTCGTCGGCTTGCCATCGATCTCGGCAAACGCCTAATCGATGATCGAGTGCGACCACGGGAGCGCGACCACGTGGTGCGGCCGTGCGCGCATGCCCTCGAGCTTGCCTTTGTACTTACGGACCTGGCGCTCGATCTTTGCGATGCAAAGGTCGATCGAGCT
>Ga0265338_10007539_pt1 | contig 13457 bp, 14 predicted proteins | sample 42126metaG_FD_193579 | JGI IMG/M metagenome (GOLD analysis project Ga0265338, IMG submission 193579) | Rhizosphere microbial communities from Carex aquatilis grown in University of Washington, Seatle, WA, United States - 4-21-26 metaG | ecosystem: Host-associated > Plants > Roots > Rhizosphere... | reverse complement strand
CTCGTCGAGACTGGCAAAGACCGAGCCGCTGTTGGTCCCGAAATACAACCCCACCGGGTCGCGTTCGTCACGCGCCATGGCCTGCCGTAGAACGGTAAAGTAGCAGGCTTCCTGCGGTAGCCCATCGCGCATGGCCTGCCAGGTCTCGCCGCCGTCTCTTGAGCGCCACACCGCTGCAGCGGCATCGGGCGGAAAGCGGCCCGCCGTGTCACCGTTCAATGGCACGGTCCAGATGGTTTCCGGGTCGCGTGGATGAACGCAGATAGGGAACCCGAACGTTGACGGAAGACCGCGCGTGATGTCGTCCCAGCTCCGGCCGCCATCGGCCGAACGCCAGACGCCGTGATGATTTTGCTGGTAGAGCAAGTCGGCAGTCCCCGATGCCCGCATCATGTTGTGAACGCAATGTCCAATTTCGCCGTCGCGGGGCGCCGCGGGATGGGCATGAGCGGCACTGGGTTCGGTGTTCGACAGCCGGTTGCGACGGTGCCAGGTGCTGCCGCCATCCTCCGTCGCAAAGACGCCCGCCGAGGAAATCCCCACCCAGAGTTTCTGGGCGTTCGCCGGATCAAACAAGATCGTGTGCAAAACCAATCCGGCGCCGCCGGGATTCCAGCTGTCGGCGGACGGATGGTCGCGCAACCCTTGTACCTCTTCCCAGCTCTTGCCGTCGTCACGGCTCGCAAGCAGCCTTGCCGGTTTGGCTCCAGCATAGAGTGTTCCGTGAGCATAGCTCAGCGACCAGACCTGTGAGAACTGATCCGCGAATGGCAGCGGTTGGCTGGTCCAGTTCATCATGGCGGCGAGTTGAGGATCGTTGGCCGCCCAATCGTCGATAAGCCCCTTTGTGAGTTTGGCGATTTGCCAGGTCTCACCCGCGTCTTCAGAGCGCCACACGCCGGCGCCGTGCCATTCGCCGCCGCCACCGGCCCACAGCAAACCCGTGGCAGGGTCACCAACGATGTGATTGATAGGCCAGCCATTGCAGAACGGCCCCTTGACCGTCCAGCGCTGCCTGTCACTGCCGCCGGATATCAAGAAGGCACCCTTCGTCGTTCCGACAAGTATCGTGACCCCGTCTTGATTCATCGCTGTTTTCCGGTTCCTGGACCTCGCGCCGCCTTGTTCAACCTGGGTTGAAAGCAGCCGGCACGCATTGACTCACCCAGAATAGGAGAGCCTTCTTGACAAATAAGTTGATATCAACCTTATTCGATCCATGTCAACCGGCGCTGCAAAGCAGACTGAACTGCCATTCCCGTGCACGCTTGAAGTGCGCGATGCATGCCTGTGTTTGCACGTGCAGCGCGCCGCGCGCGCCCTGGCACGCCGTTTCGATGAGGCATTCCGCCCGCTCGATCTGACGAACGGTCAATTTTCGCTGTTGATGTCACTCAATCGGCCGCAGCCGCCCAGCATCGGGAGTGTGGCCTCGCTGTTGGCGATGGATCGCACCACCCTGACCGCCGCACTGAAACCGCTGGTGCGCCGGGGTCTCGTGACGATTTCCGTCGATAAGAAGGACCGCCGCGGTCGGCTCCTCACAATCAGGCCGGCCGGCCGCGTTCTGCTGGCGAAGGCTTTTCCTATCTGGCGGCAGACTCATGCCGAGTTGGAAAAACATATTTCACGGCCCCAGGCGCTGCGGGCGGCCCTGATTGCGTTGGCATAGGCCGAATCGATCGCTGCCGTCCCCCACGTTTATCCGCACGCGCCGCCGCGCAGAACTCCGGCAATCCCAGCCGACTTGACTTGACGAAGCCTTCGCCGCCGACAGTGAACGCGTCGAAAGTTTATCGGAACCGAAAACCAATCTCAAAAAAATGGAGGCCGGACACGGCCTCCATCAATTATTTGCAAGTTACCATCGCCTTGAACCGGCGTTAGCGCTCTGAAATCCGCCCATGATCGTCACCATCATGATCATGATCGTGATCGTGATCGTGGTCACCATGCTGATAGACCGCGATACACCCATTGTTTGTGCCGCAGATTCCAGCGCCGACGGTCGTCGTATCGCCACCCGAACCGACGACCGAAACGGGAGCTACCTGCGGGACGAAGATGCGGTTGAGCAGCGAATCGGCTGCCACCGAATGCGAGCCCGTGGATTGCGGAATCTTCTCGACCAGAAGATTTGTCTCGGCATCGACGATGCCTAGCACCGCTCCGCTGAGATCCTTGCTCGCTCCGAGGTAGTAGCGGCGGTCGCCCCGATTGAAGAACACTTCGTCGGAGCCCGTAACGCCAGCCACCGGGGTCTGCTTCTTCGACTTGGCGTCGATGACGAGAGTGATCGTGTCGCTGGGATTGTTCCCAGGCGTGCATCCCAACACGACGTTATCGTGAGGCCCAACGCTTGCTCCGTTGGGTCCACAGCCCGTCAAGGCAACGACCCCGGTATTCGTGCCGGCATTAAATGCGCCCAGAACGGCGGTAGGCGTACTGAGCGTCTTCGGATTGATGACCAACAGGCCGCCATCGCATGTGATCGGACCGGAATGTTGCCCGTAATTGCAACCTGCCGGGTTGTTGGCGATGATCGGGATCGAGACCAGGAAGCGCCTGGTCTTGGGGTCCCATGCCGGCTGCTCAAGCGAGAGCCCAAAACCGGACGGCATGATCGCAGGGTCGACGGAGATTTTGGTGATGGCGCTGACATGAGATATGGCGTCATCCTCGTTCGCCGCGAACAGTGTCGCGAAGGGTGGATCCTCGGCGTTATTGGCGGCGAGCAGAAGATCGCCTTCGGTGGTCAAAGCCATCTCGTCTACCCGCGTCGTGCCGCCCGTGGATATCGATTGCTTCAACGCCAGGCTCGGGGGCGCGTCGAGATCAAAGACTTTCAGCGTGCTATTGCCATCGCCACCGTAGACCCACCGGCCATGTGACGTCACGCCGTCGGGTCCGGAGTGATTGTTGTCGACGCCCCCGCTTCCGGTAAGCACGACACCGACAAACCCGCCGAGCGTCCGCTTCCATTTGAGCGTGTGGGTGTCAACGACGTCTATTCCCGAATTCGAGCGGTCACCGAGGTAGTACTCGCCGCGGTCTGGATTGACCCAGCTGATGTCGAATGACCGAAGCGGGTTTCCCGGAATGAAGATGCCCGTGACGCATTTTGTGTCGCCGGTTGTCGGAGCCCCCGAGCCGCTGCAAGGATTTGCCATTGCCGCAGTTGCCATTGCGGACAAAGCGACTCCAAGCGAAACCGGCAAGGTCGCACCATAAAAGCTGGCGAGCCTAGATCGACCAGACATGTCTACACCTCCCTGTGAACGTTACTTGTTTCTGCGCATCAGGCCTTGAACACCGACAGTGGCAAACGCGATGACGCTTCTTGCAAGCGTGACCGCGTCTGACGCCGAAAAGCCACGGGCCCGATGCAAGGCCGCGCAGCTTTCGACGAAGTCATTTTTTGGAGTTTGCCCCACCCAAAGGCCGCCCCCGGTTACACGGAAACACGGACTTTAATTACGTTGATCGTGCAGAAAAAATATGACCGCAACAGTCCGCAACCTTACCGATTCTATACAAATTCCCAATCTGCCGGCGCAGCGCCTCCAGCCGAAACAGTGGCTCAATGACTTCGCTTCGAAGCGGCTCTCCGGAAATTTTTCAAGCACGCGAGCTGGCGTGTCGCCGGCCGTCTTTGGTGTCCGGGAACCGCATAACGATTTGCAACCCCGGATCGTTATCGCGAGCGTGCAATGCGATGCCGTGCAAGTCAGCCACCGCTTTGACCAAGCTGAGCCCGAGCCCGTTGCCCGGCGTAGACCGGCTTTGCTCCGACCGGTAGAAGCGCTCGAAAATGCGCTCGCGCTCCTCGATGGCCACGCCGGGCCCTTTGTCGGTGACGGTGGCGACGATGCGCTTACGATCACTGCTGAGTGAGACCTCAATGTGCGTGTCGGAAGGTGTGTGCCGAATGGTATTCTCCACGAGATTGGCGATCATTTGCGTAAGCAGCTCGCGATCGCCGAAGAAGCGGACCGCCGGTTTGATCTTGGACTCAAGCCGCTGGCCGGCGTCTTCGGCGGCGGGCGCAAACGCCTCGACGACATCGGTAAAGACCGCGCTAAGATCGAACTCGCAAAAGCCTGAACGCCGCGTGCCTGCTTCGATCTGGGCGATACGGAGGAGAGCGCCGAAAATGCCGAGGATTTCGTCAACCTGGGCGATCGCCTCATCGATAGACGTGTTTTGCGCCTTGCCCACTTGCGCGGCCGCTTGCAGCGCTTCCAGCCGGTGACGAAGCCGCGCCAAAGGCGTCTTCAGGTCGTGCGCAATGTCATTTGAGACCTGGCGCAGGCTCTCCATCAACTCGGTAATCCGATCGAGCATCCGGTTCAGCGCGTGCGACAGACGGTCGAGATCGTCGTTGGTCCCATGCACCGGCACACGTTGAGCGAGGTCGCCGGCGATGATCGCCTCCGCCGTGCGTCGGATCGCCTCAACCCGCTTGAGTAAAGCAAGACTAAGTCCGATCCCACCGATACTGCCGAGGGCGATCACGGCGCCGAAGGCGGACGCGAAAACGTGGAAAATGGATGCCGCCAGCTGATCGATCTGCTTGCGATCGGCCGCAATGGCGAGCCTGGTGCTTCCGGAAAGCGTATCAACCAATACGCGGCGATAACTGATGTCGCCATCGGTTTCCATGGTAGTAACGTTGGACCAGCCTAAATTGGCGGGTGTGATCGCCAAGTCACCGGCCAGTCGTGACCTGTTGGCGTCGAATACCAGGTAATCGAGAGGCCCCGCCGGCTGCGTCCTTGCGTGTGATCGCACATCGTCTTCCAGCTTGGCGAGGCCGCCTCCCTGGTACGATGATTTCAACGCGGTCATCTCACCCGAGATACGCGCGTCCAAACGCCTGTTCAACGCCGCGGTCGTTCCCAGATAGACAACAGCGCCGACAACGGCGACCGTAGCCGCAAACAGCACCACGTAGAGTGCTGCCAAGCGGAATGTCGCTGTGCGAAATACTCTAGGGAGCGCCACGAAGCGAATATCCGGCACCGCGGACGGTGTGAATAAGTTCACGGGGAAAACCGCGGTCAATCTTGCCGCGTAGTCGGCTCATGTGCGTCTCGACGATATTGGTCTTGGGATCAAAATGGAAATCCCATACCCTTTCCAGCAGCATGGTCCGCGTTACCACTCGACCGGCATTGCGCATCAAGCATTCAAGGAGCTTGAACTCGCGCTGCTGCAGGTCTATGGCGCGCCCTCCGCGCACGACGTGACGCTTGACAAGATCCAGTTCCAAATCTGCCACGCGCAGCACGGTTTCGCCGAAGCTTGTTGGCGAGCGGCGCCCCAGCGCGTTGACGCGGGCCAGCAGTTCGGCGAACGCAAAGGGCTTGGTGAGATAGTCGTCGCCGCCACCATCGAGACCTTCCACCCGGTCATCGATGCCACAAAGATTGGTAAGGAACAGCACCGGAGTGCCGACACCATTGCCGCGCAAGGTCTTGACCAACGACAAGCCGTCGACACCGGGCAACATGCGGTCGACAACCGCAACCTCATAGCGACCCGAGCCTGCGAGCAACAGGCCCTCGCCGCCGGTGTCGGCACAGTCGACGACGTGGCCGTATTCGCTCAAACCCCTGACGACATAAGTTGCCGTTTCACCGTCATCTTCGACGACCAGCACCTTCATGTGGTCGACCCTGTGAGCTTGACGATTTATACCCCGACGCCAGTGATGAAGCGCCCACCTGAAGAACCTGATTTTGCCATCGCTGAAACCCGCAAGTAAATACCTTCGGGCCGAGCAAGCGCTGTGCAGGAACTACACATTCCATGTTCTGGCGAGGAAGCGCTTGGCCGGCGACTCTACGCGCGTGAATGCGCGCGGCCGCCGCGTAGAGATCAACCTCAGCGCCGACAGCCTTTCAGGCTCGATTGCGCTCAGCGAGTTGGACGCGGCGATGCTTTGCGGCTTCAACGCTCAATTTGCAGTACAAAATTTTTGATCGGCAAATGTCGGCAAGGGGCCACAAGTGACGCCTCGGCGCAAACCAGTCATGGCGCTTGTTGATACAGCCGACGTCGTATTGTCGGTCATGCCTGATCTCGCTGACTCGACAATGGTCGATTATGTCGGACTACCAGCCACTCGATGGCGAGTTCTATTCGAAGTCGAAAGCAATACTCTTTGCAATTGCAATTGCGGCTGCCATATCGGCCTCCCCGCCGGCTTTATCCCCCTTCTTGGATTTCGCCAAGCCGCGCCCATAGAGCGGATAGGCCCGCTCATAGGGATCATACGACGACCAGTCGGGTGCTGCGAGCGCCGCGTCATAGGTCGCAATGCTCTCATCAAGCTTGCCCCATTTGTAATAAAGAAATCCGAGGCCCGATAGCGGGTACGATTCGCGGGGATGCATTTGTATCGCTTTCCGACAATCCGAAAGCGCCGCGTCGAAATCGCCTTTGAACGTCAGGACGTTGCAACGATTGACCATCGCGTTGATCTCATCCGCGGGATCGAGCCGCAGGGCCTCATCCAGGTCGCGGATGGCCGGATCGAATTGCTTGAGGTCCAGATAGATATTGCTCCGGTCGACAAAATAGACCGGCACTTTCGGGTCGAGACGGATCGACTCATTAAAATCGGTCAAAGCGCGCTCATCCTGATGCAGGTTCTTGTAAACGTCGCCGCGCCGGTAGAAGGCGCGGGAGGAGGAGGCATCCACCTTAATTGCCTCGTTGGCATCGGCGAGCGCGCGTTCGAGGTCGTTCTTGCCTTGGTAGCCTGATGCCCGATAGCTGTAGGCGAGCGACCGCTGTCTGGCATCGAGTTGGGGCAGCGCGATGAGGGATGTGCAAGCCGCAATCATCTCGTCGTCGGTCTCATTATGCTCGCCAGCACATTTGCTCATCAGCGGCTCGACGTCCTGCGCAGCAGCCGGTGCCGCAATGGCCAGAATGCCGGCCACAATTCCCGGACAAATGGCCCTCAGATACGGTGCAGGTTGGGTAAGCCACATGGTCGCCTCCGTCAGGGGACGGCCGTTCAAGCCACGCGGCGGCCGCTCGCCGATGGACAGGATGATCGAGACTGCGATCTCCGGCAAGACCGGTAATAGTTTGCGAGCGCAACTTTCATGTGGACTCAGGCTCACTCGCGGCGGAATCCCCGGGTGCACTCGAATGTCTGCTTGCCCGAACCGCGACAATTCCAGTGCGACGCGCGAAACGACGCAACGTGCCAATTCCGGACTCATGCACTGCAGCAAACTGCGCCTTCATTCGATCCCCTCGTCGGCGCAAACGACCAGCACGGCGACGACCACCTGTGCCCATGTACGTGCTCGCGATACCCAACGCGCTTTAGCCGTGTACGCGCCACACAAAGATCGGCTATCGCAATTGAGCACGAAAGAAAGCGATGTTCGTCGCGAGACCGGGCAGCAACCATTGGAAGAGCCGCACGACCGAAAGAACTTCGCCTTCGGACGCGCTGCTTCGAGCAGCCACCCGCAAGGCCTCGCTGCGCAAGTTGCCGTAATTGGGTAGCGAGCGGACAGTCGAGACCGCGGCCTCGTGAATCCCAGCGACTAGCGTCTCGTATTCGCCTTGCTGAAGCCTCGGCCGCAAATCCCCCCAGGCAAGGGCGAAATAGCTGGGCCAGCGGGCCAGCGCACGGTAGTCCGTATTAAGGAAGGGCAGGCCCAGCGCCGTTTTCACGTCGTCGAAGACGAGGCGCGTCGAGGCGTCGGCGTGATGATATTCCATCAGAATAAGTCTTCCCGAGGGCCTCGGCAAAGCCGGCCCTGTTTGAATACCGCTGTTGCGTGAGCTGTGGAGTTCCCCACCTTCAAGCAGCAAGCGCGCAAGCGTTGCCAGCAAAATGTAGGGAAAATTTCCCTCGGAGAAGGTCTCGATGCTCTCATCAATCTCCTGGAGTTCGCGCTGGGCATAGCCGATTTGCACGAGCCGCTTCCGAAGGGGTGACGGCCCAAGCGCGCTCACCTTTTCTTCGACCAAACGCCTGAGGCGATGACACGCGTCGGTGAAGTCAGGCGACGCGCAAAGCGTACGCGCTCCCTGCCAGAGGGAGTCATAGAAAGCGCGATAATGCGCGAAGCTCATCGTCACGACGCCCATCCACGGCACGCGAAGGACGGCTTTCATATCATCGTAACGCGCCTTGAGCTCACCCTCAGCCAGGAATTCCGGCACGGGATGGACGCGCGGAATCGGGTGTGGTTTGAGACGGGGAAGGTCGAGCATAGCTTATGACGACTCGTGCAAAAATAAGCTGCGACGTTATATTGATTTTCGTCTCCGCTCCAGGACTCAAGATTATTATCGCCGCCTCAGAGTTTCCGTTCTGGCATCAGCGGCGGAGTGATCGTACTGCTTTTCTCTACATCGGCCGCCTTTTGCATTAGTTCAGCGGCCGTCGCTTCCAGTTCATGGGAGGTCGGACGATGCGGAAATGAACATGCCAGCGCAATAAACCTGTTGGCGGGATCGCGAAGGTATGAAGCATCGATGAGCATATCAGCCTGCCCACCTCCACAGGAACGACACGAATGCTAGGACGACTTCAGTTTTGCCATCACAGAAATCTGAAACTCCGCTGGTAAATTAGTAGGAAAAACGATCCTGCCCAATAGTCTTGAGCGCGTTGACATTCACATGCCCTGCAGGGGACAAGCCCAACCTACGGGCCTGCCTGCGTTGGCAGGCACTGATAGTAGCTGACAAAGTAGCTCGGACTAAGCGGACCGCCGGTTATTGTGCCGAACAGCTTTAGCGCCGACGGATCATATCGCATTAACCGGGTCACGGCGCTTTCCATTTTTGGCAGCGCACGCCGACATTCCAATTCGTTCTGCCATGGCTGCGGTTGGCTGAAAAACAGCACATCCGGTGCCGCAACCGACGTTAGCGTCAGGACCATGTAGAACGTCTCCATCGCGGCCCTCTCATTCGTACCGGAAGAGCGCTGAGCTCGGTGATACAAGTGAAGCGACGATTTGATCTGCGACCTTGTAAATCGGGCGCAAAACCATACTGCGCCGCGGTGAGACCTTCAGTTTGGCTGCAGCCATCACGCTTCCCTCCAGCGGCATAAACGCCGGACGTAGTCTTTGTGCGTCGGGCCGCCCAGGCAGTGATACCAAGGCTAACAACAAGGATGATGACAAACATCGCGACAGTGATTGGCATTCATTGGCCGTAGACTCTCCGGCGGCCCTATCCCCCGCTCTGCACACTTCTTAACCGCAAAGCAAAGTGTCTGACTTGGACAAAAACGAAGTAGCGTGCGGACAAAAGCGAAGTGCAGTAGTATTAGTCAGCAAATTGGAGAATCGACCTGATTTAGGGTGACGTGGAATGAGGTCTCAAATCCAATCATCAACTGCTGTTTCGCCGGTAATTCGGTTTGCGGCGGCAGCCTTCCCCGGACGCACCCGGCAGGCCCAGTGGTGGGAGGCCTTTCGCCAGCACATTTCAGGCCTCGACGTCGAACCGCTGGCAAAAAAACGCTACATAGTCTCCAGCAATTCAGTGGCGATCGCGCTACCGGACCTTGGTATTTCGGTAATGACCAGCTCCGCAGTGTCCTTTCGCCGGACGCGCGAGCTGCTATCCGACGGAAGGGACAGTCTGCGGCTGGCTATTCTGCGGAGATCGCCAATAGCGGCCACTGCGACGCAATGCGGGCGCGAAATTGCGGTCGATCCCGGGGGCGCGGTTTTGTTGTCAAACGCGGAGCAGAACTCAATCGGCTCCCCATCTACAGTACAATTGCGCGTGCTTCATTTGAGGCCACAGCTACTGAGGCCTCTGCTTCATAATTTCGACGCCTGTCTTGCACGCCCGATTGCGAAGCAGGTCGAGGGCTTGCGACTGGTGTCAAACTATGTCGAGGGGCTGGCCGCGGAGCCGGCGCTGAATGATCCCGATTTTGCGCGCCTGTTTGTTGCTCAGATCTACGATCTCGCCGCTGTGATCTTGGGCGCAACACGGGAGGCCGGGGAGATAGCCAAGGGTCGCGGCCTGCGTGTGGCGCGGCTTCGCAGCATCAAGGCCGACATTAGCGGGAATCTCGCAAATGCAACTCTTTCGGTTGAGGCAGTCGCGGTGCGGCAGCGGGTGTCGCCGCGCTACATTCAGATATTGTTCGAGGAGGAAGGCACCACGTTCTCACAATATGTGCTCGGCCAGCGACTTATGCGCGCCCATCGGATTCTGACTGATCCGCGGTTTGTCGATCGGAGCATCACCTCGGTAGCATTCGATGTCGGATTTGGGGATTTGTCCTACTTCAACCGCGCTTTTCGCCGGTGCTACGGCGGCACGCCGTCCGAGGTTCGGGCCGAGGCGCAAGAAGCTCGAGCTGCTGTTCGCCCATCTCAAACGCATCCTCAAGCTTGATCGAGCGCGACGAATTCCTCCTCGCAGCGGCCGGCAACGTTTCAAGGTACAGGCGGGGGGCTGCGACGCGCATGTCGCCGACGGGTCACAAACCTAGATCGAGCAGGCGCCGGTTACTTCCGCAGTACCCCTGACAGCCGACATTCGCTTGCGCTGCAATATCTTACGCGGTGGGCCAACTTCGACCAAAGTGCAGCGCATCAAATAGAAGGGCCGCCTCACAGCGGCCGTTCCATTCGTCCCTTTATCCTGTGCTTGCTCAGATGACGGCTTGCGCCTTCCGCTTCCTGCGCCAGCCGAGCAGACCTACGCCGCCGACGCCACTGGCAAGCAATAGCAGGGCAGCGGGGAGCGGAAAGCCGCTGCGCAATGCCGAGTGTGTCGTCTACGCCAAGAAGCCATTCGGCCGACCGCAGGCAGTGCTGGCTTATTTGGCGCGCTACACCCATCAGGTCGCCATCTCCAACAGCCGGCTGATCTCAGCCGACCAGACCGGCGTCACCTTCAAGTGAAAGGATTACTGGATCGAGGGGCCCGGTCGATACAAGACCATGACGTTGCAGTATACTGGATCAATGACTACCGGCTCGCCCGAACTGAAAGCGTTCTTGGTCGCAACACCTTTCTTCGGTGGCCTCTCGGATGCAAGTCTCGATCTTCTGATCTCAATGTTGGTCGAGCGCCGCTTCGATGTCGGTGCCACAGTGGTGGCGGAAGGAGAACCGGGCAGCTCAATGTTTATCGTTCACTCCGGCGAGCTCGTGGTGGGCAAGCTCGGGGGGTCGGGACGCGTGATCCGCATGGCGGGCCTCACACCTGGTGATTTCTTCGGCGAAATGACGCTCGTCGAAATGCAGAACCGATCAGCGACCGTCGTCGCGGAGTGCCCAACCGTGCTGTACGAGCTCACCGCGCGGAACCTCTATACTTATTACAAGAGCGACATCTACGCCTACGTGATGGTGATGCAGAATATCAACCGCGAGCTTTGTCGACGGCTCCGCCGCGCCGACAATCGCATTACCGAGCTCGCGGAAGCTTCACACGGAGCGACGCGAATTGGCACGGACCGTCGCGGGTTGAAAGCAAACTAAGACCAGCGCAGTTGGACAACGCTAGCTTTGCGCTGCGGAAAGCCAAGGCCGTTCATGTCTCAGTTGGGGTCATTGGCGTCATTTCGAGCGCGCGCCAGCCACTTCCGCTCGAGATCCAACTTCCGACATTCCGCTGCACCGCGGCGAACTTCGCGTTATGCCAACAAGCGACATTCGTGACGGTTGGTACTGGGGCCGGCTGCGCACTTTAGATATTAAAGTTGCCATCGTATCCGGTCGAGGCGACGCTGTCCTCGAATATCGAGGAGAGCGTCATGGCAACGAGACCGGTCGCAAAGATAAGATTGCATCTCATCGCCGGCTTCTCGCTCGCGCTGCTGGTTGCGGCGGGCTGCGGCGCCGCTTTCGCCCGCGGCGGTGGCGGCGGAAACCATAATGGCGGTGGCCGCAATCATGACGGCAACGGCGAGCACTATTTCCCTCTCGATCGCAATCACCAATACGGCAAAATAAAAAGCTACCGGCCGCCGGCGGCCAGGGCGGCATCGAGCGACAACCCGGTTGTGTTCCGTCCGAGAAGATTTCGGCCGCCTACTGCCACCGTCGGCACGAAAAAGTTGCCACCTTCCCCCACCGGTTGCCCGGGCTGTGCCAATCCCAATCTTCCGCCGGGGGCGCCCATATACGTGGATGACGGTCACAAGCACTGCGTGTTCCCAAATGGCGGCATCTGGGGCGGTTGCGATCCAGACATACCGGATACCAACCCGCATGGATCAGGCAGTCCTGAGCAGGGCCGGCACCATCTCAACTAAATGAGCGACCCCGCACTGTAACGAAACAACGATTATATCGAATGATCAGCGACTATATCGAATGATCAACAAAGCAATGCGCTAGCCATAAATACGATGATTTGCGCTTTTGACGCCACCGTTGGCGTTCATTTCCATAGGAGTTAGGGCTTATCGACCGGATCGGTGCATGGGTGTTGCGGGAGGCTTGTCGCAACGCCGCGACGTGGCCGGAGACTCTGACCGTTGCGGTCAACCTATCCCCCGCACAATTCCTGGCAGGAAGCGTTAGCAACATCGTCGCCGCCACATTGAAAGAGGCGGGCCTCGTGCCGCACCGGCTCGAACTGGAAATCACGGAGACTCTGCCGCTCGGTACTTCTGAAGCGTCATGACTGAGCTTAAGGCGCTCAACGGGATGGGCGTGGCAATCGTGATGAACGATTTCGGTACCGGCTATTCGAGCCTGAGCTATCTGTGGCGCTTCTCGAACAGAATTGCCTGATGACATCCGACACGCGCCTTTCTCGCAGCGCAAGTGATCTATAATTCGCAATAATTTGATCCAAATCAGCCGCCCGCTTCGGCACAAATAAGTTCTGTTTGTAAATGTGCTATCTGACGGAGCGAAAGCTATGAACGGCCTTGGATCGAATTTAGGGCTGCCATTTGGGTTGCTGTTGTTTGTAACAGCCATCCTGTCGTCGAGTTTGGCACACGCAGAAGATGCGGGAATGTGGCGATCGCGCACAGCCGCGTTGTCGAGTGCCGACAGTTGCCAGAAGAATCCGTCAGGCGCGAACGTGTCTCCGGCGCTTACGTGTCGCAGCGCACGTTCCGCAGGGAGCGGGCCGCGTTTGGCGGGAGTCACGTGTGGTGCGAAGCAATGGTGCTGTAAGCACGACATCGGGGGCAGCGGCGAGTGCACGAAATGCTGCGACAAATAACGCGTCAGGATCGCGTCAAGATGGTCCTTTTGCCGCCAAATATCGAAGGCTGTAGAAAGTGAAAATTGGATCGCTTCGCTTGCTCGTGGTTGAGCTGATGTTAGTCGCAGGCTTGATGTCGATGGGTTCGGCTAATGGCTTTGCGGCGGGGCTCGGCGCAACCTGTGGCGGCTTCGTGGGCATTCCTTGCGAGAGCGGCCTGTGGTGCGAACAGAGGCCCGGTTTCTGCCAGGGCGCGGATATCCAGGGAAGATGCG
>Ga0265338_10007538_pt1 | contig 13459 bp, 10 predicted proteins | sample 42126metaG_FD_193579 | JGI IMG/M metagenome (GOLD analysis project Ga0265338, IMG submission 193579) | Rhizosphere microbial communities from Carex aquatilis grown in University of Washington, Seatle, WA, United States - 4-21-26 metaG | ecosystem: Host-associated > Plants > Roots > Rhizosphere... | reverse complement strand
CCGGCCGGGGGCGGCCGGCGTCGGTACGCTCCGGGGGTCATGTGGCTGCCGTGGAAAGCAGCGCTGGCGCTCGCGGCCGCGCTCGCCATCGTCCCGTTCCTCATCGTGATCGGCTTGTTCGCGAAGCCGCGCCACCGGGGAGTGCAATATGCGCTCTCGTTCGCGCGCGAAACCGCGGTGGTGCTCGGCCTCTACGCCCTCTGGCAGTTCGCGGGAACCCTGTCGCTGCTCCAAGTCACCGGCGCGGTCGCGCGTGGCCGCTGGATCTTCCACTTCGAGAAGCACCTGCACCTCCCCGGAGAGCTCTCGGTGCAGCACCTCGTGCTGAAGTCGTCGTTGCTCACGCAGGCCCTGAACATCTTCTACGCGACGGTGCACTTCCCGGCCATGATCGTGTTCCTCATCTGGATGTTCGTGCGCCATCGCGAGCGGTATCCGCAGGTGCGCAACACGATGGTGATCGTCACGGGCGCGGCGCTCGCGATCCAGCTCATCCCGGTCGCGCCACCCCGGCTCACGAGCGGTCTCGGCTTCGTCGACGCTCCCGCGCTCTACCACCAGTCGGTGTACGCGCGGGTCGGCTCGCCCGGGCCGGATCAACTCTCTGCGATGCCGTCGGTGCACGTGGCCTGGGCGGTGCTCGTCGCCCTCGGGGTGATCGTGTTCAGCAACAGCCGGTGGCGGGGCTGGATCGTCGCGCATCCGATCATCACCATCACCGCGGTGGTGGCGACGGGCAACCATTGGTGGTTCGACGGGATCGTCGCCGTGCAGCTCATCGGCCTCGCGATCGTCGTGGAGCGCGTGACGCACGCAGGGGCATCGCAGCTCCGCACGAGTCTCAGTCGCGTCGCGAAGCGGCGCGCCGGCTCAGACGTCGCGATACCAGTCGCGCTCCCACGTGGTGACATGGGCGCGGAACGCCTCGGTCTCGGCGCGGCGCCCGTCGAGCAGTACCTGTACGAGCCGGGCGTCGAACGTGTCGGCCAGCACGTCGTCGAGCGCGAAGGCATCGAGAGCATCGTCAAGAGTGCGGGGGAGCGGCGCGAATCGCTGTGACTCGACCGACGGATCGAAGCCGGCCGTCGACTCCTCGTTCGCGGGCGCGAGGTCGAGATCGTCCTGGACACCTGCCGCGCCGGTCGCGACGAGGCCCGCGACCAACAGGTGGGCGTTGGCGGCCGGATCGGCACCGCGGAACTCGATGCCGACCACCGCACCCGGACCGGCGCCGATGCGAATGAGCGCCGCCCGGTTCACGTGACCCCACACCGCCGCACCCGGTGCTTCCGGACCGGCGTGGAGGCGGCGATAGGAGTTGACCGTACTCGCGGCGAGCGCGCACAGACCCGACGCGTGCGCGAGTTGACCGGCCACGAACGCGCGCCCGGCGGCGGTGAGCTTGCCGTCGGCGCCGAGCAGCAACGACGACGACTGCAAGACGTGCAGCCCCGAGCCGGGCTCGCCAGGCATCGGCCGGGCCATGAACGTGACCGCGAGCCCGTTGCGGCGCGCGGCGCGGCGAAGCGCATCCTTCGTGCGAACGACCGCATCGGCGAAGGCGAGCGGCGCGAGCAGGCCGAGATCGAGCTCGTACTGGCCCGGCCCGGATTCCGAGTGCACTGCGGTGATCGGCACACCCCGCGAGGCGAGTGTCGAGGCGACGTCGAGCACGACTTCCGCGCCGGGGCCGTCGAGATCGGAGTAGTAGCGCGCGCGATCGACGGGCTCCCCGTCGGCGCGCATCAGGTAGAACTCGAGCTCGGCACCGAACTGCATCGCCTCCGCGAGATCCGTTACGCGATCGAGCACTTGCATGAGCGCCGTTCGCGGATCGACGGGCCACGCCGCGCCCGATGGATCGACGACCGTGCACCACACCTGCGCGTAGCCGCCAACGAGCTCGACGACACTTGCCGGGTCGGGCCGCAACCGCATGTCGGACTCGAGCACCCGCGCGCGACCTTCGAGGGCGGACCCGTCGAACGGGACACCGTTGACGACGGCGTCGTCGAACGCGGCCGCCGGAAGGGCCAGCGAGCCGGTCTGGCCGAACACGTCGACGAAGCTGCACAGATACCAGTCGATCGTCATCGCAGGGCCACCGTCAGTCCGATCACGAGCGTGCAGACGAGAATGAAACACGCGGCGACGATTCCGATGAGTTGCCAGATCCGCTTCGTGGATTCGATTGCCGCCATGCCGCCCATCGGCGCCTCCGACGAGAAGTCGAAGGTCGACAGATCGAGTTGGTCGATGTGCTCCAGATCTGCGAGCAGCTCCGCGGCCGACTGGTACCGGTTGTCCGGGTACCGACGCAAGGCCTTGCGGACGACGGCATCGACGGCGGCGGGAACCTCCGGGTTCAACTTCGGCAACGGCTCCGGTTTGCGGGTGAGATGCCCGGCCATCACGGCCATCCAGTTGTCTCCGGTGTAGGGCGGTCGGCCCGCGAGCATCTCGTACATGATGACCCCCCACGCGTAGATGTCGCTGCGAGGATCGCCGCGCTCACCCTGGATCTGCTCCGGGCTCATGTAGTCGGGGGTGCCGACGCCGTCGGTCAGGTGACGCCACGTGAGTCGCTTGGCGCCCGTGAGCAACGCGGTGCCGAAGTCGATGACCTTGATCCGGCTGTTGGTGGTCACGAGCAAGTTCTCGGGCTTGAGATCGCGGTGCGTGACGCCGTGTTCGTGGAGGTACTGCAAGGTGCCCGCGAGCTCGCGTCCCCAGTCGAGCGCGACGGGCACGGGAACCCGGCCGCCCATCTTGCGCACGTGGTGGCGGAAGTCGTCGCCTTCGACGTATTCGAGCACGAGATACGGCTCGGTCCGGTGTTCGGCTTCGTCGAGACTCCGGACCACGCCGGGGTGATCGAGCGTGCGCGCGATCTTCACCTCGCGTTGGAACCGTTGGAAGATCGCAGGGTCGGCGAACAGGTTGGGGTGAGGGAACTTGAGCACCACCAAGCTGCCGGAACGCGTGTCGCGCGCTTTGTACGTCTCGGCGTACGCGCCCTCGCCGAGCTCCTCCAGGACCTCGAAGTGGTCGACGGTGGATCCGGGTGAGAAACGCATCAGGGCCGCCGCCGCGAGAAGAGGGATCGCCGAGACGCAGGCGGGACCGGCTGGTCGCTCGTCACCTGCACCACGAGCGCGGTCACGTTATCAGCCGATTCCCGATTGATTGCGATGGTGACCAGGTGCTCGGCGAGCTCGCTCGGGTGGCGCAAGGTCTTGCCGAGCTCGTCGACGGCTTCGGCGATCTCCGCGCGTGTGACGACGTCCCAGATGCCGTCGCAGCACAGCACGAAAACGTCACCGGTCTGCAACCCTTCTCGTATCAAGTCGACACGAACGAGGGGATCGGCGCCCAGACTCTGCGTGAGCTGCGATCGGGCCGGATGCTTCGCGGCCTGCTCGGGAGTGATCAACTTCCGGCGCAGCATCTCGCCGACGCGCGAGTGATCATTGGTGAGCTGCCGACACCCGCCGTCGTGCACCAGGTAGGCACGCGAATCACCGACGTGCGCGATGTGTGCTTCCCGCCCCGCGAAGGAGAGGGCAAGCAGCGTGGTTCCCATGCCGCGCCGCCCGGGCTCGCGCGCCGCGTTCATGATCTCTTCGTTCGCCGCCCTCGCGACGGTACGCAGACCTTGCGGGGCCAGGAGCGGCTCGCCGCCGGTCCAGCGCGCGAGCACCGTGTCGACCGCGAGCCGGCTCGCGACCTCTCCCGCCGCGTGCCCGCCCATGCCGTCGGCCAGGACGAACACGGGCCCGCGGTCCCACGAGTCGTCGGGCGCGGTCGAGACGAACGCACCGGCACAGTCCTCGTTGTGATCGCGGAGCGGACCGCGCTCGCTCACGAGTCCGTAGGCGAACTTCGCGAACGTCCCCGACGCGCGGATCGCACCGTTCCCACCACCCGCCTCACAGCCCCGGTCGCTCATGGAATTCGCGTCGTCGGCCGGTACGATGCGGGCGTGAGCAGCGCCCGTCGTCCCGACCGTCGCAAGGCGACGCCGGAACCCCAACTGCCCCAGGTCGGCAAGCGGCCGTCGTCACCGCTGATGCTCGCGGCGACCGGCCTCGTCTGGATCGCGTGCGGAGTCATCGCGCTGAGCACGCTCACCGCGAGCTGGAAGTTCATTCCTGCGATCTTCTTCATAGGCGTGGGGCTGTTGTGGATGCGGGGCGCCGCCGTGACGTTTACGCGCCACGAGCGCGGCACCGGCAAAGCACCTCGCTGAACGCGAAGGCCGGGCCCGACGCGCGGACCCGGCCGTACGCTACGCCTCCGTCTCGTCAGCTCGTCGTGAGCACCTGCTCCCGCTTGGGTGCGCTCGTGTCGAGCATCTTCTTGCCTCGCGAGCCGGGGTTGAGCACGAACCAGATGGCACCGAGCACGATCCAGACGCCGACGGTACCGAGCGCCTTGTACGCGTCGGAGGCGCCCTCGCCACCGGCCTTGACCGCGAGATAGACCACGGCCGCCAGCATCGCGACGTTCATCAACGCCCCAAGTATCGGCACGAGGTAGTGCTTGAAGATGTGCTTGTCGTGCCGGTGCGAGAACGCGATCACCGCGACGATGCAGGTCGCTCCGTACACGAGGAAGGTTCCCGTGTTCGACGCGAGCGTCACCTGGGTGATCGGGTGAACGGTGTAGGGGTCGACCGCATAGATGCCGATCAGAGCGGAGAGTGCGGTCAGTACCCAGATCCCGCCGTGCGGGGTCGCGAACTCGCCGTGCAACAGGCCGAGGATGCTCGGCATCTCCTTGTCCTTGGCCATCGAGTACGTGACCCGCACCCCGGTGTTCAAGCACGCGAGCGTGGTCCCGATCAAAGCGAGGAGCACCGTGACCGCGACGATCAGCGAGATCGTCGTGCCGGTGTTCCCGAGCATCTGATCGCCTACCGCCTTGAGCATCGTGCCCATCGGAGCAGGGTCCAGCGCGGCCTTCGCGTAAGGCTCGGTGCCCGAGCCTGCCGCGAAGTTCGCGGCGAAGTACTCGATCAGATAGCAGATGCCGCCCTGGATGAGCAGCGACAACAGGATGCCGCGCTTGATGTCCTTCTCCGGGTTGATCGCCTCGGCACCCAACGCCGTGACCGACTCGAAGCCGACGAGGAGCAGGATCGCGATGGTGCCCTGGTACAGCACGTGGATGAAGCTGCTCGGGACGATCACCTTCATCGCGCTCGAGATCTCGTACACCTTGTTGTGGTGCCCGATGCGGTACGCGATGAAGATCACGCTCACCGCGAGCAGCGAGGTGATCTGGATCACGTTGATGATGATCGCGGTCATCGTCGAGCCCGAGATCCCGCGGTACGCGATGTAACCCGACACGAACGCGAACACGACACAGATCACCGCGAGCGGGAACCACGTGAGGTTGTGGTGCGCGACGGTTGCGTAGATGTAGCCGAAGAGCGTCCCGGTGAACGCCACCATGATCCCCGGGTACAGCCAGTAGTAGAGGTGGCTGATCCAGCCGATCCAGAGCTTGGCGAAACGGGCGTACTTCCGGTGGGCCGGGCTTTCCTTCTCCAACAGCGCCGCCTCGGCGAAGTAGTAGCTCGAGCCCGTGCCCGCATCCGGGTACGCGCGGGCCAGCTCCGAGTAGCTGTACGCCGTGAGCATCGCCAACACGAGGGCGAAGAACAGCCCACCCCACATCGCCGGCGCCGTGGCCGAGCTACCCGACACCTGAGACGCCTGGATCTGGTACGTCGTCCACAAGAACGCGCCAGGAGCGATCAACGCCATCGCGTTCACCGTCACGCCGGTCAACGTCAGACTGCGTTTCATCTCTCCGGCCGGCGCCGTCATGCTCTCCGCCATCGGTCCTCCCAAGTCGTCGTCACGGCACGTGGCGGTCGGCATTGACCGCGAGCAAGGCAAACCTGAATCGTCGCTTGCAGAATCTGAACGTACGACCGACGCGTTTCCGTGAACGTCGAGAAATGTGACGGGGGTATTAACGACGCAGCCCGGTGTTTTACGAATCGCGGAGCCGAACGCGATTACGAATTCGTGACAGTCAGAAAGCTGTCGCGAACGCCGCATGCGGTAGCGCGCTTCATGAGGCGGAAACGTTCTCGACACGCGCGGCGCTTAGCCTGCGCCTGCAAGTGTCGTCTAGACGAGCGGCCTTTCGGCCGTTCTCGACGCCGGGCGTAGTTCGGCGCGCGACCGCGGAGGAGCGATCGATGAGTGGGAGCACAGCGCGACGCCAGGCAATCGAGGCCACCAAGGCCTTCCAGACGCCCGCGAGTTTCTTCACGACCGAAGACGCACCGGGGGAGATCTTCGGACTGAACGTCTTCACCAAGACGGTGATGCAGCAGCGGCTGCCGAAGCCGGTGTTCAAGTCGCTCATGGCGACGATCGATCACTCGCAACCGCTCGACCCTGCGGTCGCCGACGTCGTCGCGGCTGCGATGAGGGACTGGGCGATGGAGAAGGGCGCGACGCACTACGCGCACGTCTTCTACCCCCTCACCGGTCTCACCGCCGAGAAGCACGACAGCTTCCTCGAGCCGGGCGGCGACGGCTCCGCGATCGCCGAGTTCGCGGGCAAGACGCTCATTCAAGGCGAGCCCGATGCGTCGAGCTTTCCCAACGGTGGGCTCCGAGCGACGTTCGAGGCGCGGGGCTACACCGGATGGGACGTGACCAGCCCGGCGTACATCCTCGAGAACCCCAACGGCAACACGCTCTGCATCCCGACCGTGTTCGTCTCGATGACCGGCGAAGCCCTCGACCACAAGACGCCCCTGCTGCGCTCCCAGCAGGCGATGGCCAAGCAGGCCGAGCGCGTGTTGCGCCTCTTCGGCCACGAGAAGCCCGACGCGGTCGTCTCGTTCGCGGGCGCGGAGCAGGAGTACTTCCTGATCGACCGGAGCTTCTTCGTCTCCCGTCCCGATCTGCTCAACAGCGGCCGCACGCTGTTCGGTACCAAGCCGCCCAAGGGCCAGGAGTTCGACGACCACTACTTCGGGGCGATCCCCGAGCGCGTCCTCGCCTTCATGCTCGACGCCGAACGCGAGCTGTTCAAGCTCGGCATCCCGGCCAAGACCCGCCACAACGAGGTCGCGCCGGGCCAGTTCGAGCTCGCGCCGATGTTCGAACGCTCGAACGTCGCCGCCGACCACCAGCAACTCCTGATGGTGATACTGAAGCGAGTGGCACAGAAGCACGGCATGGAGTGCTTGTTCCACGAGAAGCCGTTCGAGGGCATCAACGGCTCGGGCAAGCACGTCAACTTCTCGCTCGGCAACTCGACCGAGGGCAACCTGCTCCTCCCGGGAGACACCCCGCACCAAAACGCACAGTTCCTCGTGTTCTGCGCGGCGGTCATCCGAGCAGTGCACAAGTTCGGCGGCCTGCTCCGCGCGTCAGTCGCGTCGGCGACCAACGATCATCGCCTGGGAGCCAACGAGGCCCCGCCCGCGATCATCTCGATCTTCCTCGGCGACCAGCTCACCGACGTCTTCGACCAGATCGCCAAGGGCGGCGCCACGACGTCGAAGGAGAAGGGGACGCTGACGATCGGCGTCGACACGCTCCCGGTGCTTCCGACCGACCCCGGCGACCGGAACCGCACGAGCCCGTTCGCGTTCACCGGCAACCGATTCGAGTTCCGCGCTCCCGGATCGCTGCAGTCGATCGCCGGTCCGATGGTGACGATCAACACGATTCTCGCGGAGGCCCTCGACTACCTCGCCACCGAGATCGAGTCGCTCGTGGCCGGTGGCTCCGAGTTCGACGCCGCGGTGCAGAAGGTGCTCGAGGATGTGATCACGAACCACGGGGCGGTCGTCTACAACGGCGACGGCTACACCGACGACTGGCAGGTCGAAGCTGCGGCTCGCGGACTGCCGAACCTCCGCACGACGCTCGACGCGCTGCCCGAGCTCATCACCGACGAGGCGATGGACCTGTTCAGCCGCTACGGCGTGTTCAACCACCGGGAAATGCACAGCCGTTACGACATCGCCCTGGAGCAGTACGCGCTCAGCATCGGGGTGGAGGCTCGCTTGACGCTCAAGATGGCGACCACCGTCATCCTGCCCGCCGCAACGAGATACCAGACCGAGCTCGCGACCAACGTCGCCAGCCTCAAGGCGGTCGGCGTCGATGCCGACACCGGGGCCCTCGACGAGGTCTCCGCCTTGATCGGAGCATTGCGCTCGGGCGTCGCTACGCTGCGGTCCGGACTCGAACACGACGACGCATCGACAGTGGAGCAAGAAGCGCATCACGCCGGTGAGGTGCTCCTGCCCGCGATGAGCACGGTGCGGGCTGCGGCCGACGCGCTCGAGACGTTGGTGGCCGACGACCTGTGGCCGCTCGCCACCTACCAGGAGATGCTCTTCATCCTCTGACCACGGAGCACCTCCAGCAGGAGCAGCCGCACGGAGAGGACTCATGCGCAAGTTCATCATCATGGGCATCCAGGGAAGCGGCAAGGGCACGCAGGCGAAGTTGCTCGCCGAGAGCCTCGACCTCGAACACATCAGCGTGGGCGACGTGTTCCGTTGGAACGTGCAACACCACACGAAGCTCGGGGCCCAAGTGAGAAGGGTCATGGCCGCCGGGCATCTCGTCGACGACGACCTCGTCGAGTCCGTAGTGCGAGACCGTCTCGCCGCACACGACTGGAACTTCGGATTCATCATCGACGGGTTCCCGCGCAACGCCGGCCAAGCCGAGTTCTTCCTCGAGAGCTACGACATCGACGGCGTCATCAATTTGGCGCTCCCCGACGAGGAAGTGCACCGCCGCGTTCTGGCGCGCCGGCTGTGCTCCCAGTGCGGGCTCGACTACAACCTCATGCTCGACCGGCCGAAGCAACCCGACATGTGTGACATCTGCGGAGGCAATCTCGCGGCTCGCCCGGATGACAATCCGGAGGCGCTGGCAGTTCGGCTCACCGAGTACCACGAGCAGACCCGACCGGTGATCGAGATCTTCCAGCGCAAGGAGTTCGTCGCGACGATCGACGCCACGCAACCCGTCCTCGAGGTGCAAGCCGCGATCCTGGAGCGGTTCTCCATCACACCGAGCGTCATGGTCGCCGGCTGACGCGGAATCTTGTGCTCCGGCCGCGCGCGCCGACCGCCGCTCCTTAGGATCACGGGATCACGGGCTTCATCACTCTTCTGGTGTGGCTCGCCGCCGTGAGCGTGATCGGCATCACGGTCTGGCGGCGGCGAGCGCAACTGGTCCCCGCGCGCGGGATGGGCGTGCGCGCGGATGTCGAGCTCCTCCACGACGTCCCGCGCGTGCGTGTGCGCTCGCTCACGATGACCGATCCGGAAACGGCGCAGCTGGATCTCGTCGCGACCGACGCACCCGAGGGCGAAGACGCCGACGGTGTCAACGGCGCCCAGCTCGTCGCCCTCGAGTTCTCGATCGCGATCAACGAGTCGGATCCCGGGTTCCGGCTCCTGCACGAGTGGATCGAGCGCCAGTGCGTCCTCGGGATCGTCATGCCGGCCGATTCTCGGATCATCCGGCTGCGATGCCTGGAGGACCTCCAGCCCCTGACGCTCCGGCGCCTCGGCCCGCGCTGACCGCCGGGCCCGGCCCGGCTCGCGCCAACCGACGCCGCGCGTGTCGTAGCGAGACCACCACTATCCGCGAGTGTCTCGGGAGTGTGCGCGCTTCCTGACGGCTCTGTTAACACGGCTGTGACATTTCTGTCACGTATCTGGAACGGCTCTTACGTAGGTTCCCGCGGGGCTCGCCACAGGGCCGGGCCACTACCGAAGGGGGAACCCCTTGTCGAAAGGCAAGAAGTTCGTCGCGCTGAGTTTGATGACGTTCATCGCGCTCATCATCATCGGCGCGGCATGGGGCCATCACAGCCCGGCCGACACCACGGGCCCGGCGTTCACGCAGCTCGGCAACTATCCCAAGACCACCACGAACGTGCCCGTCTCCCAGGCGGGTCTCAACGACCTCGCGTCGTCGAGCGCGCACCTCGGCGTGTCGATCAACTTCACCTGGACGCTGATTACCGGCTTCCTCGTGCTCTTCATGCAGGTGGGCTTCGCGTTCCTGGTGACCGGGCTCACCCGGGCCAAGAACGCGGCGCACATGATGATGATGAACATCGCGGCGTTCGCCGTCGCGCTGCTCGCCTATTACGCAGTCGGGTTCGCGTTCCAGTTCGGCGGCATCGCGCCGATCGCGAACTTGGGCGGCGTCAGCCCGTTGAGCGGCATCTTCGGGCACGGCAGCGCCGGCCTGATCGGCACGCACGGCTTCTTCCTGCAGAGCGGCGGCACCTACGACGTCGGGGTCATGGTGCTGTTCCTGTTCGAGGTCGTGTTCATGGAGACGGCCGGTTACATCATCGTCGGCGCGATCGCCGAGCGGATCTCGTTCGCCGGCTTCCTCGTGGCGGAGGTCGCCATCGGCGCGATCGTCTACCCGATCTACGGCAACTGGCTCTGGGGTGGCGGCTGGATGGCGCACCTCGGCACGTCACTGCACCTCGGGCACGGCGCCGTCGACTTCGCCGGCTCGGGAGTCGTGCACGCAACGGGCGGTTGGGCCGCACTCGCGCTCGCGATGCATCTCGGGCCCCGGATCGGCAAGTACAACGAGGACGGCTCGGCCAACGCGATACCGGGCCACAACATCCCCTACGTCGTGATCGGGACCCTCATCCTCATCTTCGGGTGGATGGGCTTCAATCCCGGCTCGACGCTCGGCGCGACCGACCTGCGCATCGGCCTCGTGGCCGTCAACACGTTGCTGGCCGGATGCGTCGGTTTCGTGATGGCGATGGGCACGACCAACTACAAGTACGGCAAGCCCGACATCTCGATGTCGTGCAACGGCATGCTCGCCGGCCTCGTCGCGATCACCGCACCCTGTGCGTTCGTCGCACCGTGGGCGGCCGTGATCATCGGCGCGGTCGCGGGCGTGCTCGTCGTGTACAGCGTCGAGTTCTGGGACCGCCGCCACATCGACGACCCGTGCGGCGCGATCTCGGTGCACGGGGTGAACGGCGCCTGGGGTGTGCTCGCGGTCGGGCTCTTCGCCGACGGCACCTACGGCCAGGGCTGGAACGGAGCGAAGCTCAACAGCGTCCACGGCGTGCAGGGGCTGTTCTACGGCGACGCCGGACAGCTCGTGGCCCAGCTGTTCCACGTCGTGATCGGGTTCGCCTGGGCGTGGGGCGCGATGTGGCTGATCTTCGCGGTCGTCAAGCGATTCGTGCAGATCCGCGTGTCGCCCGAAGTCGAGATCCAGGGCCTCGACGTGCCGGAGTTCGGCGTGCTGGCCTATCCCGACTTCGTGCTCGCCTCGACCCACGTCGGTGGACATGCAAGTGTGACCGCCGCATCCGCCAAGCCCGCCGGTTCCGATTCCGGGAGGACCTCATGAGGCTCGTCACCGCGCTCGTCAAGCCGTTCAAGCTCGACGACGTCAAGGAAGCACTGACGGGTCTCGGACTGCCCGGCATCACGATCACGGAGTCCAAGGGCTTCGGCCGCCAACGCGGGCACACCGAGGTGTACCGCGGCGCCGAATACACCGTGGAGTTCGTGCCCAAGGTGCGCATCGAGGTGCTGACCGACGACGACAATGCCCGGCGCGTCGCCGACACGATCGTCAACGCAGCGCGTACGGGCCAGATCGGCGACGGTAAAGTCTGGATCTCACCCGTCGACACGGTCATCCGTGTCCGCACCGGCGAGATGGACCACGACGCGATTTAGCGAAGAACGCAAGGCGATTCTTTCGGACGAGAACCTCCAGGGCCTGGCCTTGTGCCAGGCCCTGGCCGGTCTCGCGGATCGTTGGTTGTCCGAGCTCCTCGGCGAGGAGCCCGACGTCGCGCTCGTCGCCTTCGGCGGTTACGGACGGTTCGAGCTCGCGCCCGGCAGCGACCTCGACGTGTTGCTCCTGCATCGCAACCGCCGCGACATCGACGAGGTCGCGCGACGGGTGTGGTACCCGATCTGGGAAGAGGGCATCGCGCTCGACCACGGCGTCAAGACCGTCGACGAGGCGCTGAAGGTTGCCGACCGGGATCTCAAAGCCGCCCTCGGCCTGCTCGACGCCCGCACGATCGCCGGCGACGCGAAGCTCGGCGACGAGCTCGCGCGGCGCGCGCTCGACAGCTGGCAACGGAAGCACAAGAAGTGGCTGCGATCGCTCGCCGACGCGACCGCGCTCCGCCATCACCGATTCGGCGACGTCGCGTTCTTGCTCGAGCCCGACCTCAAGGAGGGTCGGGGCGGTCTGCGCGACGTCACCGCGCTGCGCGCCACGACGCTGGCGATCCCGACCTTGCCGGCGCTCGAGCCGGCGTTCGTCGAGGCGGCCAACACGTTGCTCGACGTGCGCGTCGCGCTGCACCGCACGACGGAGAAAGGCACTGATCGCCTCGTGTTGCAGCAACAAGAGGCGGTGGCCGAGACGCTCGGCATCGGCAACACCGGCGCGCTGATGCACATGATCTCGAGCGCGGCGCGCACGATCGGATGGACCAGTGACGACCGGTGGCGCCGCATCGAGAGCTATCTCAAGGGCCCGAGCGGCCGGAGCGCCAAGCAGGATCGCGTCGTGAGCGCGGGCGTGGCCCGGCGCGACGACGAGATCGTGGTGCTCACCGACGCTCCGTTCGACGATCCGTCGCTGCCGCTGCGCGTCGCCGGCGCCGCGGCGGCGTCGGGCGCGCCGATCTCGCGTGCGACCCTCGAGCGATTGCGCGACGACGCGGTCGCTCCGACCGAACCGTGGTCACCGCAGACGCGCGACGCGCTCGTTGCGCTGCTCGCCAACGGCCACGACGCGATCCCCGCGTTCGAAGACCTCGACCAGTACGGGCTCATCGTGCGCCTGCTGCCGGAATGGGAGCCCGTGCGCAGCCGCCCGCAGCACAACCCCTACCACCGGTTCACCGTCGATCGGCATCTCCTCGAAGCCGCCGCGGAGGCGGCCGGGTTCACCGATCGCGTGCGCCGGCCGGACCTGCTGTTGATCGGAGCGTGGCTGCACGATCTCGGCAAGGGCTACCCCGGCGACCACACGACCGTCGGCATCGACCTCATGGAGCGGATCGGGCCCCGCATGGGCTATCCCGCGACCGACGTCGACGTGCTCGTGCGTCTGGTGCGAGACCACCTGCTCCTCGCCGAGGCCGCGACCCGCCGCGATCTCCGCGACCCCGCGACCTCGCAACTCGTCGCCGACGCCGTCGGCGATCAGCTCACACTCGAGCTGCTCGCGGCGCTCACCGAGGCCGACTCGAAGGCAACGGGCGACAGCGCGTGGTCGACCTGGAAGGCGGCGTTGCTGCGCGAGCTCGTCGACCGTGTGAGTGAGGTGCTCGGCGGAGCGCAGCCGGCGCCACGGACCACGACGCTCGAACCCCGGTTGCAGGCGCTGGTCGACGAGGCCGGCGACAAGATCCTCGTGAAGGGCGA
>Ga0265338_10007537_pt1 | contig 13460 bp, 26 predicted proteins | sample 42126metaG_FD_193579 | JGI IMG/M metagenome (GOLD analysis project Ga0265338, IMG submission 193579) | Rhizosphere microbial communities from Carex aquatilis grown in University of Washington, Seatle, WA, United States - 4-21-26 metaG | ecosystem: Host-associated > Plants > Roots > Rhizosphere... | reverse complement strand
GTCGACAGGACAACGGTGGCCGAAGGAATCGCAGATGGTGTTGTCAAATCATAGACGGTCATCCCGGCCACGACCCAAGCCGGGGTAGAAGCAAAGTGGAGTACTGCGTTTCCTGACGCTGTCGTTGCGTTTGTCGCAGTGGTATTTGTTTGTGTCGCCGTAGCGTTCTTGCTGGCTGTTATTTGATACGAGTGAGTTCCTGTGATCGATGTTATCTGATAAAGACCGTCGAGAATGATCCCGCCAAGAGATACGGGGACGTTGAAGAACACCGCATCGTTAACCGTGACGTCCGAGATATTCGGATCGACAATGTCGATTGTCGGAAGATTGATGGTGCATGAGATATTTGGAGCAAAATCGCTCACCAATTGCTGTGGCGTAATATCCTTATAGGTATTGCTGGTGATGACACCGAGTTGCGTCGTCGTCGCCACCGAGAGGTGGTTTATGCTCTGCAAGTCCTGCCAAGCATGCAGGTCACGTGGGACACCAGCGACTGGGAATGGATAGTATTTAATCCACCCACCGTACTTCTGCGCCAACGTGTCACGAAACCTGATCAGGCTACTTGCGGCGTAGCCAGCACGAAGCTTCGTCGGAGTTCGCTCGACGTTAATACCAGGAACGAGTTCGATGCTGCCGAATGGCATTTGTTATGTCTTGATCAGAGCTAGACCAGCGACAATGGTCGGCGGCACGTTCTGAGAGCCACCGGTACCGTAGTTGTTGGTTCCAGTGATACCAGTGAACGAAGGATTGATCGTTAGCGCTGTCGACCCGCTGGGTCCCGTCAATGCGCTGCCACCGCCACCGAATATCGGGGAAGTCGTCGAGACACCAACCGTTCCGGAATGGGAATGCTGTACGTCAGTGATTGCGTGTGAGTGTGCGAATATACCCTGGTCACCACCAGAGGTGATGGCTTGACCATTGAATCCGGCGACACCAACAGTCAGACGGTTTGAGAACCCACCGTTATTGGTGTCGACCATCACGCGGGCGCGGTTTCGCGAGTCTGGCACCGCAAATGTGGTGATGCCATTACCGCCAAACACTGATCCGAGGATGTTGCCGAGCGCGGGATAGTCTGAATAATTGTAGATGCCGCCATCCTGGATCAGGTACGGCAATGTAGAACATCCAGTCATCCACGCCGGAAGCTGCGTCGCTCCGATCAAGAAGAACTCAGAGGCCACCGGAGCGAGGTTGATGTACTTGACGTCCGTGCCGTCGCAATAGACGTGCGTCGCGTATCCTGGAGGAGCCGTGATGTATTTTCCAGGAGATGACGATCCTAGCCTGACATAAAAGCTCCCGACCGTGCATTGGTTGTCGACGACAAAGAACCCTGGCCGTGGCAGCGTAATAACGCAGTTACCGGTGAGTGTCCCGGTGAATTTCAGGATCGCACTCTGCGACTGATAAGGCCCAGACCAAGACGCGCCAGAATTTGGCGGCGTCGTCAACGTAACGTTCGCGTTTGTCAGCGAGATCGTCGCGACGTTGGCGAACAAGCTATCCGTGGCGCTGTCGTTGGCGTTCTCCGGAAGGTCCCACGTACCAACGTCAGAGCCACGCGTTGGGATGTAAAGCCCGAGATTTGTTGTTTGCGGATCAGCCACAATGGCCTCCTATTACGCCCTCTGAGGCGTAGCCAATGGAGCCGGTTGCTTCGGCGTCCATGCCTGGGACTGATATTTTTTTCTGTTTTCTTCTGTGTTGGCCGATGACCACAGGTCTGTGTAGTGCTTCGACCAACCGGCCGCAGATTGCGGATCGTCCGTGGCTGCTCCGAAGTCTTTCAGGTACCCGTATCCGATGATCAGGCATTCGGTGAAGAAGAGGTCCGGGAGATATAGCGTCAGGTAGGTCGTTGGGTTCGACGCGCTCAGCGGAGTCGGCCGGATCGTGCCGATCACTTCCATCTGATAAGCTGAATCAGGAGGCGGCCCGACGATGATAGTCTGATCGGTGATCATCGCGTAGTAGTCAGGGATCGACGGCGTCGTAGTCGATGCTTCGTTACCCCAGATCGCATCCAGAAACTCACGAGAGACTGGCTGCAATTGCTTTCTATTATTCGAGCCACTGGCTGAATACAGAACATTCATCGACTCGGTGACGACGAAACGGCCGCCAGATTGCGGCAGGGTAAAATTCCGGCTGTTCGGCGTCAGCGTTCCGCTGGTGTCTCTGACGATGGTCGAGAGAAGATCGAGTTCGCGGTAAATCCGCTGCTCACCATCATCAATGATGGTTGGAATAAATGAAAGATAGTTCGCATCGGTTGGTGGGATCACCAACGCGTTCGCGAGGTTGACGATAAACTGGCTGTAGTTGAATGACATGATTTGCTCTAGGCAGCCACATCTTCGTTCCTACGCATACGCAACTTCGGATACTCTTCAGCGATCACGTCGGCGATAATCGATCTCAAGTACGTCGCGACGTTTACTTTGTGGGCTTTGGCGATAGCCTCGAACTTCTCGAAGTCTCTCATCGAAAGACCGGTCCCCAGCGTCCTTCGAAGGACAAGATGCTGTGGCTTCCGGATGTTCATGGCTACCGCCTCACCCCCGAACCTTAATCTTCGATGGCAACCATACGGCCGACTTCCTTGACGACACGAGGCTGGATGCCTTCGTGCTGCCGGGTCATCGTGTCCTTTGGTGTCATGCCGAGACGCTGCTCGGCCTCACGAACCTGCTGCCGAGAAAACTGCTGGACCTCGGCGCGAGCTTCGCGCGTCAGTTCCTTCGGCCGATCCATCAGGATCAGTCCATCCTTGAGGATGTACGGCTTGTCGTAGTCAGGGGGCACCCGGTTTGGGTGGCGCGACGGCGGCACCGGCTCCCAGCCCTGCTCGCGCATGCTGGCGAGATAGAACGGGTCATGATCGGCCGACAGCCCGCTGACGCTGTAGCGCTTCCACTCGTACGACAGATCGGGCGGAATCTCCGCCTGGGGGATGTCGAACGGGTTGGTAACTGCAGAGGAGTGGCGCTGCCGGGTACGAATACGCGGCGTCTCGTGCGGCGTCTCGTGCTCAGCATCACGGGCAGGCTCACCGCTCACGTGAGCCTGTGTGCGGTCAGCATTGCGCTGGCCTCTCTGTGGCGTCGTGTTCATGGATTCCCCTTCCTCTCCGGTTGTTTGGATCAGTGCGTCATGCGGCCGATTTGTCCGGCCTTCTGGGCCGCGACAAATTCGTTGGCGTAGGTGCCAAAGGCCCGCTTGCGGTGAGCAGCATCGGTCTCACCCGGCTTCGCCGGATATGAGAACAGAGCAGCCTCCTGTTGGTCGGCATTGAGCCGAAGCGTGCGGACGTTTGGCTGCGTGCCCTGCTCGGAGCCGTCCCGGCTCGGAGGAGCCGAAGGTTGAGCCTTGCGCTGCTGCTGTTGTGTCGTCTGCGTCTGCTGACGCTGCTGGACCTGACCTTCGTCAGAGAGCCCAGCCTTTCTCGTTTCCGATGCCATGGAGGTTGCCGGTGTCCTGATCCCAGTGTGCTCTTCGATGATGCGGTAGTAATCGTCGCTGCCCTCTTGGACGCGTTGAGCAAGGGCAGCGTAGTGTCCTGCCATCATCGAAGCGTTCTTGGTGTGATCGCCGCCGACCTCGGCTGGCGCACATTCCGGATGCTGGCGAAGCCAGGACTGGGCGCGCGGATTGAACCCGCTGACATAGCGGTCGAACGCTGCGGTCGGCTGATGTGTCTCGACGCGGCCCTCAGTCGTCGCTGGCTTGTTCTTCTTCGCCTCTTCGTGGGCATCGCGGCGAGACTGCTCGACCGCAAGTTGGCCGCCGAGTACGGCCATCCTGGACTGCGCCTTGGCGATCTTGGCGAACTCGCCCTGCTCTTGAGCTTGCGCGAGTTCAGCCTCGGCCGAGGCCATGCCATCGGTGATGCTCTTGATCTTGGTGTCGATCAGCGTGAGTTGCTGGTCGACGGTCTGATCGCGGAGGGTGTCGATCTCCTGACGCTGGCGCTGCAGCGCCGCCTCGGCGGCCAACCGTGCCTGACGTTCTGCGGCAGCGGTCGCGAGCGCGCTGTCGGCCTTCTTGGTCGCCTCGGTGAGAGCCTTGGCCGCTTCTTCGACAGCGTTTGGCTTCTGCGTGACAGTGGTGTCGGCACCCTCGTCTTCGAACACGCTGGTGTCGAGCTTCGCGGCCTGACGCGTCCGCGTGGTGGTGCCCTCTTCGCCTTCGTCTTCGCCCTTCTTCTTGTCTTCAACGATTTCGTCGCCGACAAGAGCCATCCCAGAGACGTCGACCGTGACAACGGTGTCGTCCTCGACTTGAACTACTTCTTCTCCAGCCATTTCGAATACTCCCCCGAGTTGTTCGCCGCTCAGTAAACCGAGTCAGGCGATGCGATCTTCATTGAGATGTCCTGGTCGCGGATGATCCGGCAGTCCTGTCCGTTGATCCTGATCGCGCGCCCATCGGTGACAGAAAGGCTGACCCAGTCGCCGACCGCGACTTTGCCTTCCTCCGCAAAAACGAAATGGTCATCGCTGACGAAAGCTGTCGGGCCGAGCATCAACACCAAGGCAGCCTTCCCCTGGTAGCGCTCTTCGGCTCGCGTCGTCTCAGTGATGATGATGCCACCAGCGGTCTTCTCCGGACGATTGTAGATGCCGAGAAGGACGCGGTTTCCCATCATCTTGAAGTTCGGCAACTCGCCCGGCTTCTTCATGCCGATCTTGTCGTAAATCTCTTTCGCCGGATCGATAGTGTGAACCATCTTCATTACTGAAGCCATTACTCGTTCCCCTGTTCGTTTGGATTTTTTCTTCCGTAGATGTCTTGATAGATTTCGCGACCCTTCAACAGAACCGTGTTGTAGGTGTCGATGACGGCGCAATCTCTCGCGTAGTTCTCCGCCACCGTCTCATTCGAACCGGCGACTGGCTTTGCTGAGCCAGCCGCCAAATGCGCCATCCGGCTCTCGATCTCATCCATCAGCACGTCGGTGAGACGGCTGAAGAAGACATCAATGATGGATGGATCACGCGCCATCAGACCGCCTGTGGCGACAACTTGCGCTGGGCTGCCGCCTTTTCGAGGCGGCCCTCGCCGGTAACGGCACCGGCCGTCATACCGATCTTTCTGATCTTGCCTCCGTCAGACTTGACGGCGTCGCGCTTCAAGCCTTGCGCGTCGAGCGACTTGTTGACCGCGCCACCAGCGGCGCGCGGCGGGATCAGGCCAGGAGGGAGACCGCCCGGTGCGCCAGGGGCCATCGGCAAGCCAGCCGCTCCAGGCGGAAGACCAGCGGGACCCATCGGTGGCTTCGGCGGCGGCGCTGCACCCATCGGCGGAGGCATCGGCATCGGCATCGCCGGGTTTGCGCCAGCCGGAGCGCCGCTCTGCGGAGCAACAACGACGGTGACGTTGGTTGCGCCCTTCTTCAGGCGACCACCATGAGCGCGGGCCTTGACGCTGCCGCCGCGCTTCAGCGTTGCAATCGGATTGGAGATACCGCCGCGCATCACGCGGTCGGCTCGGTTGCCGGGCATGCCGTTCGAGTCAGCACCGAACTCGGCAGCCTCCTCTGGGCCTTCGCCCTTCATCATGTTGGTAGGAGCCAGCTTGTTGTTGGCTGGGCCAGACGCGGAGCCGTAGTCCCGCGTCATCTTGCGGAGCTTGGCGTTGTGGTCGTTCTTCGACTTACCCTTCATCGGGTGCATGTGAGTGATCCCCTTCTGGATCGGATACTCAGGTTGTTACTTGTTGTATGGCTCGTTCTGCTTGGCCATGTTTGACATGCCATCACTCTGCGAACTGGAAGTAGCCTGCTGATTCTGCATCTCGTTCATCCCGGGCATCTCATTCTTCGGCCGACGCGCCTCGTTGGCGTCGATCTGCTCATCGGTGAGACCTGGAATCTTGTTCGGATACTTCGTCGACACCGCGCCACCATCAGCGCGCTCGTTCAGAAGATGCGCCGGACGCTCGTGCGGCATGTGATGGCGCTCACCAGCGCCTTCCTTCTTCTTGTTCTCATCGAGCCACTTCGGTGTGTAGTGGTGCGATGCACCGGATTCTGGGTAGCTCATGTCGCATATCCTCCAGGACCGTACATGCGGTCATATTCAGCGGCTGTCGTGTTTGTCAGCGCGTTAACGAGAGTGGTCATAGATGGCCGAATCTCAGTTTTGAAATGGCCGTCGATGACGCTGCGCTCGGTGATGCAGAACCCGAGATAGCGGTTCAATTTGGTGTAGCGACCGGTGACCAGAAGATTACCAGTCATCCAATCGACTTCGATGCTGGTGTCCAATTCTGGATTGTCGGTGCAAACACCACGTACGGCTGGCAGCAATAGATCGCGAGCCCGCTGAAGTCGCGTGCAGCGGGCCAGAGACATCGTGTTGGTGTTTGTCAGCGCAGACAATTGGCTTGCCGCCAACGGCAAGGCGGCAAGAGACAGCAATCCAGTGAGGAGGCTGCGGCGCTTCACTGCTCGGCCCCCATAGGAACTGGGCCGTACCGAAGCAGGCTGACGAGGTCTTCTAGGCGCTTCCTGAATGTCGACTTGTAGCTACCGCTATAAATCTCGCTCATTCCGATGGTGAACGACTCGCTGCGCTTGGTCGCGGCGCAGTGTCCGCTCACGACCAAGCAGCCATTTACCCAGTCGGGCTGGATGTCGGTCGTCACGACCGCGCCTGAGCCGTACCCGCTATGGAGTGCGGGCAAAAGGAGGTCTCGAACCGCGCTGAGACTAGGCGTGGTGACTTGCGTGTCGGTCACTGAGCCACCCCCCGAGGCGGCGCTGTTGCCAATTCATGCTGCCGATCAAATGCATTTTGGCGCGCTTCATGTAGCCGATCCAACATCGACATACCAGTAGCGTGTTGCCGATCCGCGACGCCCTGCATCGCTTCATGGCGGCGCTTAAGCGTATCCGAGAGCAACTCGTGCTGGCGATCCTGACCGGCCGCGATGCCTTCGTGGCGGCGGCCGAGGTAGCCCTGCAACTGCTCGTGGAGACGATTTGCTACGCCTTCCCGCGCTTGGTGGGCCTTGTCGGTGGCCGACATCAGCCCTTCGTGATGGTGATCGGCGGCCTGCATGCCGCGCTCGTGGGCGCGGTTTTCGCGCTCTTGCTGCGCCGTAGCGGCCTGCTTGTTTGTCTCCTTGGCCGCATCGGAGTTGTGGATAACCAACTCCTTCGCGAGGTTCTGAGCCGAAATCTTCTCCTTCGAGGCGCGGTCCTGGCTGGCGTTGTTCGCCTTGGTGATCGCCTCCATCAGCTTGGTGCGGCTGTCCAGCAAGCGGGCCTGCGCGGCAGTTTGCGTTGCCTCGGCGGTGATCTGGTCTGGGTTCGGCGGCGCGGCTCCTGGAGGAGGCGGCGGCTTGAACAAGCTATCGGCGTCATCGACACCCATCGTGTGAAGGGCGCGCTTGTCGACGCTGTCGAGGTCCATCGACGGGTTGGTGAACGCCATCTGGCGCATCGCCATGACCTTGAGGTAACGCTCGGTCTGGCTCGATGTGTTCGGGTCGGCGCGAGGCGTAAGCTCGCAATCAGCAAGCGCCGCGAGCAAAAATTGACGGTGCTCCGCGTTGTCTTGGTCGACCTTGTCCGACATTTGCTGGACGTTCGGGTAGATCGTCTTCAGGTGCTCAAGCACCTTGCTCTTCTTGTTGTGACGCCACAGCGCTTCAGGGTCCTCCATCAGGAGGCTCTTCAGCATGTCGAACTCTTGGCCCTGAGACTGATGGCAGCGCTTGTGAACGGCCGACATCAGCTTGGTGGCCTGCTCGATCATCGCGAGCGTGGTTCCGACCGGCGCGTCCTGACGTCCTTCGCCGATCTGTAGCTCTGCGGTGCCGCCGACACGCTGCGCGGTCGTAGCGATGTTCTCGATCAACTGAATGAAGACCGCGCTCGGGTCCTTGTACGGAAGTGGCATGACCGAGGCGCGGATATCATTGCCGATGGTGTCAATCGGCATACCGCTGCCTGGGGCGACGCGGAATTGGTTGGTCAACTGCTTCGCGAGAGACTTCAGGTAGAGGAAGCCAGGGAAGTTCGCGAACATTCCGGCGTCGATCATCAGACGCCACGCTGCGGTCACTGCCTTGGTGGCGTTACCGAGAACGTTGAGCAGGCCGATGCCGTAGAAGCCGAAGCCAGGGATGAACGTGTATGCGATGATGCGGTTGCGTGGCAGACAGAACGGATCATCTTCATGCCAGTTGCGCCTGATCTCCAGGATGCGGCGCGCATCGACGTCGATAACAACTTTGTACGGGAGCGGCAGGCCGGTCTGCTCTCCCTTAAGTTCGTGCTCGAAGCCAGGGATGTCGATCTCGCAGTAGCACTCGTACAGTTCGCGATCCTGGTCAGACGGCTCCATGTAGGTCGATGGAGCAATGCCCTGGACTTGGTCGATCTTGGTGTCGACCGGATTCTTGATCGCTGGCGTGCCTGGGTCCGGTAGATCGATGTTTCGATATGCGCCGATCAACTGCATGCGCTTCAGCGTGCTCGGCTTCATCATGATCCGGTGCGTGACGCGACCGGCACCTTCGATGTCCGTAGCCGTGTTGCTGACGATCAGGTCCTTCGCGTCAATCGACGCGATCACCGGTCGGCGCTTGATTGGATCGTGGTAGCCCTTCTTGAACGAGATGCCGGAGAACCCGAGCATCAGCAGCATGCGGTCGGTGTCCGGATAGTATTCCGTCGCTACCTTCGTCAGGTAGTGGTTCATGTCCTTTTCGAGCGCTTCCGCCAACTGGTCGGAGAGCGCGTTGCCAGCGCCGTCGTTGCGGACCTTCACCGGACCATCGGTCGGCAGCAACTCACCACGAGCGTTCGCCTGGAAGCGGAGCACTGCTTCGAGCAACAGAGGGTGGTCGACGGTTGAGACGCCTTCGGCCGGTGTCGACCCGGCCGCCGCAGCACCACGCGGGTTCTTCACCTGTAGCCCGAGCAACGAGATGCCGTTGCTCATGTTCTCAAGCCACTCTTGGCGGCTCTGCTTGTCTAGCTCGATGCCATTGAGCAGGCGCTCGGCAATGGCCGACAGGTTGGAGTCCGAGATGTCCTCGGCGAGGTTGTCTTCGAACTCTTCGGTTTCTTTGCGGGGGGCTCTGGGAGGCCCGAAACTGACCTCGACCAGACCGTCTTGGAGAGGAATTATCGTGTTGCCGCTGGCTTCGTCATAGCCGGTGTCCTCACCATCGGCCATAACGGTCACATCAATGCTACCCGGGTTTAGCGGGTAAACGTTGGACATCAGCCTTACCCCGAATCAGGCCGAGAGAACTTGTGTCCAGCTTTGATGTGGGCGCTGAAGTGCTTACCGATAGAATCGGCCCCCATCAGTGCCTTATGCTTCTCGGCATCGACGTCGTGGTACTGATACACGCTTCCCGAGGAAAATTCCACTTCTAGGGTCTTGGACCCCTCGTCATACCCCACAGATCGTATGTTCGACGATTTAACGGGCGTCCGGTCCATAGTCCGATCCTCTCGATTTCGGTGATTTCGCGAATCAGTTGCCGGTCCCGCTCGATGCGTTGGACCAGTTCGATGAGGGCCGGAGCCGGGTCACGATACGGGAGAGGCTCTACCGCCATTCTTCAACTTCTCCGCAACAGCCCGATCTTTAGCAGACCGCCAGCACCTCAGACAGAGGTCGTGATCTCGATCAGGGCGAAATACACCGTTGCGGCGTCGGGCGAGGATCGGCCGACCGCACTTACAGATCGGTTTTCGGCTCCTCCCCCGATTCGCCATGAGACATTATAGCGTCTCCAAAGCGCTCGGTCGGAGGTCCGTAACGCTCTGCACAGGCCGCGCGTATCTGCTCAGCTTCTTGGTTATTGCCGTAGTCACTGTGGCCGCATCGACTGCACGTATGTACCGGGACGGAGCAGCCGCACAGATCGTGGTGGCAACCGGCGTTGCATCCACCGATGTGGACCATGGTGTGTCCAGCGTCGCAGCCGATGAAGAGCCAATCTCTATCTGCAGACAATTGTCTCAACTCCAGCGGCGCGGGCGATCTTGATCATATCCCAGGTGCCAACACTCTGCGGATCGGGGAAACCAACAACCAAGTCAGGTAGCCACTCCATCATGCGGCGATTGCGGATCGGCCCAGCAGCCTTACCAAGCTCCTTCCACTTCGCCTTACACTCGTAACGAATCAGACCAGCCTTTGTGCGAGCCCATTCCTTCGCGAGAAGGTCAGCGCCTGGAGCGCCGCCCTGCATGAAGTGAGTGAAGTGACGCTCGCTGTGGAGATCGTCTAGCTTCGACCACATGAAGGCGATGTTCGAAAACTCACGGCCTCCGCAGACGATGACGCGCATTTGTGATGTCAGCGCTCGCCCCACACTTGGCGTTCTGCTGTCTTGATAATCTTTTCAGTCCTGGCGCTCATGGTTGTGGATGCGGCGTGTGACTTGCCAACGCTCCACATCACCACGCATCGCGTCACGGACATTGGCTTGCCGTCCTCAAAGGACACATTCCAATACTCATAGTCGGACACATAGACCTTCTCGGTGTGGACGCTCATTTCTCCCCCACTCTCTGCTGAACAGAGCCGTCGACCAATTGGTGAATCTGGTCCGGCGTGAGTACCTTGAACATCGCGCATACCGCGATCATTCGCCCCACGTTCACCGGAAGTCTAATCTGCTCTGGCAAAAGGTCGATGTCGTAGAGCAGGGACAAGAGGGCCGGTGTCTCGCTGATCTGCTTGCGGTATGGCTGCATAGCAGACTGCATTTCTTTCTGAATTTCCTCGCCTGGAATCTCGATAGTGATCGTCTCGTTCATTTCCGTAGCCCTTGTGTGATGTCACAAGTCGCCACGCGCTTTGAGCGCAGCAATGCAAATGGCGATGGCCGGGGAAGTATTGTGCTTGCCGGTATTGGTGCCGCGTCCGACGCAGGCGATTAGATAGTCGTCAAAGCACAAATCCCACGTCTTGCCTTCTGGTACGAGCGTCAGCGCAGCGTCGATAGAGTGCGTGTAGAATGGTAGCCAGCGCGCGTTTGAAGATGGGCCGCCAACCCATTCTGGATGACCATTAAGGGGAGGGCCTAGGCGATAAAGAGGAATGGTCGTAACGCCAACCGCCTTCTGGATTTGAGCATCTAATTCTCGATCAGGCACGCTCGCTCTCTCAAGTTGCTCGATAAGGTCTTTCATGGATCGTCTCGTTTCTGCTGAGAAGCGCCAAGCACTTCGCACTGGCGCTCGATGTGCAGCTTCATGTCTTTCCAGTTGGTGGGCGCCATGACGCCGGCAAAGCCGCGAATTTGGATTAGCGCCGCCCGCAGCCGCTCGCAGGATTCACACTTTACGCTTTCTGGCTCGGTATTCGGCATCATGCATCCTTTGGCATATCCGACAACCACGGTTGCCGTGGCTATTGATGTAGGTGTTTTCAGGCGAAAATTGGTGTCCGCGAATACACTCAGTTTTGGTCGACAAGTTGTTTCCTCAATTCTTCGTTTGCCTTTTTCAGCCGCTCGATCTCGGCGGCCCCAGCCTCGACCTGGCCCTTATAGGCCGCGCAGCGTTCGGTCAGGCGCTCGATCTCGGTGCTGGCTTCGGTGAGTTGCGACCGCATACAATGTATGGAACCATCGTAGAACAGGCTCATGCCTTCTCTCCGTTGGACGGCGCTGAACTGCTGGATGCACGCGGGCCGTACTGCCTGACGGTCGTGTGCTCAGCAGGCAAACAACCTTGTCCCATGACGGCGAGCGCGAAGCCCTCCACGTCGATCTCGATCCGACTGAGTAGTTTGGGGCCGTCTCTTGCTTCAATGCGGACGATCTTGCCATCGTCGGCTCCATGCAGTCGGGTGATATAGAGTTGGCATTTCATGGCCCTGGCTACCTAACAACGCCGTCCACGAGGTCCATGATGAGGCCGCGCGTGGCTGTAGTGGCCCAGTCGTCTTTCCAGTTCGGAACCTTGTCTCCAGCGCAAAGCGCCTTGATGGAGAGCAGGGTCTCGCGAAGCGAGTTATTGATCCGCATGATTTCCTGCTGATCGGCATGGATGTCCTTCACCTTGGCCCACGTCTCGCCATTGATGGTGACCCGCGCTAGATCGCCAGCAATGGCCTCCTGCAAGCCCTGAATAATCTTCGCCCCGACTTTGCTCATTTTGCTCTCCCTCTCGACACGTCAGCGCCGCGCTTCGATTTCGGCGCGTTCTTTCTCGGTGAGATCGCGCATTTCCTTTGGCGTCCTGTTACCCATCCACCGCTGATCGGGCGGTCTACATGCCCGACAATGTGGCTCGTGCATCCACTCACTGCCACAATCTTCGCAAATCCAATGTCCCGACATTTTGCCCTCACCGTCTAGCCAACAGCGATAGCGGCTTGGAGCATCTGCTTGGTTTCTTCACAGACGCAGTGACCGGAGGCCATGTCATCCAGAGCTTGCTCGATAGCCTCTCGCATCGCCGGGATGGCTTCGATTGCGGACGCCGCCTGCTTGGCCCCGCCGCCTGAAATGACAATCTCGGCATCCTCCGGGTTTTCACCGTGGGCCGATCCATAGGTGACGTAAGCCTCCGTCTCGCTCGGTTCTCCCTTGCCGTTCGTGACAAGACCTTTGTGAAACGTCATCGGCTCGTGTGCTGGTAGGTTCATTTTGCCCTCACGTTGCGGCGGAAAGTGATGTCTAGCTGCGTGCCGTGTCGATGTCGTTGGTTTCTAAAATACAGAGATAGTGGTTTTCGCCCCATACATTCAGCGTGACCTCCTGCCCGACTTCCAGGGTGTGAGAAGTTGTGGTCCGCTCTTTGCCTTCCATCTTTGGCCCAACGGGTTCAATCTCATTCACATTGACGCGATGCTTGCCGTTGTTTTTGATCGTGACGGAAGTCGTCATCATCGTCTCCTATTTTGACCGCGCTGTGGGCGCAGAAGCGCTAGGCAACGGTGCGCCCCTCGACGCCACGCGCCATGCGATCCAGCGTTCGCTTCTTCAGCGCGTCGAGCGACGCTTGCGCGTAACCCAATGCTTCTTCGTTCTCAACGCAGGCGAATGGCCCGGCCTGGAATGAACGCAGGCGGTCGATCACGATGGCCAGTAGAATTTCCTGCGTAATGCCATTGATGCCGACCTCGTTGATCGGGCCGTTCTGAAACTCGATGCTGTGGTCAGCGAGTGCCGAGCCGTGCGTTCCATTGATCCGATAGCTGTGGTTCGCGCCGCCAGCGCCGGGCGCATCAATGGCGAGAATTTCAAACTTATCGTTGACGGGGTTGGCGATGTGGTCAGTGATCTTTCGCATTGCAGTTCTCCATTGTTGAACTCGGTTTAGTGTCACTCCGCTCCCTTGAGGGCGGTCGCCTTGGCAAGGGTCGAGCGGCAACCGTCGATCTGGGTTAGGACGTGGTCTCGGTCCTGTGTCGGGTCCGTCAGGAAGTCCTCGACCATCGCGATCAGTGTTGTCAGGT
>Ga0265338_10007536_pt1 | contig 13461 bp, 11 predicted proteins | sample 42126metaG_FD_193579 | JGI IMG/M metagenome (GOLD analysis project Ga0265338, IMG submission 193579) | Rhizosphere microbial communities from Carex aquatilis grown in University of Washington, Seatle, WA, United States - 4-21-26 metaG | ecosystem: Host-associated > Plants > Roots > Rhizosphere... | reverse complement strand
CTTGTTCTTGCTGACGACCCACCAGGCGACGCCCAGCAGGAGACTGAAATAAAGAGCAATCATAACCCAGTCAATCCCTATGAGGGTGGAATGACCGGAATCTATGACCGCGAGTATTGGAGTGACGATGTTCATAGGATTTTTAGTTTTAGAGAGGCGAGCCGCGTTGGGCGGCGCGCCCGGCGGTGCTACTTGGTTGAGAACTTATAAACGATCACGTTGTGATACGTCTGTCCGGGCTTGAGTTCCGTGGACGGGAACTGCGGTTCGTTGGGGGAATCGGGATAGTGCTGCGGCTCCATGCAGAAACCGAAGTGCTTTTGATAGACCTTCCCGTCCTTGCCCGTCAGGGTGCCGTCGAGGAAATTTCCGGCGTAGAATTGAAGCGCCGGTTCGTCACTGTAAACTTCCAATACGCGGCCGGTCGTCGGCTCATACACGCGCGCCTGCAAACCATATTTGCCCATCGCTTTGTTGATCACCCAATTGTGGTCATAGCCCGGGCCGTATTGCAGAACCGTGTCGGGATCGTTGATGCGCGCGCCAATGGCCGTCGGCTTGCGAAAATCAAACGGCGTGCCCGTGACGTCGGCCAGCGTTCCCGTGGGAATCAGCAACTTGTCCACCGGCGTCGTCTTGTCGGCATTGATATAAACCTCGTGTCCCAGGATGTCGCCGTTGCCCTGGCCGCGGAGATTGAAATACGAATGATGCGTGAGATTCACCACCGTCGGCTTATCCGTGGTCGCCTTGAACTCCAGCTTCAATGCGTTGTCCTCCGTAAGCGTGTAAGTCGCCGTGACGGTCAGGTTCCCCGGGAAACCTTCCTCTCCGTCCTTGCTGAAATAGCTCAATTCGAGGTACGGCCCGTCCGGTCCGACATCCGCCTTGACGGCTTTCCAAATCACCTTGTCGAAACCTTTGATGCCGCCGTGAAGCGTATTCCCATTATTGTTCGTCGCGAGCGTGTAGGTATTGCCTTCCAAGGTAAATTTCGCGCCGCCGATGCGGTTTCCGTAACGGCCAATCAACGCCCCAAAATACGGGCACCCTTTGAGGTAGGTATCGCTCGTGTAACCATCAACGTTGTCGAACCCGAGCACCACGTCGGCTATGTTTCCATTCCGGTCGGGCATCTTCAATTTCTCAACAATGCCGCCGTAAGTCATGATGTCCGCCTCGGCACCCTTCGAATTGCGCAAAGTATAAAGTTCCACCGGCTGGCCGTTGGCGGTGCCGAAAGGTTGCGACGTGGGTGATGAGGATGTGCCGTGGGTCATTGCGCAGCCCGCCAGAAACAGCGCGGAGGCTGTGCCCGTAAACAGAAGCATTCGATTGATCATAGCGATGTTGGTCTTCTTTACTTGGGGTTATTGGTTGTTTGTCCGTAAGTAGCGTTCGGTCCGTGTTTGCGAAGAAAATGTTTTTGGAGCAGAACCGTTTGCATCGGTTTAGTGTTCGGATTGATGCGCAGCGTTTCGCTGGCCAGCCGCGCGACAAACTCCAGCACGCCGGCATTGTGGACGGCATCGGCGACATCCACGCCCCACGTGAACGGCCCATGGCTGGCCACCAGCACGGCCGGGTGGTGCATCGGATCGAGCTTCGCAAAGGTCTCAACGATCACGTGACCGGTGTTGGCTTCGTAATCGGTTTTGATTTCGGCGGGCTTCAACTGGCGCGTGCACGGCACGTCGCCATACCAATAATCCGCCTGCGTCGTTCCGAACGAAGCGATACCTTTGCACGCCTGCGCCCAGGCGGTTGCATAAAGACTGTGCGTATGCACGACGCCGCCGATTTTCGGAAAAGCGCGGTAAAGAATCAAGTGCGTCGCCGTGTCGGAACTCGGTTTGAATTTCCCCTCCACGCGCTTTCCGTCCGCGAGCGAGATAACCGACATGTCGCCCGGTTTCATGCCGGAATAAGGCACGCCGCTGGGTTTGATCACCACCAAACCGCGTTCGCGGTCGATGCCGCTGACATTGCCCCAGGTTTCAATCACCAGGCCGCGCGCGACCAGGTCGAGGTTGGCCTTGCAGACATCACGTTTTAAAGACTCGAGCATGACTATTTCAATTCGATGGCACCCACCGATTTCGGCCGGCGCGTCCGCGTGGCAATCGCCTTCTCCCTGTCAGTGGTAATCATCTATTTAAGGACGTTTATCATTTCGGCTACGTTTGCCAGTTTCACGCGGTCGCAATATTAGCTAAACAGGTTCAGCGTTATAGCTGCTACGGCGGCTTCGCGCAATGAATTCTGTTAATGCAGGAAACCCGGATTTCCCGCCTCGTGCCGCCGCGCCCCGGCTGCACCATCCATTGGCCTCAGGGTCGTCAGGACTCTGCAAGCCGGTTTTGTCCATAATGACGGAATGCACTTGAGCCGGCCTCTTCATGATTTTGCCGAAGACCGTGCTTTTTGGCGGATGGCGATCAATTGCTTCATGGTGCCATGGAGATTCCCGTTCCAATCGGCCCGGCCGAACGCGTCGTGGAGTTTCTTGTAGATCGAATAGAGTTCCCGATATACCGCGTGCGCCTTGGTGTCCGGCTTGAAAACGCGCGGCTTCAGGCAGGTCATCGCCTTCTGGGCGGCGCTGAAATTTTTGTGCGCGCCCGCCACGACCGCCGCGGCCACCGCCGAACCCAGGGCACAAGTCTGCGCCGAGCGGCTGACACTCATCGGACGGCCCGTCACGTCGGCATAAATCTGCATGACCACCGGATTTTTCTCCGCAATGCCGCCGCAATTAATCACCTGGTTGATTTTCACGCCGTATTCTTCAAAGCGATTAATGATCGTCAGCGCCCCGAAGGCGGTCGCCTCAATCAGCGCGCGGTAAATTTCCGCGGGCGTCGTATAGAGAGTTTGCCCGACCAGCAAACCCGTCAGCCGTTGGTCGACCAGAATGGTGCGATTGCCATTGTTCCAATCCAGCGCGAGCAGGCCGGATTCGCCCGGCTTCAATTTCGCCGCGTCCGCCGTCAGCGCCTCATGGGTTCCTGCCTTGCCGCCCGGCTGAAGATAATTGACGAACCAATTGAAAATATCGCCGACCGCGGATTGGCCCGCTTCCAGTCCGAAATAGCCCGGCAACACGCTCCCATCCACAATTCCGCAAAGCCCGGGAACATCCGCGAGCTTTTTCGTGTTCGCCGACACCGCAATATCGCAGGTGCTTGTGCCGATGATTTTCACGAGCGCTCCGGGCGCCACGCCGCTGCCGATGGCTCCGAGATGCGCGTCGAAGGCGCCCACCGCCACCGGAATTCCCGCGCTCAAGCCGGTACGCCTGGCCCATTGCTCAGTCAATCCGCCCACGGCTTTGTCAACGCTCTCCACGCGCGGCGTCAAACGCTCCCGCAATGCGCCCAGGCGCGGATTCAATTTCGAGAGAAATTCCTTGTCCGGATAACCGCCCCATTTCAGGTTCCACATCGCCTTGTGGCCGGCGGCGCAAACGCCCGCAATGAACTTCCCGGGATGCTCCGTGCCGGTGAGCGTCGAGGGAACATAATCCGCGAGTTCAATCCAGGAATGCGCAGCCTTGAAAACTTCCGGCGCCGTGTTCAGGCAATGCAGAATCTTGCTCCAAAACCATTCGCTGGAATACGTGCCACCGCATTTGGCGAGAAATTGCGGACGCATTTTCTTCGCGAGTTCGGTAATCTGCGCCGCTTCCGCCACGCCCGTGTGATCCTTCCACAGCCACGCCATCGCGGCAGGGTTATTGGCAAATTTCTTGTTGAATGCCAGCGGCTGCCCATTTGCGTCCACGGGAAGCGGCGTGCTGCCGGTCGTATCAACGCCGATGCCAATGACCTGTGCCGGTTTAAAGCCGCGCACACTTTTCGTCGCCGAAGCAAGGGCGTTCTTGATGGTGATCTCCGCGCCTTTGACGTAGTCCGCGGGATGTTGCCGCGCGAGATTCGGGTCGCGCGAGAGAATGACGCCGTGGGTTCCGTGCGCATATTCCCAAACGGCGGAAGCGATCTCCGCGCCGTTGGTGACATTGACAATGAGGGCGCGAACGGAGTTCGTGCCGTAATCCAAGCCGATGGTATATTGGGGACTCATGGGGTGTTCGTGTTGATATCGAAAATAATTTTATTTAACCGTTGTCTCTAAAGTTTGTGTATGGGCCGGTTCCGTTGTTTCGTCGGGAACAATCAGACGATCGATTCCCGCCGCGACCAGTCCCGCCTGCCGGCGGCGGGGAGCCTTTTCAATCTTCAATTCGCCGAATCGCGCCCAGAGTGTGCCTTTAACAATGGCGTTTGAAAGAAAAGAAAACACCGAGGGCGGCAATTCCGTGACCGAGCCTGTAATGACCACCCGGCGTAATCCCAGGATGTTCATGGCCCCGGCAATCCCCGCCGCCATCGCATCCAGCGTCTTGGCCAGCCATGGCTCGATGCCGCGAGCGGCCACGGATTCGGAAAGGGCCTCCCAGGTTTTTCGGGATTTGGGATGCGCCCCGGCAAAGCTCTCCAGCAAACCGCGAATCGATGCGAGCGTTTCGAGGCAGCCCACCGAGCCGCAGCCGCAGCGCCGCTCGTTGCCCATCACCGGCGTATGACCCAACTCGCCGCTGATCGGCAGCGGATGCGCGTAAAGCTTTCCAAAAATCAATACCGCGCTGCCGACACCTTCGCCAAAATCCACCAGCAGAAAATCTTCGCCCTCGGGCTGCGCGGAATGATGGCCCAACGCCAGGATGCGTTCTTCCTGGATCAAAACCACCGGCGCACTCCAGATTTCCCGGATGGCCGCCGACAAAGCGGTTCCCGCCGTCCAGCGCAAATTGGGCGAGTAAAGAATTTTCCCTTTCCGCTCATCAACCAGGCCGGGAACGCTGATAAGAATTCCCCAGAATGATTTCTGTGGAATTTCCGCCGCGGCTTTTTGAAGTTTGCGGGACCATTCTTTGGCGGTGGCGGGAGTGTTGAATTTGATCAGCCACCGGTCCTCCTCGGGCACCGAGAGGGGCAGGGGAGACAGGCACGTCTCCGCGAGGCCAAGCTGGATTCCCAGGAAACGGGATTTCGATTGGATCAACCGCAGCATCCGGCCGGGACGCCCCATTTTCGGACCCGGGCTGGCAGGGTCGGAGCCAGTTTGAGTTTCCCCGCCAGTTTCTTCGATCGCTCCCATCTCGATCAGTTCGTCCGTGATCTTTCCGGCGGTGGGCTGGCTCAAACCGAGGGACTTGGCCAGGCCAGCCCGGGAGGCGGTCCCCAGCCGGAGCAATCGGTCCAAAAGGGCACGCTTGTTGTGCCGGCCCATTCTGGAGGGGATGATAACCATAAATATTACTTAATTAAGTTTAGAAACTAAGTAGGGGTCAAGCACAAACTAATTCGATCCGCAACAAGCAGTGCATCCTGAAGCTGCTCCGGAGCGCCGCGCACCTGCTCGGCAGGTTGCGGGAACCACTGACTTAAAAGCAAACCGCGCAATGCGGAAACATTGCGCGGTTTAAAGTTTTCTCAGATCAGGCGGAACGATTACCACCAAAAAGAAGGCGCCCCGGTTTTCGTGCGCGGCACTATGTTTTCCTTGAATTTGCGCCATTCCGTATGGCCGTCTTTGTAACCGGTCATTTGTCCGATCGGAATGGTTCCTTTGACATGTGCGCTGAGGTGAGGGTAGGGGACGGTATTCTGTGTGAACCCACCATAAATCAAAGTGTAGTTGTTGTCCCCATACTTATACCCAGGAGTTTGGGCGGAACCGCTGTCTTTGGAGCTAATGATCACGTCTGCGGCGAGTACTCGTTCTGCCGTGGGAAACGCAATCGTTTGTCCGTTCATCACAACCGTCTCCTGTTGGGTCGTCCTACACTGATTGGTTACTTCTACTTTGCTGGCCCCTCCTCCGAGCGCGACGGCGTAGCCGATGATGTTAATTTCTCCATCTTGGGGAACAGGCCCACGCTGGCCAAAAAACCAAAGACTTGAATCAGACCAATACTGCGGGTTGTCATTGGCAAAATTCTCCTTGTCCGTGAACCGCGGCGCTGTGCTGGGGCAGTAAAACGCCTTTTTCGTCATGCCGGCGCTCAGCATTGATTGGGCGGCAAAGACAGGCATATCCCACGCCCACGAACCTCCGCTATCGAGTGACGGCAGCTTGTCTTTGTTGTCCCCAGCGTAGATGGTGAGGGCCACCAGCAGCGAGTGATCGTTGGCCAGACATTGGGTACGGATGGCCCGTTCCTTCGCTTTGGCCAGCGCCGGCAGCAGCATGGCCGCAAGGATAGCGATGATGGCGATGACGACCAATAATTCGATCAACGTGAAACCGAACCGCGAGGATAGTCCGGCAAAGGATCGACGGTCGGATTTTGAGGCACTGCGAGGGATGTTTTTCATTTTTGATCTTTCCGTCTATTTAACACGTACCAATTTACTGCATTGGCGACTTCCGTCCATAACCCGTAAGGGTAAAAATTGCTCAAAGCCCGACTAAAAAGGGATAGTACCAATGCCCCCTTCCGCCGGGCTATACGATGAACGTCGTATTTGCCGGCGGGTTTGTCTCCGATAGCTGCCCCGGGAGAACACCCCACGTTCCGGTTTGCTCACAGCGGTTATCGTAAGAAAAGAACTCGAGCCAATGAACTCACCGGCCATGCGATATCCGACGCGTCCAATTCCGCCCTGCGCCCGGGTCCGGCGGCAATTCCCGCCCGAACATGTGGAAAACTCCCGTTTCGCCGCAGGAAACTCCGGCGCCAACCGACGGCGAGCGTGAGCAGCAGATAGAGCAGGGAGGCCGCGTGCTGGCGGGCGCTGGCGCGGTATTGGCCGGCCTCGCGGGAGCCTATCTGCTTGCCCGCGGTCGAACGCGAGTTCGGTCCGATTATTTGGATCAATGACTCCATGACCAGCGTTTGGCCACCGCCCTCGCGAAAGCGGGACGTCCCGACCAGGCGGAGGCGATTTTGAGCCGTCATGGACCGGATCGTGGGTCGGACCGGATTCTCGCGGAAGTCGTGGATCCTCGTAACAATTGTTTTGTCGGAAACACGCCGCTGCTTTTTTCACACGTGGAATACGTCCGCGCCAGAATGGAACTCGCCGCATCGTTGAAAAAAATCTAACGAAAGCGGGTGACAACCGGATCGCCCGCGTTTGATTCTTCCGCGAAGTTCGATTATAGATGTCCTTGAACCACGTCGTTGCCAGCTCAGCTTCGTCTGTTTTGTGTTTGTGCTGGGGTTTCGCGCGTGGCTGAGGAAGTTCAAGTACAACACAGGAAAATCGAAGGCTAAATACTAAATAGTTATGAGCACAATGACGACCGGGGACGGCACACAAATCTATTACAACGACTGGGGCACCGGCCAACCGGTTGTCTTCAGCCATGGCTGGCCATTAAGCGCCGATGCGTTTGAAGATCAAATGTTCTTTCTGGCCTCGCGCGGATACCGCTGCATTGCGCACGACCGGCGCGGGCATGGCCGATCGAGCCAGCCGTGGCAGGGCAATGACATGGACACCTACGCGGATGATCTCGCGGCGCTCGTTGAGCACCTGGATCTGAAAAACGCGATTCATGTCGGTCATTCCACCGGGGGTGGGGAAGTGGCGCGCTACATTGGCCGGCATGGCACCAAACGCGTGGCCAAAGCCGTACTAATTGGCGCCGTGCCGCCCACCATGCTCAAAACTGCCGCGAACCCGGGCGGCACACCCATGGCCGCCTTTGATCAAATTCGCGCCGCCGTCGTCGCGGATCGTTCGCAATTCTGGAAAGACCTGAGCATTCCGTTTTATGGTTACAACCGGCCCGGAGCGAAAGTCTCCGAGGGCGTTCGCGAATCCTTTTGGTTGCAGGGAATGAAGGCCGGATTTCCCGCCTCCTATTTTTGTATCAAGGCTTTTTCCGAAACGGACATGACGGGGGATTTGAAAAGATTCGATGTGCCGACGCTGGTTCTTCACGGAGACGACGATCAGATTGTGCCCATCGCCGATTCGGCGATGCTTTCGTCCAAGTTAATCAAGAACGCAATTCTCAAGGTTTACCCGGGCGCGCCTCACGGCCTGTGCACGACTCTCAAGGATAAGGTCAACGAGGACCTTCTGGCCTTCATTAAATCCTAAGTAGACTTTACCGGCGGGTTTTCGGGCTGAATCGAAACCACTAGGACCAACCAAAACATAGGGAAAGAGTAACGAATGAAAAATGGCAAAACGAATGCCGTCGTGCCCACGGCGGGACAGGATCACATTCAAGGGCCCATTGAGGCGCCGTTCCAGCTCGTGGAATACGGCGATTTTCAATGTCCCTTTTGCGGCGAGGCCTACGAAGTCGTCAAACAAATCCAGGAGAGCCTAGGTGGCAAATTGTGTTTCGCCTTCCGAAACTTTCCCCTCACGGACATGCACCCGTACGCGGAGCATGCCGCTGAGGCGGCCGAAGCCGCGGATGCCCAGGGACGTTTTTGGGACATGCACGATACCTTATTCGAAAATCAAAACGCGCTGGAAGATGAGGACCTGGCCGAATATGCGGAAGAGCTTGGCCTGGACGCAAAGCGGTTGATTCACGACATTCGCAGTGGCGCGCATTCCGCCCGCATCCAGAATGATTATCGCAGCGGCGAGGAAAACGGAGTCAATGGAACCCCCACATTCTTCGTGAACGGCACATTATTTGAAGGCGAACCAACCGCGGAAGAACTCATTGCCGCCCTTACTGAACGCACCGAATGAAAGCAATCTACCTCGAAAAGAAAGCCGGCGCGGAGTCTTTGGTCTCCGGCGAAATTCCCCGCCCCAGTCCAAAAACGGACGAGGCCTTGATCAAAGTCTGCGCTACCGCCGTCACGCCCACTGAGCTTCAGTGGATGCCGACCTTCAGCCAGCCGTCCGGTGAGCCGCGCCCGTTCCCGATTGTATTGAGTCATGAATTCTCCGGAATCGTCGAGTCCGTCGGGCCGAACGTCACCAACGTGCGCGTCGGCGACGGAGTTTTCGGGCTCAATGATTGGTTTGCCAACGGCGCCCTGGCCGAATACTGCGTCGCTCCCGCCAGTGCGCTCGCGCCCAAACCAAAATCGCTCCGCCATCCCGAAGCGGCCGTGATGCCGATCTCGGCCTTAACCGCCTGGCAGGGGCTTATGGAAAAAGCAACCGTCGAGCGCAATCATCGCGTTCTGATCCACGGCGGCGCGGGCGGGGTGGGGACGTTCGCGGTGCAATTGGCCCGCTGGCGCGGCGCGCGGGTCATCGCCACCGCCTCGGCTGGAAATTTGGATTTCGTTCGCGCCCTCGGCGCTGATCAGGTCATCGATTACCAGGCCACTCGCTTCGAAGACGTTATTTGTGATGTCGATGTCGTGTTCGACGTTGTTGGCGGAGACACGCTCGAACGATCCTGGAAAGTGCTCAAGCCGGATGGCAAACTCGTCACCATCGTCGGCTCAGCGCGGGCGTCCTCCAATCCGCGCACTCGCGATGCCTTCATGCTGGTTCGCGCCGACGGGCAGCAATTGGCGCAAATTGGCAAAATGATCGACGCCGGCGAACTCCGCGTTTTTCTCGAAACAGTCTATCCCTTGGACGCCGCGAGGGAAGCCTATGCCCGCGCGCAACAGGGGAAGATGCGGGGAAAGATCGCGTTGAATGTGACCGAGGACACCAATTTCATCGAAAACCGAAAAAATCCTTAAGAAATCAGATTATGGATACTCCAGTTGATCAGACTTCGGAATTTGACATTGGCGGCGATGAACTCGCCCGTCAAATTTTTGAAACGATGCTCGCGGTATCGGGCGACCACCCCGGCTTTCGCGTTGTGCACGCTAAAGGGATCGTTTGTCAGGGAACGTTTACGCCCTCGCCAGAGGCAGCCACCTTTTCTAAAGCCGCCCATTTCCAGGGAGTTTCGACATCCGTGACGGTCCGATTCTCCGACGGCGCGTCTGATCCTTCCTTGCCCGACAACTCACCGGACGCCGGCCCGAGAGGAATGGCGATCCGATTCAAGCTCCCCGGCGGCTCGGCAACTGACATCGTCGCCATGTCACACAATGGTTTTGTGGTCGGAACCGGCCCGGAGTTTCTTGCGCTCCAAAAAGCCATCGCGGCGACGGATCCCGGTAAGCCGCACCCCTGGCCCATCGAGGAATTTCTGGGCACGCATCCGCTGGCATTGAAATTCGTGCTGGAAAACCGGGTGACACCCGCCAGCTTTGCCACCGAAGCCTTTTTCTCCAACGACGCATTTATTTTCGTGAACAAGAATGGAGCACGACAAGCGGGCCGCTACCAAGTCCTTCCAGCCGCCGGCCGACGCAACCTGAGTGAAGAGGAAGCCAAAACCAAGCCGGCCAATTTTCTCGTCGATGAAATCCGGACGCGCCTGGCCGCCGCACCGGTCCAGTTTCACCTCGTGGCGCAACTTCCCAATCCCGGCGATCCCACGAAGGATCCCTCGCTCGTCTGGCCGGACGATCGGAAGACCGTCGACCTCGGCACGATCACCCTTGCTTCCGTGGTCGCCGACAGCGCCGGAGCCGAACGGGAGTTGGCCTATTTCCCAACGAACCTGACTGATGGAATCGAATTGTCCGACGATCCGTTGCCGGATCTGCGATCGCGTGTCTATGCGCTCGCATCGGCACACCGTCAGAAAAAGTAAACGCCCGGCATGAGCGAACATCGTGTCTATTTGGCGCGCCACGGCGAAACCGCCTGGAGCCGGACCGGCCAGCACACCGGCCTCACCGATTTGCCGCTCACTCCGCGCGGTGAACAGGACGCTCGCGATTTGGGAAAACGCCTTTCCGCGTTCACTTTTGCAAAAGTGTTTACCAGTCCATTGCAACGCGCCTCGCACACCTGCGAGATTGCCGGGTTCGGACCCGTGGCCGAAAAGGACGCGGACCTGGTGGAATGGAATTACGGCAAATACGAAGGCCGCCGATCCGTAGAAATTCACGCCGAAGCGCCGGATTGGCAGTTGTTCCGCGACGGCTGCCCCGGCGGTGAAACCCCCGCGCACGTCGGCGCGCGCGCAGATCGCTTTTTGGCACGCGTGCAGGCGGTGAAAGGCGACGTGTTGATATTTTCGAGCGGACATTTTCTACGTGTGTTCGCGGCCCGGTTTCTCGGGCTCGAATCCGCGGGTGGGAGATTTTTCACGTTGAGCACTGCCAGCTTGAGCGTCCTAGGTTTCGAAAACAGCCTTTCGCAGCCCGTAGTCTGGCTGTGGAATGACACCTCTCACGTGAGCAAGTGATCGTTGAACGTACTCGCCACAGGAGATTACGGTGTTTATGTTTCGCGTGAGGGCGGGGACGTCGATTGCTTTTTTGCGGACGCCCGAACACCGTTGAATAATTGAAGGAATCCAAAGCATCAGGAATATGACATCGAACAACAACGCATTGACTCAGCGAAAAGCGTGGAAGGCGCTCGCTTCCCATCAAAAGAAAATTCAGCGGCTCCATTTGCGAAAGCTTTTTTCCGCCGACCCCGACCGCGGCGTGCGCATGACCCTGGACGCGGCGGGGCTTTTCCTGGATTACTCAAAAAACCGGGTCACGGACGAAACCCTGAGGCTGCTGTTCGCGCTCGCGAAGGAATCCGGGTTGCCGGCGCGCATCAAAGCCATGTTCGGCGGTGAAAAAATCAACATTACCGAAAATCGCGCCGTGCTGCACGTGGCCCTGCGTGCGCCCAAAGACGCGACCATTCTGGTCGATGGAAAAAATGTCGTGCCCGAAGTCCATGCCGTGCTCAATAAAATGACCGCCTTCGCCCGGCGCGTTCGCAGCGGGGAGTGGAAAGGTCACACCGGTAAACGCATTCGCAACGTCGTCAACATTGGCATTGGCGGTTCGGACCTCGGCCCGGTCATGGCTTACGAGGCCCTGAAACATTACACCGATCGCTCCTTGACCTTCCGTTTTGTTTCGAACGTGGATGGCATTGATTTTGTTGAAGCGACCCACGATCTCGATCCTTCAGAAACGCTTTTCATTGTGTCCTCCAAAACATTCACCACGCAGGAGACCATGACCAACGCCCAAAGTGCGCGCGCATGGCTGCTGCAAGGTCTCGGCGACAACCAGAAAGCGGTCGCCAAACATTTCGTCGCGGTTTCGACCAATGCCGAAAAAGTTTCCGCGTTCGGCATCGATACGGCCAATATGTTCGGGTTCTGGGATTGGGTCGGCGGACGTTACTCCATGGATTCGGCCATTGGCCTCTCGACCATGCTGGCGGTTGGTCCGGAAAATTTTCGCAAACTGCTCTCGGGCTTCCACGAAATGGATGAGCATTTCCGCACCGCGCCGTTCGAGAAAAACCTCCCGGTGCTCATGGCGTTGCTTTCCATTTGGAACACGGACTTTCTCGGGGCACACACTGTGGCGGTCCTCCCGTACGAACAATACCTAAAACGATTTCCCGCGTACTTGCAGCAGTTGACGATGGAGAGCAACGGCAAACACGTCACTCTCGACGGCCAGCCGGTGGATTACCAGACGAGTCCGATTTATTGGGGCGAGCCCGGCACGAATGGCCAGCATTCGTTCTATCAATTGATTCACCAGGGCACCCGGCTGATTCCTTGCGACTTCATCGCCTTCGGCCGCGCGCTGACTCCCCTTGGTGCGCACCACGATATTTTGTTGGCCAATGTTTTGGCCCAGGCAGAGGCATTGGCCTTTGGAAAAAACGCCGCCGAAGTCAAAGCGGAAGGCACGCCCGCCTGGCTCGTGCCGCATCGCGTCTTTGAGGGCAATCGCCCGTCCAACACCATCCTCATCGACCGGCTCACCCCTGAAGTCCTCGGCAAATTGGTCGCGTTATACGAGCACATTGTTTTCACGCACGGCGTTATCTGGAATCTCGATTCGTTCGATCAATGGGGCGTGGAACTCGGCAAAGTCCTCGCGCAACGCATCATGCCCGAGCTCCAAAGCAAAACACCGCCCCGGCTGAAACACGACAGCTCCACGAACAATCTCATCCGTCGCTATCGCAAGCTCAAAGCTGCTGGAAGATGACAAAGCGCGCCCCCAGCCCATCGGCCGCGCCGCGCCGTTCGAAACAGAACGGGCGCGCCGGAAGGCTCGTGTTGGCCCTAAATGCCGGTTCTTCCAGCCTCAAGTTCGCTTTGTTCAAGGACGCGTCGACACCGGCCCGCCTGTTCGCCGGGTCCATCGATCGCATTGGACTAACCGAGTCCGGTTTTACATTGAAGGGACCCAACGGCGAGCCAATCGAACGCGTGAAGGTCTCCGCCCCGAATCACGTCACCGCCGTGGATTTTTTGCTCCAACGCTTTGACCGGATGAGTGTGCATTTCGATGCCATCGGTCACCGCGTGGTTCACGGCGGACCGCATTATCGCGAGCCGCAAATCGTCGATCGGGCCATGTTGACGGAGCTGCGGCGCATCCGCTCTTTTGATCCCGATCATCTTCCGGCGGAA
>Ga0265338_10007535_pt1 | contig 13461 bp, 13 predicted proteins | sample 42126metaG_FD_193579 | JGI IMG/M metagenome (GOLD analysis project Ga0265338, IMG submission 193579) | Rhizosphere microbial communities from Carex aquatilis grown in University of Washington, Seatle, WA, United States - 4-21-26 metaG | ecosystem: Host-associated > Plants > Roots > Rhizosphere... | reverse complement strand
CTTCGCGGGAGACGTTCGCGCCGCCGATCGCGAGTACGCGGAGGCGCTCGGCCTCGGAGACCGCATCGAGCTGCTCGGCTACGTCTCGCGGCGCCGCTCGCTCGAGCTACAGCGCGACTCGGAGGCGCTGCTCCTTCTGATCCCGGACTCGGGCGGCCGAGGCAAGGGCGTCCTGACGGGGAAGATCTTCGAGTATCTCGCCGCCGAGCGCCCGATCCTCGCGATCGTGCCGCCCGACGGCGCCGCCGCCGATCTCCTCCGTGAGACGGGCGCGGGCACGATAGTGGCGCCCGACGACGTCGACGCGATCCGCGCCGCTTTGGGAGATCTCCACCGCCGCTGGAAGGATGGGAGCCTTGACGGCACGCCACTTTCCCCGGAGTGGCGCGAGCGCCTCTCGCGTGCCAACCGCGTCGAGGAGCTCGCCGACGTGTTAAGGACCCTGGCGTGACCGCCGCCGTCCTGCCCCTCGCGCGGGCCCGCGCGCTCTCGCTCGAGCGCGTCACGTCGACTCTCTTCTTCACCTCGCTCTTCGTCTCGACCTTCGAGAAGGTGCACTGGAACGTCGCCGGCCAGATCGGGGTCAACGACATCTCGACGATCCTGTTTCTCATCGCCTTTCTCGCGAGCGGGCAGGAGCGCGAGGGGAAGTTCCCGCGCACGAGCGCCGTCGTGCTCGCGTTTTTCGCGGCGTTCGCCCTCGTCTATCTCGCCGGCTACTGGGACGTCACGACGAAGCAGGGGCTAACGCAGTTCTGGAAGGGGATGACGAAGTTCGTCGTCCACTGGTCGTTCATGGTCGCGGCTGTCGCCTACCTCGTGCGGCGCGGCGAGGCGTACTACTGGCGCGCGATCGCCTGGTTCGCGCTCGGCTTCGTCGCGAACTCTCTCTACGGGATCCTCCAGCTCGGCGCCGCGGTTGCCGGTCACAACCTCGACAGCCTCGTGCTCAGCCCGCTGACCGGCGGCGCGAGCAGCATCGACGTCTTCGGGCACATCGCTGGCTCGAGCATCTATCGCGTCAACGCGCTCACGGTCGATCCGAACCACCTCGGTGTGATGCTCGTCGTGCCGCTCCTCGCGCTGACGCCCGTCTACCTGCGGATGGCGCGCACTCATCGCCTGAAGTGGTGGCTCGCCGGGACGCTTGCTTTCCTGCTCCTCGTCGAGATCGCCACCCTCTCACGGAGCGGCTGGGTCGGCCTCGCCGCCGGCGGGCTCGTCCTCGTGATCCCGTACCGCCGCTTCGTGTTCACGAAGCAGCTGCTCTACCCGCTCGGCGCGCTCTTCGCGGTGCTTCTTGCCGTGGTCGTCGTGCGCCATCACTTCGTCTCGACGCTGCTCGGCCAGCGCCTGTCGACGAGCGGCTCCGGGACGCAGACGCACTTCGCCGTCTACTCGTTCATCGGCTCGGTGCTGCACATGCATCCGTTGCTCGGCCTCGGCGAGAACAACTTCGCCGTCTACTACCAGTTCATAACCGGGAAGGCGAACTTCGGCGCTCACTCGTACTGGGTGTCCATCATCGTCGAGTCCGGTCTGCTCGGCTTCCTCGTCTGGATCGTCTTCCTCCGCTACGTCTTCGTCCGGCTCATCGCGGCGCGGCGGCTCGGGCGGTTGCTCGACCGGATCGGAGACGCGGAAGGGTCGCGCGTCAGGCCGCTCGCGTGGGGCTTGACTGCGGCGCTCGTCGGCACGATGGTCGCGAACTTCTTCTACCTGACGATGCAGTTCTATTACTTCTACGTCTTCCTCGCGCTCGTGCTCGCGCTCCCGCTCGTGTTCAGCGGGCGCTACCGGCCGGTCGGCGAGATGGCGTAGGGTGCCGCGGCGCTTTCGACCGGTTCTGCTCCCTCGGCGATGCGCTCGCGGCAGCACAGTGCTCGGTAGCGATACTCGGTCTCACGCGCGTTCTCCTCGATGGTCTTGACGCGCGGGAACTCGCGTGAGAGTTCGTCGACCAGTCCCGGCTCGGCGACGAAGCGCCGCAGGACGCGTGCAAGTGCGCCGGCGTCGCCCACCGGGAAGTGCAGGCCGTCGATGCCGTCACGCACGTACTCGGCCATGCCCCCGATCCCGCTGGTCACCACCGGCGTCCGTAATAGGTGTGCCTCGTGGATGGTGATGGGTGAGTTTTCCCACCACAGCGAGGGCACCACGAGCACGTCGAGCTCGGCATAGATCTCGGCGAGGCGCTCGTTGTCGAAGCGCCCGTGGAAGACGACGTTGTCTCCGGCGAGTTCCGCCAGGCGGGCGTGGTGCTCGTCGCTCTCGGGAGTGAACGCCCCGTGGACGTGGAGGACCGCCGGCGCGCCGCGCAGCTCGCGCATCGCCTCCAGCAGTACCTCGCCGCCCTTGTACCAGACCAGCGAGCCGACGAAGCCGAAGCGCACGCGGCCGGCGGGGTCGGGCTCCTTGGCCAGCGCGCGCACGTGATCGCTGCGCAGACCGTTGTCGGAGTACACGAACGTGTGCGGGTCAAAAACGCCCGAGGCCAGGAGTTTCTTGCGCAGGAAACGGCTCGGGCTAATCCGCAGGTCGGCGGCCGCGTAGGCCGCGGGCACGAGCTCGCGGCGGGCCTGCAGGTCGGCGTAGCCCGGTTTACGCAAGAGACGGGCGGCTCCCGCCACCAACCCGGGGGCGCGGCGGTCGAGCTCGGCCAGGCGTTCGATGCGCTCCAGATGGTGGCCGGTGACGCATGCGAAGCAGCCGCTGCCCATGTTCTGCTCGCAGCGCACGCCGTCGGGGCGGATGAATTGCACGCGCGCGCAGAGCGACCAGTAGTCGTGGCAGTGCATCACGGTTGGAAGGCCCAGGCGGCGCGCCTCGTCTACGAGGTCGACCGAGGTGTGGATGAGGTGCTGGAAGTGGACGAGGTCCGGCCGTTCCCGCAGAACCACCTCGCGGAACGCGGGCACCGCCCGCGGCTGGTCGTAGCTCTCGCTCAGGCGCGTGTGGTCGAGCCGGTGCACCCAGCGCCAGACGCGCAGGCCTTCGAAGTCGTCCTCGTGCAGGGAGAAGTCTTCCTCGCCCGGCCGCCCAGGGGTGCGCGCCAGCACCGTCACCCGATGCCCGCGACGCTGCATCTCCCGCGCCAGCTCGAGCGTGTACACCTCCGTTCCTGCCCACGTGTCGGGCGGGAAGCCGTGTACGACGTAGAGCACGTGCAGCTTCTCGCACTCCAGCATCCGCGTCCCCGCCCGTCTGAGCGACGTGCGGCCTCCGCGCCAGAGACCGAGGAACGCCACGCGGCGAAGCTCGCGCGCCCGGTCCAGCTCCCGCTCCAGGGTCTCACCCGCGAGACCCGAATCCACCAACGCCGCCCGGTCCCTCGACAGCTGGCGCTCCACCAGCGCCTCAGCGTCCGCTTCCGAGGCGACGCACACCCGGTCGAGCCATTCCGCATTGAAGCGGCCGTCGATCTCTGCCCGGCGACTCATCTCTTCGGGGCTGTAGTCGTGGCTGTGCTCGACCACTGCTGAGGCGTCGTACACCACGGTGTGTCCCGCCTCGAGGAGAGCCCGCGACATCAATATGTCCTCCCCGAACGATGTGCGAGGGAACGGGTGCAGCTCCCACAAGGAGCGACGCACAGCCGACGCCACGTCGTTGAAGTTGTACAAGAGCCGTCGCGCGTGCGCGTCCAGCTCCGCGTAATCCGGCGGCAGGCGCACCTCGCGCCGTTCGGCCGCGTAGCCGGGGTCACCCTCGCTGAAGACCTGCGTCAGGAGATCCGCGTCACTGCGCGGCACGTTGCGGGAGTACGCCGCCCCTACTCGCTCGTCCGCGAAGTTCGCCGCGAGGCGCTCCAGCCAGTCGTCCCCGACTGGGATCGTGTCCTGGGTCAGATAGACCAGTAGCTCGCCCGTGCTCTCCGCGGCCAGCAGGTTGCGCGTGTCCCCGTGATCGAACTCCACCGGGTGGATGTGCCGCAGCTCGAACGGCACCCCCAGCCGCCCCGCCCAGGACTCCAGCAGCTCCGGCGTTCCGTCCGTCGAGCCCGAGTCCACCGCCAGGATGTCCCACGGCGTCTCCAGGCGCTGGCGAGAGAGCGCCTCGAGCACGCGACCCAGGATCGGCGCGCCTTGAAAGGTCGGTATCAGTACCGAGATCGTCCGCGGCGCGCGCATGAGCCGATTCAGCCTAGCCGGGCTTCGTCGCCCTAACGGAGGGCGCTACCGACGCTCTTCGCTAGTCTCCTCCGGCGATGAAGGGCGTCATTCTTGCCGGCGGTTCCGGTTCGCGGCTGGACCCGCTGACCCGGATCACGAACAAGCACCTCCTGCCCCTGTACGACCGGCCGATGGTCACGTACGCGGTCGAGGCGCTCGTCGATGCGGGGATCACGGAGCTCGTGGTCGTCACCGGCGGGACGCACGCGGGGGAGTTCTTCCGCCTCCTCGGGAACGGGCACGAGTACGGCATCGACCGCCTCTTCTACGCGTATCAGGACCGGCCTGGTGGCATCGCGGAGGCGCTCGGGCTTGCCGAGCGGCTCGTCGCCGGCGACCGCTGCTGCGTCCTTCTCGCCGACAACGTCTTCGAGCGTTCCCTCCGTCCCGTCGTCGAGCGCTTCGAGGCGCAGGACAGCGGGGCGCGGGTCGTCCTCTCCGAGATCGCCGAGGACGAGCATCTGCGCCACCTCGGCGTTGCGGAGTACGACGGCGACCGGATCGTCCGCATCATCGAGAAGCCGCAGACCCCGCCGAGCCGTCACGCGGTGACCGGCGTCTACTTCTACGACGAGAAAGTCTGGGAGGTCCTGCCGACGCTCCAGCCCTCCGGCCGCGGCGAGCTCGAGATCACCGACGTCAACAACTGGTACGTCGAGCAGGGCACGATGGAGGCGGACGTAATTGACGGCTTCTGGGGCGACGCGGGGGAGTCGATCGAGGCGTACTACACCGTCAACGACTTCGTACGAAAGGGGCGTTCCGGATGATCGAAGGTGTTCGCAGTATCCCGCTCACGCGCCACACCGACGAGCGCGGCTGGTTCAGTGAGCTCGCGCGCGCGAGCGGGCTGCCGAAGCCGATCCGGCAGGCCAACCTGTCCTATTCGCGGCAGGGCGTGATCCGCGGCCTTCACTTCCATCTGCGCGGCCAGGACGATCTCTTCCTCTGCCTGGCCGGGATGGTGCGCGTCGTCGTCCTCGACCGGAAGACAGGCGAGACGTTCACCGAGGACATCGGCGACGACAATCCCGCTGCGATCTACATCCCCGGCATCAACGCGCACGGCTTCGAGGCGCTCACCGACGCGACGTTCATGTACCTCGTCACCGAGGAGTACGACGCGGTCGATCCCGACGAGAACGAGATTCCATGGGATGATCCCCGCGTGAAGCACCTCTGGAGCACGAGCGACCCCACCCTCTCGGCGCGGGACTCCGCGACATGAGCCGCCTGCTCGTCACCGGCGCCGCCGGCTTCGTCGGCTCGAACTTCGTCCGCTGGTGGATCGAGAAGCACCCCGACGACCATGTCGTCGCGTTCGACCTCCTCACGTATGCCGGCGACCCGCGCAACCTCGAGGGAACGGGCGTGCGGCTCGTCGAGGGCGACATCGCAGATCTCGAGCTCGCCGAGCGCGTGCTTGCGGAGGAGCAGATCGACGTGATCGTCAACTTCGCCGCCGAGTCGCACAACAGCCTTGCTGTCCTCGATCCGGCCCGTTTCTTCCGCACGAACGTCATGGGCACGCAGACGCTCTGCGAAGCGGCGAGGCGCGCCGGCGTGAAGCGCTTCCACCATGTCTCGACGTGCGAGGTGTTCGGAGATCTCCCGCTCGACACCGACGAGATGTTCACCGAGGAGTCGCCGTACCGGCCGCGCACGCCGTACAACGCGTCGAAGGCCGGCGCCGACCACGCCGTGCGCGCGTACCACGAGACGTTCGACTTGCCGATCACGATCACGATCTGCGCGAACAACTACGGCCCGCGGCAGTTCCCCGAGAAAGTGATCCCGCTCTTCACGACGAACGCGATCGACGATCGCGAGCTGCCCCTCTACGCGTCGACGCAGAACCGGCGCGAGTGGCTCCACGTCGACGACCACTGCAGCGCGATCGACCTCGTGCTCGAGCGCGGACGGGTCGGGGAGACGTACAACGTCGGCTCGGGCACCGAGAAGTCGGTCGAGGAGATCGCCGACCTCGTGCTCGGCCTGACCGGGAAGCCCGAATCGTTGAAGACGATCGTCCCGGACCGGCCGGGTCACGACCGGCGCTACCTCCTCGACTCGTCGAAGCTCCGCAGCGAGCTCGGCTGGGAGCCGGAGATCGGCTGGGAGGACGGCCTCCGCGCGACGGTCGAGTGGTACGGCGCGAACCGCGACTGGTGGGAGCCGCTCAAGGAGCGGGCCCCGGTCGTCGAGTCCGGCTGGCGTTGATAGGAACTCGCCTCGAAACGAAGCACGGGCTGTCCGGCCGCGCTGGTCGGCGCGATCCGGCGTCCTCAGTCGCGCGAATAGCTCTGCTATTCGCGCTCCCTGCGTCCTTGTCTCGCACTCGACCATCGCACCCGGCCAGCGCGTGGTCATTCCGAGGCGAGTTCTGAGCCGTCGCGTACTCGTCACCGGCGCCGGCGGCCAGCTCGGCGTGGCGCTACAGGAGGAGTTCGCCGCCGACGGTGTCGTCGCGCTGACGCGCGCGGAGTGGGACGTCACGCAGCCGCCCCCGGCGGGGCTGCCGGCGGTGGACTTCGTGCTCCATGCGGCTGCCTGGACTGACGTCGACGGGGCGGAAGCCGACCCGCAGGGCGCGGCCGCAGGGAACGTCGGCGGCACGCAGCACGCCGCCGAGCTCGGCGTCCCGCTCGTCACGTTCTCGAGCGACTACGTCTTCGACGGCCGCAAGCGGGAGCCGTACGTCGAGTCGGACGCTACGAATCCGCAGTCGGTGTACGGCCGCACGAAGCTGCAGTCGGAGGCCGCCGCCGGCGATGACGCGTGGATCGTCCGCACGTCGTGGCTCTTCGGCTGGACGAGCACGAACTTCGTCCGCACGATGCTGCGTCTCGGCGGCGAGCGCGACGAGATCTCGGTCGTCGCCGACCAGCGCGGCTCTCCCACCTATGTCGGGCATCTCGCGGCCGCGGTGCGCGAACTGGTCGAACTGCCACCGGGCATCTGGCATATAGCCGCCGACGGTGACTGCACGTGGGCCGACTTCGCCGAGGCGATCTTCGAGGAGGCCGGGATCGACTGTCGCGTGCTGCGGATCACGACCGAGGAGTTCGGCCGCCCCGCGCCGCGGCCGGCGTACTCGGTGCTCCGCAGCGAACGGCCGGGCGCACCGCAGCTCCCGCACTGGCGCGAGGGGCTGCGCGCGTGCCTCGATCGGCTCGACATCTGAGCGGCCTCAGGCTTCCCGGCCTGTGAGCAGCAAGGCGCCGCGCAGGCCGGCCGCGCAGTCGCGGCTAGCCGACGCGGTCGAACATCGCCATCCGCTGGTTGCGCGGGTGGCCCCAGTCGCCGACGTAGGTCGCGCGCAGACCTGCAAGACCGGCAAGCCACTCCAGCGCCTCGAACTCGTAGTGGAAGGGATCGGCATCCATTGTCGTCATGGGGGCGACTTTCATCATCTCGTCGCCCGGCCACTGAACGATTGGCTCGAGCCACGTCGGCCCCTGCGTGTTCTCGAAGAAGGTCGCGTAGAAGACCCCGCCGTCGGCGAGCACGGAAGAGACGTTGACCAGGGCCCGGTGAATCGAATTGAGGTAAAGGTGCGTGAAGACCGACTGCGCGAGCGCGAAGTCGAAAGTGGTCCCGAACCTGCTGAAGTCGAAGTCGTCCCGAACGATGAACGTCGGCCGCTTAGCCTCCTCAACCCCCGGCGCAAGCTCCTGCTCGCGTCCCGCTTGGAGGGTCAACTCATCACGGTCGATCCCGTGGTAGCCGCCAGGCTCGAGGTAGTCGATGAAGTGGGCGCCGCCGCGAAGGGCGCCGCAGCCGATGTCGAGGAACCGGTGGTGCGGCTCCAGCCCGCGGCCCTTTATGAACTCGAACTGGAGCGGCCCGATCGTGTCCCAGAGGCCACCCACGATAAGGCGATGTTGCGGCGTCGACTCTGTGCTGTCCGGCGTCGGTGGCGTCGACTCCGTGTTGCCCGGCGTCGCGCGCTTGATGTTGTTGCGAAGCCACTTCGCGGCCCGGTCGACCGTCCGGGACTCCCGCTCTAGGGGTGCCCGAGCGGTCGGCTCCTCTGATGGCGGCTCTAGCGTCATGGGCAAAACGACTATACGGGGGGTCGTCGACTCCGAGGACGAAGTCGCGGCCCGGAGGCCCCGAAGCGAGCCGCCGAAGTGGGCAGCTCCCGTGGGGTCTTGTGATCATCGTGCACGAGAACCGCGGCCCGGAGAAAGGCTATTCTGGCGCCGTGACCGACGGCGGCGAGCGGGGCGGCACGCGCGTCAGCGTCGTGATTCCGAACTGGAACGGCGGCGAAATGCTCACCGAGGTACTCCGGGGCCTCGAAGCGCAGGAGTTCGACTCGTTCGAGGCCATCGTGGTCGACGACGGCTCGACCGACGGCTCGCTCGAGCATGCTCGGCAGAAGTGTCGTCCGTTTCGGGCGGTTGAGCTCGAGCGCAACGTCGGCTTTGCGGCGGCGTGCAACGCGGGAGCAGAGGCGGCTCGCGGGGAACTGCGGGCGCACCGCAGCTCCCGCACTGGCGCGAAGGGCTACGCGCGTGCCTCGATCGGCTCGGCGCCTGAGCGCGCCGGCTTGACGATGGCGGAGCCCTCGTAGCGGGACGTCTCCCTGAGAAATTCGGTGAGCGGGATCGTCATTCGCTCATGAGGACAACGCTAAGACGAGCGTCCGGGAGCTACGAGTCCGGGTAAGGTCGATATGAGCGCGATGCGGTTTCTACGTTCCAGAGGTCGTCGGGTCCAGAGCTGCGAGCCTCAGGAGAGGCAGTGGGAATGGTGGGGCGACGCGAACGCATCGGTGTTCGTTGCCGGACACTCGAATCGCTGGGCCTATCGCGCCGCGTTCGACCATGGGCTTGCTTCAGGCGTTGCAGTCCTTGTGCCGAAGGAGCCGGTCGATCCCTCCGCGCCGCCGCCACAGCCGGACCGGACGTACTGGCGCACCGCGTGTAGCGCACCAGGTCGAGTGCTTGCCGTGGTCTGGAGCGGAAACCAGCAGAACATGCACTTCATGTTCGAATTCGACGAGCCGCTTCGGCTGCATGACTCTGGCGAGGCTGGAACGGTCGTGCCGGCATCGATGATCTCGGCCTTCTGGGAACCGTCCATCGCCGGGATGGATGTGCACGTGACGTCCGTGCGGGCGGAGCACCTCCTGGTCCTTGGCACGCCACCGCCGAAGACCGAAGAGGAGATCCGGGCGGGCTTGACGCGCGAGCCGAAGCTTCTCGGAGTCCTGGCCGCGGCCGGCGAGAGCGTTGACACGATCCGGATAACCCCAACTGCGGTCCGAGTGGGGCTCTGGAAGATCCTTCAGGCCGATTACGAAGCGCGAGCAGTTCGCATCGGTGCGGTGTTCGTTCCCGTTCCGGCTTCGGCACAGACAGCCGACGGCTGCCTCAAACCCGAGTACTCCGTGGGCGATTCTTCTCACGCAAACGCCGCGTTTGGCGCGTTGATGCTCGGCGAGATCGAGGCCGCGCTGGCATCGGCGGAGGTGCCGCAAAGTTGACGAGTCACCCCTATCGCTCGCAGCCGGATAGAGCCTTTTGGTCTCGAGCGGTAGCGAAAGGCTTCTCTCGGGACGGATGGGCGGCTGTTGCTCACGGTTGACCTCGTCCCGGAGACCGAGCTTCTGTGGAACCTTTCGGAAGGAGTTGAGGTCGAGCCGGCGGCTGCGCACGGCAGCCTCGACGACCTCGTGCAATCGATAGAGAGGCTCGGTTTCGTGATCGAGGAGCGGGACCATCTTGCGGAAGGTGCCAGTGCACTGGCGCGAAGGGCTACGCGCGCGCCTCGAGCGCCTCGGCGCCTGAGAAGGGCCACTCGATTCGCGATAGCTGACGTAAGGCGTCAGAATGGGCGCGATGCGGTTTCTACCTTCCAGAGGGCATTGGATGAAGAGCCGCAAGCCTCCGGAGAGGCAGTTGGAGTGGGAGTGGTGGGGCGACGCAGATGCGTCAGTTCTCGTTGCTGGACACTCGCACCGGGAGTCGTATCGGAGGGCGATCGCCGAGGGACTCACCTCTACCGGCGCGGCGGTCGCAGTTCTCGTCCTGGGCGGGTCATATGACCCAGCAGCGATGCCAAATCCGGACGACACGTATTGGCGTCTCGCGTGTGCTGCGCAAGGTCGAGTGCTTGCCGTGCCCTGGCAGGGGAATCAGTACAACACTCACTTTCTGTTCGGCTTCGACGAGCCTTTTCGGTTGCATGACCGCGGCGAGTCCGGAATGGTTGTGCCGGCGTCGATGCTCTCCGCTATCTGGAGGCGGTCTTTCGAGGGGATCGATGGTGCAGTGGCGTCCGCACGGGCGGAGCACGTCGTGCTGATCGGTACGCCGCCGCCCAAGTCTGACGAGGCGGTGCGCGAGGGCCTTCCGCACTCGCCGTTCTTCGTTCGCGCCTTGGCCCGGGTCGGCGAGAGTGTCGACACGATCCGGATCACGCCGGCGGCGGTACGGGTTGGGCTGTGGAAAATCCTTCAAGACGATCTCGAACAGGAGGCCGCACGCATCGGTGCGGTCTTCGTCCCCGTTCCCCTGACCGCACAGACAGCAGACGGGTGCCTCAAGCCTGAATACGCCTGGCCAGACGTCTCTCACGCGAATGCCGCGTTCGCCGCGCTGATGCTCAGGGAGATCGAAGCGGCGGTAGCGTAGGCGGAGGTGTCGCGACGTTGACGAGCCATCCGTATCGCTCCCAGCCGGACAGGGCCTTCTGGTCTCGCGCGGTGGCGAAGGCCTTCTCTCCCGCGGAGACCTACACCGGCCCGACGCCTCTTCTCGTGAAGAGCGACCGGATCATGTCCGCGGGAAGTTGCTTCGCGTCGAATCTCGTCCCGTTCCTCGAGAGCGCCGGCTTCACCTACCTCCGGACAGAGGAGCCGCATCCGTATTTCCGTCGTTTGCCGGAGAATCTCGGCTACCGCAACTTCACAGCGGCCTACGGGAACATCTATACGGCGCGGCAGTTCCTGCAGCTGATCGATCGCGCCTACGGTCGCTTCGTACCGGCGGAGGACCGCTGGTACGTGGACGGAACTGTTGTCGATCCGTTTCGCCCGGGCCTCCGATATCCGGCTCGCAGCGACGCCGAGTTCGACGTTCTCACAGCACAGCATCTGGCCGCGGTCCGCGACGGCCTCGAGAGCGCAACCGTTCTCGTGTTCACGTTGGGACTGACGGAGGCGTGGCGGTCTTCGGTCGACGGCGCCATTTACCCCGCGTGCCCGGGCACGATCTCCGGGGAGTTCGACCCCGCTCGTCACGAGTTCCACAACTTCTCCGCGAGCGAAGTCACCGACGATCTCCATGCGATCTGCGACCGGCTCAACGAGGTCAACACGGGCCTGAGGATCATCCTCACCGTTTCGCCCGTGCCCCTCGTCGCCACCGCCACCGACGCCCACGTCGTGGTCGCCACCACGCGGAGCAAGGCGATCCTGCGCGTTGCCGAGGCGAGATCGTCGACGCGAGACCCAATGTCACCTACTTCCCGGCCTACGAGATCGTCTGTGGCCCCCAGGCGCCCCACGAATTCTTCGAACCGGATCGCCGCGAGGTCAGCTCTCTCGCGGTCGAAACGGTCATGAGCGCCTTGCTGTCGCAGTGCGAGTCGCCGCCGGGCGCGGTCGAGCGGGCGAGTTCGGAGGAGACCGGTGTCGAGGATGTCCACGGTGACGTGGCGTCGGCAGCGGTCGAAGTCGCCGATTCCACCCCAGCGAGCCTTTCGCAGCTCGTCGCTGAGGCGGAGTGCGACGAGATGCTCGCGGATGCGGGCTGACCCGACGAGATGATCACTCGCATGTTCGAACCCAACCCCCTTTTGCAGCACGCGTAACAGCTCGCATTCGCGCCTTCGCCGTGACGGGCAACGACACGGTCGACGCGGCGATGCGGGGGTATCCTGGCCGCGTGACCGAGGGCAGTGAGGGGGGTGCCGGCGTGCGCGTCAGCATCGTGATCCCGAATTGGAACGGCGGCGAAATGCTCGCCGAAGTGCTGCGGGGCCTCGAAGGGCAGGAGTACGGCTCGTACGACGCCATCGTGGTCGACGACGCGTCGACTGACGGCTCGCTCGAGCACGCTCAGCAGCAGTGTCGTCCCTTTCGGACGGTTGTGCAGGAGCAGAACCGGGGCTTTGCAGCGTCGTGCAACGCGGGGGCCGAAGCGGCCGGCGGCGAGCTGATCGCCTTCCTCAACAACGACGCCGTTCCGGAACCGGCCTGGCTGCGGGAGCTCGTCGACTCCATCGACAGGCATCCCGAAGCGGCCTGCGTCGACTCGAAGCTGTACCGCCGCGGCAGCGATCGCGTCATCGACGGCGCAGGCGATGCGTTCACCTGGGGCCTGAAGGCCTACCGCCGAGGAGCCGGAGCGCGCGACGAGGGGCAGTACTCGCAGGAGGAGCAGATCCTCCTCGCTTCAGGCGCGGCGTGCCTCTGGCGTGCCGAGGCCTTCCGCCGGCTCGGCGGGTTCGCCGAGGAGTTCTTCGCGTACTACGAAGATGTCGATCTCAGCCTCCGGGCCAGGCGAGCGGGCTACGAGATCTGGTTCGCCCCGGCCGCGATCGCGTGGCACGCGGGCGGCGCCTCGACCGCCGCGGCGCGGCGCGAGTTCGCCGGCTTCATGGCGGTGCGAAATCGGTGGGCGACGATCGTCCGAAACGTCCCGGCATGGTGGCTCACGCGGCGCGCCCCGTCCGTCGCGCTCGGAGAGTTGACCCTCGCGGCCAGTGCGATCGCGTCGGGAGAAGGACGCCAATACCTCCGCGCGTTGCGCGCCGGGCTTGCGTCATGGTCGGCGTGGAGGCGTGACCGACTCGCCATTCGCGCGACGGGGGAGCTCAATCCCGAGCTTGTGGCGCGCTTCGTCGAGCGGCGCTTGCCTCCGCTGAGCACGTCCCTTGCGCGCCGGCGCGGCTACGGCTTCGGCGTGAGGCAGGTGTCGCCGTAGTGCCCACCGAGAGGGAGAACGAGTCAGAGACGACCGACGGCCGCGACTGGGCCGAGGAGGTGAGACGCCTAGAGATCGATCGGGATACGTGGCGGACGGAGGCTCGGCATTGGCGCGCCGAGACCGAGCGCCTCGTCAGCGCCGAGCAGCGCCGGCTCGGCTGGCGTCTTCGGCGGGCTCGCTACCAGTACTCGCGTCGGGCGTGGCGGGCTCTCCCGGTCGGCGTGCGAAACCAGTTGCGGCCGCTCCTCTTTCGGCAGACCGATAGCGATTACATCGGCCCCGAGCCCTTTCAGACGAACGAGTCTTCGCCCGCGAGAGTCCCGGCCCGTCCACCTGCGTAGCGGCCG
>Ga0265338_10007534_pt1 | contig 13463 bp, 10 predicted proteins | sample 42126metaG_FD_193579 | JGI IMG/M metagenome (GOLD analysis project Ga0265338, IMG submission 193579) | Rhizosphere microbial communities from Carex aquatilis grown in University of Washington, Seatle, WA, United States - 4-21-26 metaG | ecosystem: Host-associated > Plants > Roots > Rhizosphere... | reverse complement strand
CAGATGAACACGGATGGGAAAAGCAACGGGCACGAATTTCCTAGGAACCTTTTGGCCCATTTGATTCCCTGACCCATCCGTGTTTATCCGTGGTCAATAAACTTCCAACTCCGCAATCGGTTGTGGGCGGCTTAGGAACGCCGCCGGCCGGTCAGCGAGACGGCGATGCCAGCGATGACCGCCACGGCTCCGCCGATGATGAGCCACATGGAACGATCAGTTGGGTTGCCCGTGAAGGTGCGAGAAACGTCGGAGGTGAACGAATGCGATTCGTTGAATCCAAAAATCAGCAGCACGATGCCCAGCGCCAGAATTGCGAGACCTATAATTGTGTTCATGGTATGTCCTTTTGCTTTCAGCATAGTATCGCGCCAACTGCGGCTCCCGCGAATAGGGAGTTTCCCTGCCTGTCAACTCGTTCTCGTCGTCGTCGTTTCTCGTCCAATCGAGCGAGGGACGAGGACGAAACCGGATGCATACGCACGGGCGGCCCGATGCGCTAAGGCTTCATGGGAAGCATTACGGTGAAAGTGGTTCCCTGGCCAGATTGGCTCTCCACCTGGATAGTGCCGTTGTGCTCTTCGATAATTCGCCGCGTGACGGCCAGGCCCAGGCCGGTGCCGTTTTGTTTGGTGGTAAAAAATGGTTCGAAGAGATGAGCCATGTTACCCTGGGTGATGCCGCCGCCGGTGTCAGAAATGCGGATGCGTATCCATCGCCGAGCGTCACCCTCCCGCAGTTGCGGCTGGTCGTCCGCAATCAATTCGGTGCTGACGGTGAGCGCCCCGTTCGCATTGATGGCTTCCACGCCGTTGAGCAGAAGATTCACGAAAGCCTGTTCGAGTTGATGCTGGTCGCCGTCGAGGACATCTTTTTCCGCCTGGAGTTTGCGTTCGAAGGTGATCAGGCGGCCTTCGACGCGGTGTTGGGCCAGCAGCAAGGTGCGATCGAGAATTTTATGCACTGAAACCGCGGCGAAAATCGGTTGCGCCGGCACCGCGAACTTCAGGATCTGGCCCACCATCGCGACCATGCGATCCATTTCGTGGCTGACTATTTCGGCCAGCTCATCCTTCTGGTTTTTTTCCAGGAGCAAATCGACGAAAGTTTTGATGGCGACGAGGGCGTTCCGGATCTCGTGCGCCATGCCGGCGGACAGGGTGCCGGCACTGGCCAGCCGGTCGAGGCGGCGCAGACTGTGCTCCAATTTTTTTGTGGAGGAAAAATCCTTCAGCAGGATGATGACTTTGCCTTTTTTCTCGCGCACGGCGGCCGGCATGACGGATACGGAAACGGCCGGGGAACGTCCGCGGTCCGGATCCAAAACGATTTTGCGATCGTTTATGGGCTGGCCGGTGGCCTGGCTCTCGAGCACGAGCGCCTGCAAGGTGGCGGGTAGTTTCGGCGATTTGTCGCCGGAGGCCAGGCGCAGGATTTTTTCGGCATCGGGGCTGACAAAGGTCACGGCTCCCCCGGGGTCGAGAGAGAGCACGCCACACGCGCAGGAAGCCTGCAGCAAGTCTTCAAAGTTCAACCCAGGACGTCCCAAGTTGGAACCGGCATTGGCCATGGCTTAGTCGAGATGCGGTTGGTTCGCCTGAGTGGACATTGCACCCAGTAAACCCGACGCTTGGGTAGAGCGCAACTGGCAAAGAACGTTTTGAATGTTAATTCAAAGAAACGCGGGGGCGTGACGATGGCGCGGAGCGGCTTTAACGCGCTTGCGGGTGATCGGGCAAGGGACTGAGCGAAAATAAAGACGGGCGCGATGCCTTTCCCGCCTGCGCATGCCACGCCGCGCAAAGCTGTGTTTTCCATTGTGCGCCCGGATTTGCTGCTGTACGGTTTCGTCCCAGCGACGATGCAAATTCAATCCGGACAAACGGTTCTTCTCACGGGCGCGTCGGGCGGTCTCGGTACTTTCATGGCGCGCGCGTTTGCGAAAATGGGCGTGAACCTGGCGCTGACGGCTTTTCCCGGCGCCGTGCTCGATCAGGTGCGCGCGGAATCTGAAAAGCTTGGCTCGAAGGCGAAGGTTTTCACGTTGGATTTGCGGGATCGCGCGCAACGCACCCAGTTGATTGCCGATGTGCGCAGGGACTTCGGCGCGATCGATATTCTGGTGAATAATGCCGGCGTGGAATTTACCTCCGCCTACCACGATTTGACGGAGGACAACATCGCTGAAACGATCGCGGTGAATCTCGAAGCGCCGATGGTGTTGACGCGGTTGGTGCTGCCCGAAATGTTGAGCCGGAAGCGCGGGCACATCGTGAATATTTCGTCGCTGGCGGGAAAATCAGGCCCCGCATTCCAGGAGCCGTATGCGGCGACGAAAGCGGGCTTGATCGGGTTCACTTCTTCGCTGCGGGCCACGTATCGCGGAACCGGCGTGAGCGCTTCGGCGATCGTGCCGGGGTTTGTGGAGGCGGGAATTTACACGCACCTAAAACAGCGCTCGGGCCTGGCGGCACCGGCGTTGTTGGGGACGTCGCGACCGGAAAAGGTGGCGCAAGCGGTTCTGAAAGCCATTGAGCGCGACCTGCCGGAGATTATCATCAACCCGCTCCCGGTGCGCCCGTTGCTGGCGTTTGCGGCGATGTTCCCGGGCGTCGGAGAATGGGTTTCGGAAAAGACCGGCGGGAATGAATTTTTTCGAAAAGTCGTCGAGTCGGCCAAATCAAAACCAAACTGACTGAAATACGATGCGCGTTTTTCTGACCGGCGCGAGCGGTTATCTGGGCAGCCTGCTGGCGGAACGCCTGACGCAGTTGCCGGAAGTGGAAGGTGTGACGGGCATCGCGCTCACGAAACAAACCCGCCCGGCGCCCGCCAAAGTAAAATTCCTGCGACTCGACATGCGGTCGCCGCAGTTGGCGGAAGCCATGGCCGGACATGACGTCGTGGTGCACACGGCGTGCGTGGTGTTGTGGTCGGCGAAAATGCCGGTGAGCGAGCGCAACGACATCAATTTCAACGGCGTGCGAAATGTTGCCCGCGCCGCGCTGGCGAACAAGGTTCAAAAGTTCATCCACGCCAGCAGCATGGGCGCGTATGATCCCGAGTTGGCGCGCGGCAAAACAAACATCGATGAAAATTTTCCGCTGGGGACCGGTCATTCCCGCTTTTACTATTGGGACGCGAAAGCGGAAGGAGAAAAGATCGTGGCGAGTATTCTCGGCAATTCCATGCCGGTCACTTTTTTCCGGCCGATTTATATCATCGGCCCCCGCAATCACCGGGTCATTGCCAGCTACCAGAAGAACGCCGTCAATATCCTGGGGCAGAACCCGCGCCGGCAATTCATCCATGAAGAAGATGTCGCGGACGCGTTCATTCGCGCGGTGCGACAGGACATGCCGGGCGCCTTCAATGTGGTGCCGGACGATTTCATCCGGCTAAGCGACACGTGGAAAATCATCGGCAAAAAGTTTGTGCCGACGATTCCCTTGTCGCTGGCGAAGCTGATTACGGCGGTCCGCTGGCGGTTCCTGGGCTCGACGATTCACCCGTCTTGGGTGGAGGACGTGCTGGTTGATTTCACCGGCGATAACAGCCGGTTGAAAAGTTTTGGGTGGAAGCCGCGGTACGGGAGTGCAGAGGCGCTGCGATCGGCACTTTAACGAAAAAACGGCACTATAATTGCTAAAAACCAATCAGCCTATGACCACTCAAAAGCAGAAAATGTTGTTTTGGACCACCGGCGCGGCCGGAGGATTAATTGGACTAACGGCCGCCACGACCGCCTTCGGGGCGGGCTTCGATTTGCCCGACCAGGACGCGTTTGCGATCGGGCGCGGCATGGCTTTCGTGGCCACCGCGGATAACCCGTCGGCAATTTACTACAACCCCGCCGGCATCACGCAAATCAAAGGGCAAAATCTGCGCGCCGGGTTGTACGGCCTTTATCTCGACCCCACCTACCAGGCGCCGTCGGGGTCGGGCATCAATGGGACCTTTCATAACCAGGACAAATTGAACGCCATTCCGCAGCTGTATTACACCTACAGCCAGGAGAATTCGCCGTTGAGCTTTGGGCTGGGCGCCTTTTCCCCGTTCGGGCTTTCGGCGTGCTGGCCGCAGAAGACCGGTTTCCGCACGGTGGCGACGGAAGGATCGTTGAAATATTTCACGGTGAACCCGGTGGTGGCATTGAAGTTGGCCGACAATTTCTCGATTGGCGGCGGCATAACGGCCAATTACGCGCAGACCGATTTGCGCCAGGGGATTTTTTACCCGACCCAGCCGTTTGACGCTTTTCGATTCGCAGGCGACGGATGGGGCGTGGGCTACAATCTGGGCGCGCTTTGGAAGCCGCATGAGAAGCTTTCGTTCGGCATTTCTTTCCGCAGCGGGACAGAAATGACCCTCAAAGGCCATACCGAGGCTCATAATAACGCCGCGATCCCCGGTTTATATCCGAGCTTCCAGGAACGGATTCCGGCCAGCGCGGGTTTTAACTTTCCGCTCAAGGCGATTTTCGGCGTTTCGTATCGGCCCACGCCGGACTGGAATTTCGAATTTAACGCGGACTACACCGACTGGAACACGGAGGGCACCATTGTCGTGCATCAGCAACGCACGCCGCTCGTGGTGCCGCAAAACGTGCCGCTGGTGCTGCAGTGGCAGTCGAGTTGGTATTACGAATTCGGCGCGACGCGGTATTTGGATAACCACTGGCACGTGAGCGCCGGTTATATCTTCAACGAAAATTCAATGCCCAGTGCGCATTACCAACCGCTGGTCACGGACCTGGACCGCCATTTCCTCAGCGCCGGCGTTGGTTACAACGGCAAGCGCTTCGATTTTGACGTTGCCTATCAATTTGGCTTTGCAGCGTCCCGGTCGGTGTCGGGAAGCGCCGCTTCCGCGGCGGGCCAGACAGCAGACGGCACCTATGGCTTTACCAGCCATGCGATCGCGGTTTCCGCGGGCGTAAAGTTTTAATTCATTGGTGTCCGCATTCGACACCCCTGGCGGCCCGGGATTGGCAAAAAACAGGACATCCAAGGTCGCATTTTCGCGCATGGCCGCGCTTTCTCCGGCCTTTAATTTCTTTGTCGGGTGGCTTGGAAAATGTTAAGAGTCATGCGTCAAAAACTATTGAAAGATCGCGTCGGGAATTGAAAGAAGTTTCAGCAATGTCCACACGAAAAGACCAACCCAACGGCAACCAGAACGGCAACGGCGAAACGAAGGAAACCCTGATCATGGGCCGGACGAGCCAGGGTGTCGAAATCCACGCCACGGTCGTGCGGTTGTCGCGTTACGCCGCCGTGTTCGAGATTTACAATCTCGCGCTCGTTTTGCGCACGTCGGAGGTGATCGAGAATTTCAAGATCACGGTCCAGGAGCGGACGCTCTATTTCGGCAAGGCGGTCATTCGCAGCTTGATCAACGTCGGCTCCACGCTCGTCTGCGAAGCAACGCTGACGGAGAACGGCTGGCGCGACGTGCAGTTTGGCCCCGAAACGATCGACAACGGATTGGGAGCGGAGTTCCAGGAATTTGTCCGCGGCTGGCAGCATAACTACAAAGTATCGCCGGAATTCAAAGTTGCGGTGGCGGATATCCAATCGTTTCTCATGGATTTGCGGGCGTGGGTGGAGCAGGTCGAATTGGGCATCCGCTCGTCGCCGACGCTGAACCGCGCCGAATTGGAGAACATCGCCATTGAACAACTGCGGGAGCCGGTCATTTCGGCGCTCGACATGCTGTTTGAGAAATTTGAAATCATTGTGGCGAGCCTGGAGCCGGACAGCCGGCCCGCGTACCGGAGTTATATCCAGCGTCATCTGCATCCGATCGTTTTGTGCGCTCCGTTTGCGTACCGCAGTCACGCGAAGCCTCTCGGCTACGCGGGCGATTACGAGCTGGTGAACATGATGATGAGCGATCCGAGGCAGGGAGGGTCCCTCTTCGCGAAGATATTCAACGTGTGGTTGCTGCACCAGGGCTCGGCGGCGGCCCATCGCAATCGGATCCGGATTTTAGGGCAGCACCTGTTGGAGGAAGCGGCCACGGCGAGGCGGGAGGGTCGCACCGCCCGCATGTTAAGCCTGGGCTGTGGCCCCGCCTGGGAAGTGCGGGAATTCCTGGAACAAAGCGAGTTGAGCAACAGCACTCAATTCACACTTTTGGATTTCGATGAAGAAACGCTTCAGCACGCGTCGCAGGCGCTAACGCAGAAAAAGCGGCAATTCGGCCGCAACGTGCCCATCAACCTGGTGCGCCGCTCAGTGCATCAGTTGCTGAAGAACTCCGTGCGCTCCGAAAGCCTCGGCAGCGAAGGAAAATTTGATTTCGTTTATTGCGCCGGCCTGTTCGATTACTTGTCCGACCGGACCTGCAAACAATTGCTGGGGCTGTTCTATGACTGGCTCAATCCCGGGGGCCTGTTGCTCGCCACCAACGTCACCCCGACCAGTCCCAACCAGGGCAGCCTAGAGCTGATTTTGGATTGGCACCTCAATTATCGCGACACGGCCCGATTCAAACTGCTTTGCCCCGACGTGATTCCCCAGGATACCATCCGGGTGCAGAGCGACGAAACCGGCGTAAATTTATTCTTGGAAGCCCGCAAGCCCAATGGCAATTGACGCACAACCCAAGGCGGAATTTCACGACGCCTTCCTCGCGCACGAGCAGCAGGTGCGGATCAGTACCGGCCGGCTCGCCTGCGCGCTGGTCTTTTTCCTGATGCCTTTTGGAGTGACCCTGGACTTTTTTGTCTATCACGACCAGCCCAACGACCACCTCGCGGATTTTTTTAAGCTCCGGCTTTTGTGTTCCCTGTTGATCGCCGTCGTCTACCTGCTGCACTCCACGCCGATTGCCCGGAAGCATTATCCCGTGGTCGGGTTGCCGATCGTCCTGCTCCCCGCGTTTTTCATTACGTTGATGGTCTACGAGACCGACGCCGTTTCGCCCTATTACGCGGGCTTGAATCTGATCCTGCTCGCGGTGAGCGCCGTCGGGCATTGGAGCGTGCTGGAGACTCTGATGGCGGTCGGCTCGGTTATTGTCATGTACCTGTGCGCTTACGTGGCCAAACACCCCGACCCGCAACAATTCCGGTTCTTTTTTAATAACGTCTACTTCCTGACCCTGACCGGGGTAATCGTGGTCAGCGGAAATTTTGTTTTCAACCGGCTCCGCCTGCGGGAGTTCGCCTTAAGGTTCGAACTCGACCGGAACAAACGCGCCTTGGAGGAGAGTAATCAAAAGCTCGTTGAGCTCGACCAGATCAAGAGCCGGTTCTTTGCGAACATCAGCCACGAATTGCGCACGCCGTTGACGCTGCTGCTCGCGCCGCTGGAAACGTTGATGCAGAAATTCAACCGCTCGTTCGATGGCGAAACGCGCGAGGTCTTCGCCACGATGCATTCGAACGGCATGCGGCTGTTGAAACTCATCAATGACTTGCTGGACCTGGTGCGGCTGGAATCCGGCCGGTTGGAGGTGAAACACGAGCCGCTGAACGTGAATGATTTTGTCAAAGGCCTGGCCAGCGCGGCGCGGCAGGTGGCCGATGATAAGCGGCTGCGCCTGGAAACCGTGGTGGATCCGGAACTCGGCACCATCGTGTCCGACCGCGACAAACTGGAAAAAATCGTTTTGAACCTGGTGTTCAACGCGCTGAAATTCACGCCCGCCGGCGGACGCGTGGAACTGCGCGCGGAAAAGCAGGACGACGCTTTTGTGATCACCGTGTCGGACACCGGCATGGGCATTTCGGCGAAGAACCTGCCCTTCGTGTTCGACCGTTTCTGGCAGGCGGACGGGACGTCCAAGCGCAAATACCAGGGGGTCGGCATTGGTTTGGCGCTGGTGAAGGAATTGACGGAAGTTCAAGGCGGCAAAGTGGACGTGCAAAGCACGGAAGGCAAAGGGACGGTCTTCACCGTGCGCCTGCCGTTTCAAAAAGCCGAGCCGATCGCAAAACCCGAAGCCGTCTCGCACGAAGAAACGGCCGATGCGGAGGTGCGCACGGTATCCTCGGAGGAATGGCTCGCGAATCTGTATCGCCGCGCGGAATTGTTCCCGGCGATGACGCCGGTGCAGGAAACGCTCAAGCCGGTGGAGACGGCGCGCAACGGGCATTTGCCCAAGGCGCTGGTGGCCGACGACGAGCCCGATATGTTGCGCTTTCTTAAATCGCAATTGGCCCAGCATTACGAGGTGCTCGAGGCCGTGGACGGCCAGCAGGCAATCGAAAAGGCATCGCAGTTTTTGCCGGATATCATCCTGCTGGACATGATGATGCCGGAGAAGGACGGATTGCAGGCCTGTCGCGAATTGCGCGAGCAAACTTCCACGCAAAACATTCCGATCGTGTTGCTTACAGCGCGCGCGGATGAGGAGACGAAACTTGCGGCGTTAGCCGCGGGCGCGAGCGACTTTTTGCCGAAACCATTTTCGACCACGGAACTTCACGTGCGCATCAAGAATCTGGTGGAATCGCACCAGTACCAGTCGAAGCTTTCCAAACAAAACATGGCCTTGGAATCTACGATCGAGCAGCTCAAGGAGACGGAATCACAATTGGTGCAGACGGAGAAGCTTGCATCGCTGGGCCGCATGAGCGCGGGCATCATTCATGAAATCAACAACCCCCTGAATTTCGCGACGACGGGTTTGTACACGCTCCGCAACAAGGGAAAATATCTCGCGCCCGAACAGCGGGAGGAATACGCTGAGGTGCTGAAAGACGTCGAGGAAGGCATCAAACGGGTGAAGACCATCGTCTCGGATTTGCGGATGTTCACGCATCCGGAAACGGAAAGCCGCGACCAGGTGGAAGTGTCCGAGGTCATCGGCTCGGCGCTGCGTTTCCTGGCCAACGAATGGAAAGACCGGGTGGAGATCGAGCAGATCTTGAATCCACACCTGACCGTGTGGGCGAACAAGAACAAGCTGATTCACGTATTCACGAATTTGTTGCAAAATTCACTGGATGCGTTGAAAACCAAGGAATTTAAAGACGGCGAAAAGCCGAAGATCACCATCGAAGGTTCCGCGAGCAACGGTTCCAGCATTTTGCGCCTGCGCGACAACGGGCCCGGCATCGACACGCAACATCTCGGTAAAATCTTTGATCCGTTTTTCACGACCAAGGACGTGGGCGAAGGGATGGGCCTGGGCCTGAGCATTTGCTACCGCATCATCCAGGAGTGCGACGGACGGATTTCGGTGAAGACCGAACTGGGAAAGTACTGTGAGTTTACGCTGGAGTTTCCGCTCAAAGGATGACAATAAGAACCTTGCAGCCTGATATGGACAATTCGTACGACTATAAGAAATACGCCATTCTCTACGTGGATGATGAAGAGAAGTCGCTGAAATACTTCGCGCGGGCGTTCGAGGAGAACTTTCGAGTCTTGACCGCCGCCAGCGCCCAGGACGGACTGAAGCTGATTGAACAACACGGCGAGGACATCGGCGTCCTGATGACCGACCAGCGCATGCCGGGCGAAAAAGGAGTCTGGCTGTTGGAAAAATCGCGCGCCCTTCATCCCCGGACCATCCGCATCCTGGCCACGGCTTATTCGGACATGGAGGCGGCCATTTCCGCCGTGAATTCCGGCGCCATTTACAAATACGTCACCAAGCCCTGGGACCCGGCGCAGTTGGAGGAAACGCTGAAACACGCGATGGAATTTTTCGTGGTCCAACAGGAACGCGACCAGTTGTTGCGCGAAAAAATGTCGGTCTTGCATAATATGATGATCGCCGACCGCATTGTGAGCCTGGGGTTGCTCGCGGCGGGCTTGAGCCACCACATCCGCAATTCGTTGGTGGCGGTCAAAACCTTCCTGGACTTGGCCCCGAGCAAAATGGCCGAGGAAAAGATGAACATGGAGGGCCTGCGCAACCCGGATTTCTGGAAGGAATATTACCAGAGCGTCCAGGGCCAGATTGAACGGATCAACAATTTGCTCAAGGACCTGTGGACCGCCTCGGAAAAGCCGTCGTTCGAATTCACCGACCAGGTGCAATTGCGCGAGGTCGTGGATTCCTGCGTGGACGCCTTAAAAGCGCCGTTGGCGGCAAAGAAGATCACCGTGAAGAATGAAGTTCCGGCTTCGTTGCCCACGATGAAAGTGGATCAGCCGAAATTTTACCGGTTATTCGACCTGATGCTCAAAGACGAGCTGGCGACGTTGCCCGTCGGCAGCGAAGTGATCATTAAGGCGGAGACGTACAACAGCAGCGCGCGTCCGGGAGTATTGATCCAGGTGAGTGACAACGGACCCGGCCTGCCGCAGGAAGCGTTGCGCCTGGTGTTCGACCCGTTTGTCGTCCGCAGCGACAGCCCGATGGAATATGGGATCCATCTTATGGCGTGTTATTTCATCGTGCACCATCACGGCGGCAAAATCGAAGCGCACAGCGAGGACGGCAAGGGCACCACGTTCAGCATCCGGTTGCCGATCGATCCCGAGTCCACGCCATCCACCGGCGCGGGTGACACGGAGTTTCTTCGTAAGGTATTGCTCAATGATAAGTTGTGGGACAAGTTGATTGCATCCCAATAGAGCCCTCCCAGCCCTCTGACGACAAGAAATGCCGTTCGCCGGGTCGGCGCTTCTGTTAATTGCTTCAGCCCACAAAATACGAAAGCAGCCGCTAAAATCACACCGGAACCCTCATGATCGAAAATGAATTCCGCTTCCAAAATCCCGGTGCTTCCCTTGGTATTGACTAAGTAATCGCCCAGAGTCCGGAATCGGTATTCCATCTCATTGCGCCGGCTTCATCGAGTCGTTTATTGTCGTTCAAGCAGAAACAATTTGACCGAATTGGGAATCGTATGGATCATCTCACTATTGTGATGGCAGCAGGAAAATCCCTGATCGTCTCGAACGACGAGCGGGGCATCGAGGTAGTCGGGTGCAAGAAGCTGGTAACGCGCACGGGAGTTCAACAGGCAGCGACCAAGCCAAAGCGCCAGCAGCTCTACTTTACCCATGCGGCTCCGCTCGAAAAATGAAGACGCTCCTGGTTCTCGCACCGCTCCCGGACCTGGCAGAGTCCCTTCGTACCGGCCTTAGTCCCGACCATTACCGCATTGTTCATCGGACTACGGTCGACGAGGCGGAACCGCTGCTAGCGCATGGCCTGGTTAACGCCTGCCTTGTCGATGTTGAGCTTTCCAGTGTTCAGGGAGTTTGGGTGCTTGAGAAACTTCGCCGCCGTTCCGCCAAATGTCCGTTGATTGTTTATACCGGCGCGAAACAATGGGAGTGGGAGGAGGAAGCGTATCTTCAAGGCGCCACCCACGTGCTGACCAAGCCGGTGCGCATCCGGATGTTGACCGCAGTCCTGGATCGTCTCTGGGAAACTCCGGCCGGCCGCGTGGTTGCTCCGGCGCAGGCCGAGTCGCCGCTGAATTATCCCAAGCCACCAACCGCCACCGCGGCACCGGCGCAGCAAACCGCTTTTCAAAGCCTGAGCCCGCTGCGCGGGTTCTCGGCGATCCTCACCCACTCACTGGATGCCGATGCCATGCTCAAGCAATTCCTGCTGTTGCTTCGGGAATTGATTGGCATCAATCGCGCGGCCGTGTTTTTGCGGCAACCGTCTGAATGGATCGGCGAACAATTGTCGTTGGATGATAATCGACGGCTGCGTGCGGCGTGCGCCCTCGGGTTGTCCGCCGGGTTGCTGGAACATTTTGAACTTTCTTTTGAGACGGGCATCGGCGGACAGGTCACGCGCCTGGGTCGCATTTTGCGCCGCACCAGCGAGGAAGCCCGGCTCGATGTCGAAGCGCAAAAGGAATTTGAGCTGCTCGGCGCGCAAGTCGCCGTACCGATTTTGGATCGTGAAACGGTCATCGGCGTGGCTGTTTTTGACGGGCATATCACCGGCGAACCGCTGGGCAACCCCGAACTCGAGCTGATCTTCCATCTTTTGGAACAACTCGGCCTCGCGGTTAAAAACATCTGGTTGCACGAGCAACTGGGTGGCAGCCATACGATGATGGCCGAAATCCTGCGCGAGCTCAGCAGCGCCTGCGTAGTGGTCAACCGCGACCTGGCCGTGCTTCACGCGAACAAAACCGCGCGGCGCTTTTTTGGCGTTTCCAATCAACGCACGGGCGAGATGGAATTCAGCGATTTGCCACAGACCATCGGCACCAAGATCTATCAGGTTTTAAAAACCGGCACCGCGGTGCCGACGTTCAAGTTCGAGCCCGAGCCCGGCACGATTTACAACGTCACGATCGTTCCTTTCCAGCGCCAAAACACAGCCCAACCGGCCTCCGCACTGTTGATGGTCGAGGATCTCACGCAAAGCGAACAGTTGCGGCGGCTCGAAGTCGAGGCCGCCAATTTGCGTCTTGTCCGCACTATGGCTGACCGCCTCGCCCACGAGGTCGGCAATGCCATGGTGCCGCTCTCGACCCATCAACAGTTGCTGGCCGATAAATATAAGGACCCGGAATTCCGCGCGTCGCTCGACGTGGCGCTCGCCGATGGTGTCAAACGCGTGACGCGGCTGATCAATCAAATGCGTTTCCTCGCGCGCGACAGCCTGATTTCCAACGAGGCGTTCCCGATGAACCCGCTGATCGAGGAAGCTTACGAGGAGGCGCGCAAACATCAACCGGTCAAGGCCGCCCAGTTTAAATACGAGGACGAAGACAAGCCCATCGTGATGACCGGTGATCGCGCCGCGCTGAAACACGCGTTGACCGAAGTGCTTTTGAACGCGTTGCAGGCGAATCCGTCAGACCCGAAGATTGGCGTGCGCCTGCATGCCGATTCCAACGGCAACGGCATCGTTCACGATCTGCAAATCGAAGTGCAGGATAATGGCGTGGGCTTTTCGCCCGAAGCGGCCCAGAAAGCGCCGTCGCCGTTCTTCACCACGCGCAATGTTGGATTGGGACTCGGACTTACCGTCAGCCGTAAAATCATCGAGACGCACCACGGCACGCTGGAAATTGTTCCCCGGAAAACGGGGCAGTCGGGCATCGTGCGGATTTCGCTGCCGATTGAACCGATGGCTACGAGTTGACCCGGGAGCGCCGATGGGGACAGTTCAAACCAACCCGCGCTTGCGCAGCATCGCTTCGGTGACTTTATCCATCAGCAATTCGGCGAGCGGCTTCGTAACTTCATCCAACGCGGCGCAATCGGCCTGAAGCTGTTTCGGGTTGCCGATCTTCGTCTGCGGGTCCTCGATCGACGCGGTGTTTTCCACAGCTCGCAAAGCCGTTTCGACACGCGACTGGTAGTCGGCATCCAATTCGCCCGCGCAATCTGCCAGCGCTTTGCGGGTGGCGGAAATTAATTCATTGGCCTTTAACTTCGCTTCGATCCAGCGGCGCGCGGCGAGGTCTTCAAACGCATGCTCCACCGATTCTTCGACCATTTGCTGCACGGCGGCATCATCCACGTCCACGGCGGATTTCATTTCCACGATTTTTTGTTTGCCGGAAGCAACATCGCGCG
>Ga0265338_10007533_pt1 | contig 13464 bp, 12 predicted proteins | sample 42126metaG_FD_193579 | JGI IMG/M metagenome (GOLD analysis project Ga0265338, IMG submission 193579) | Rhizosphere microbial communities from Carex aquatilis grown in University of Washington, Seatle, WA, United States - 4-21-26 metaG | ecosystem: Host-associated > Plants > Roots > Rhizosphere... | reverse complement strand
GGTCACGCGAATGTAAGCCATCTCTGTCGCGATCGTATCGACCACGCGCACGCCAGTCAGCGGCAGCGTGCACTTCTTCAAAATCTTCGGAGCCCCTTCGCGCGTCGTATGCTCCATTGCCACCACGACGCGTCGCGCCCCCGCGACGAGGTCCATCGCCCCGCCCATCCCCTTGACCATTTTCCCCGGAATCATCCAGTTCGCAATGCTCCCGGTCTCGTCCACTTCCATCGCGCCGAGCACGCTCAAGTCGATATGCCCGCCGCGGATCATGGCAAACGAATCCGCGCTGGAGAAATACGAAGTCCCCGGCATCTCGCTGACAGTCTCCTTGCCAGCATTGATCAAATCCGGATCCTCCGTCCCTTCCACCGGATACGGCCCAATCCCCAGCATCCCATTCTCCGACTGCAGCGTGACCTCCATCCCGGCAGGCACATGATTGGCAATGAGTGTCGGCATCCCTATGCCAAGGTTCACATAGAACCCATCGCGCAACTCGCGCGCAATCCGCTTCACGATCCGCTCGCGCTTATCGATGTCTTTGCCTGGCTTGTTCATCGTCATCCAATCATCCCAAACGTCTTGTCATCCTGAGCGAAGCGAAGGACCTATGCACTCTGTCGACGCCAAGCGAATTCATGGGTTCTTCGCTGCACTCAGAATGACAAGAGACTCTGGTTGCTACTGAGCGGCGAACTTCCGCACCGTCCGTCTCTCAATTCGCCGCTCAAACAACTCTCCGCGAAAAATCCGCTTTACATAAATCGAAGGCGTATGAACGGCATCCCCATCCAACTCCCCCACTTCAACCAGATGCTCCACCTCAGCAATCGTGATCTTCGCTGCGGTAGCCATCATCGGATTAAAATTCCGCGCCGTCTTTCGATAAATCAGATTTCCCTCGCGATCGCCCTTCCAGGCTTTCACAAACGCAAAGTCCGCCGTCAGCCCGCGCTCCATCACGTAAGTGCGCCCATCAAACTCCCGCGTCTCCTTGCCCTCGGCCACGATCGTTCCCACCCCAGTCGGTGTAAAAAACGCCGGAATCCCCGCTCCCCCGGCGCGAATCCGCTCCGAAAACGTCCCCTGCGGCACCAGATCGAGTTTGATGGTGCCCTTCAACACCATATCTTCCAGCAACTTGTTCTCGCCCACATAAGTTCCAATGTGATGCACGATCTGCCCCGCCGCCAGCAGCAAACCATTTCCCACGCCATCCACGCCGACGTTATTGCTGATCGTCCGCAAGTTTCTCGTCCCCTTGCGCACCAGCGCGCGAATCAGATTCTCCGGCATCCCGCACAGCCCGAACCCGCCGATCATGATCGTCGCGCCGTCAAACACGTCGCGGATGGCCTCATCCGCATTGGCCACAACTTTATTCATAGCGTCCGCATTCTAAACGAATTCTCGTGGGCAAGCACCCTGCCCGATCGCCCTCGAAACGCCGAGTAACCTATCACAAGGTGACTTACTAGCGACATTCTGCGCTGAATTCCGCAGACAATCATTTGACAATTTAGTGACAGCATCCACGCATCTCCAACCCTGCAGGAGGCGTCTAATCACGTAAACAGGGGAGCTGCTTCGAAGATGATGTTTGCTCTGGATTCACACAGCGGTCCTGGCGCCATACGCAGAGCACACGGGTGCGAACCTTCTCCCGTGCAATGCGGCAGCCCGGTTGCAAGCCCGGACACAGAAAGCGAACGCCTGTTTGACCTCGCGAAATCCTGCCGACTGGTGCCGGAACACCTTGGCGAATTGACTCTGCGACTGCTGGCTCCCGGCTGGAGCGAGTTTGATACCGTGTGCGACGTGGCCAATAGAATCTGCGACCGCTACCAACTCACAAAGACTTTGCGAATCCCACCAACCTCAACCAGCAGTTCGCGTCTCCACCCCGAAACCTAGCGCTTCTTCGGCGGTGCCTTCCGCAACAGGTGCGCCTGTTCGAACTCCTGCGCCAACTGCCGCGTCGCCAGATTCTCCCGGATGTGCGCCAGCCGTTGCTCGACCTTCCACAAAGCATCTTCCAGATTCTTCTTGTTGCTGATCGCGACGTCGCGCCACATTGAGTACGGACTCGCAGAAATCCGCGTCATTTCCCGCAGCGCCCTTCCTCCAGCAGAAAGCAGCGGAGCCTCGGCCCCAAACTCCTCCACCAGCGCCGCCGCGAGCGCCGTCGAGATCATCTGCGGCACATGACTAATCCACCCGCATAGCCGGTCATGCTCCTCCGCGGGCAGCATTACGATTCGAGCCCCGATCTGATCGATCCATCCCGCAAACTCCGCAAACAACCCTTCATTCAAATTCTGCCCGGGCAGCGGCGTCAGAAACCACACCGCATCCTGGAACAGATCAGCATCCGCAAAATCGACGCCACTCAATTCTTTCCCGGCCATCGGATGCCCCGCCAGAAACCGCTTCCCCACATTCTTCCCAAATACCTTCACCGCGCGTTCCACCACTGCGGCCTTCGTGCTCCCCACATCGGTCAGCAGCGCACGCGCAGGAAGAACGGGTCCTACCCGCTCGATCAGATCCACAATTGCCAACACCGGCGCTGCGAGCACCACAACCTGGCTCCCATGCACCGCGTCGCCGGGGTTTGAAGTTCCGTCGTCGATCGCGCCCCGCATGCGCGCGCGCTCCAGCGTCCCCTCGCGATCACAGCCAACAATGCGCCCTGCAAATTTTTTCTTGCGCAGAGCCAGCGCCAGCGACCCGCCAATCAGCCCAGTCCCGATGATCGTGATTTGCCGAATCGCCATAAATCAGAATTCACCACAGAGGCACAGAGAATAAAGAGAAAACAGCAAGACATCTTAACCTTTAGAGTAAGAAGTGCGGGACAGAAGAAGCCAAATCGGGCCAACCCGCAGTAGCCTTTCTCTGTGTCTCTGTGACTCTGTGGTGAGAATCTCTTAGATCTTTCTTCCCACTGCCGGCGCAATCATCCGCAACTCGTCCATTAGTTTCGCGAACTGCTCCGGAAACAGAGACTGCGCCCCGTCGGACCACGCCTTGTTCGGATCGCAATGCACTTCGATCAGCAGCGCATCCGCGCCCGCAGCTACCGACGCCCGCGCCATCGGCGCGACCTTGTCTCGCCGCCCCGTTCCATGCGAAGGATCCGCCGTCATCGGTAAATGCGACAGCTTGTGAATGATCGGGATCGCCGAAATGTCCATCGTGTTCCGCGTATAGGTCTCAAACGTCCGGATTCCCCGCTCGCACAAAATCACATCGTAGTTCCCGCCCGACATAATGTATTCCGCCGAGAGCAGCAACTCTTCCAGAGTCGCTGCGATCCCGCGCTTCAGCAGCACCGGCTTGCGCACCTTCCCCAACTCGCGCAGCAGGTTAAAGTTCTGCATGTTACGCGCTCCCACCTGCAGAATGTCAACGTAGGGCAGCATCATGGGAATCTGCGAGATCTCCATGACTTCGCTGATCACCAGCAGATTGAATTTCTGTCCCGCCTCCTGCAACAACTTCAGCGCGTCTTCTCCGTGTCCCTGAAACGAATACGGAGAGCTTCGCGGCTTGAACGCCCCACCCCGCAGGACTTTCGCCCCTGCCTTCGAGATCGCTTCCGCAGTGCTGAAAATCTGCTCTGGCGTCTCCACCGAACATGGTCCGGCCATCACCACAATTTCGTTCCCGCCAACCTCAATCCCGTTGGGGAGTTTGACGATCGTCCCCTCAGGACGAAAACTCCTCCCCGCCAGTTTGTATGGCGAACTGATGCGATGGACCTCCTGCACCCCCGGCAATAACTCCAGGATACGGATATCGAAATCGATCCCCGAACCAACCGCGCCCAGCACGGTCATCTTTGCTCCGGTGGAGCGGTGCACCTCAAACCCCATCTTCACCAGGTGTTCAATCACCTGCTGAATCAGCCCCTCATCCGCGCCTTCCTGCATCGCAACAATCATAGAAACCAGCTCCTGGCTCTTAGCTCTTAGCGTCTGGCTCTGAGCCGTGCGTTCATTCTCAACCGTTCCTTACTAGAACTTGTCATTCCGAGCACAGCGAGGAATCCGCTCTTCCTCGCCACGAGCAACGCCGCTGTCACCGGCCAACCCCGGGTTAGCTAGAGGCTAAAAGCCAAGGGCTAATAGCTGCACTTCAGTCGTTCACTTCCGAATCCATCTCCGTGCCCGTTTCGGCAGACTCTTCGTGGGTCACAATTTCTTCTTTCTGAATGTTCCGCATCACGTCGATGATGCGCTCATAAATCCGTACCAGATCCCGTCCCGGCAGCGGCCCCGGATTGACCGCCTGCACATTCGCAAAAACAATCCGCTCCCGATCCGGCTCATACACTGGCATCGAGGTATCGCGCTTGAGCCGCCCAATCGCCACCGCAGCCCGAGCCCGTTCGCTCAAAAGCTCCACCAGCTTCCGATCGAGCTCATCAATCTTCGTTCGCCAATCTTCGATATCCATAACCTATGAAAACCGGGTGCCCCATCCCAGCCGCGTCTTTTGCGGCTAGGGTGGGGATTTTTGACTCCTACTTAGAAATACTCCCCGCACCCGCAACCTGCGGACTACCAGCCAAAAGCCCACGTACAAACTCTCCCACCGCCGCAGCCTCCCGCCCTCGATTCCGCTCAATCGTCTCCACAATCGCACTACCAACCACCACCGCATCCGCAAACGAAGCCACCTCGGCAAACTGCTCCGCCGTAGAGATTCCAAATCCCAAAGCAACCGGCAGCTTGGTCACGCGCCGCAATCGTTTTACCAACTTGCGAGCATCATCGGCCAACGACTGCCGCTGCCCAGTCACTCCCGTCCGCGACACCGCATACACAAATCCGCGCGAAGCCTCCGCAATCCGCTTCAACCGCTCATCCGGACTCGTCGGCGCCGCCAGAAACACCGGAGACAGATCATGTCCCCGCATCGCCTGCAAATATTCTCCCGCCTCTTCCACCGGCAGATCCGTCACCAGCGCCCCATCCACGCCCGCCGCCCGCGCCACTTTGCAGAATTTCTCCATCCCCATCCGCAGAATCGGATTGAGATACGAAAACACAATCAACCCGGTAGACTGCGCATGCTGTCGTACCTCAGCTGCCAACGTAAGGACCTGCCCCAGCGACGTTCCATGTTTCAAACCCCGCTCACTCGCCCGCTGAATCACCGGCCCATCCGCCACCGGATCGCTGAACGGCACTCCCAGCTCAATGACATCCGCCCCAGCCTCAATCGCCGCCAGAATGATCCCCCGCGTAGTCGCGAGATCCGGGTCCCCGCACGTGACGTATGCCACCAGCGCCGGTTTCTTATGAAAAGTTAGAGGCATAAGAAAATGCAAAACTCAGAATTCAGAATTCAGAAGTAGGGTTGTTTCGGGTTCACTTCTGAATTCTGCCTTCTAACTTCTGACTTCAGTCCAATTTCAAGTTCTCCCGCATGATCCCAATATCCTTATCCCCGCGCCCCGAAACATTCACAATGACGATTTCCGATTTCTTCATCTTCGGAGCCCGCTTCACCACCTCGGCCACAGCATGCGCCGACTCCAGCGCCGGAATAATTCCCTCCGTCCGCGCCAGCAGAGTCGTCGCCTCTAAAGCCTCCGCATCCGACGCCGGCACATACTCTGCCCGCCCCGCATCCCGCAGCGCCGCATGCTCCGGCCCAATCGACGGATAATCCAGCCCCGCCGATACCGAATGCGTCAGCGCGATCTGCCCGCCCGAATCCTGCAACACATAAGAGTAAGTTCCCTGCAAAACTCCCGGCGATCCTCCCCGAAACCGCGCCGCATGATCGCCCAGTTTCTCACTCCGCCCGCCCGCCTCCACGCCGATCAGCTTCACTTTCTTGTCGTTCAGAAATTCGTAGAAAGCCCCAATCGCATTCGATCCCCCACCCACGCACGCAATGATCGCAGCCGGCAACTTTCCCTCAGCCTTCAGAATCTGCGCCCGCGCCTCGCGCCCAATCACGCGGTGAAAATCCCGCACCATCGTCGGATACGGATGCGCCCCCAGCACGCTCCCCAACAAATAATGTGTAGTCTGCACATTCGTAACCCAATCACGCATCGCCTCGTTAATCGCATCTTTCAACGTCCGCGACCCCGACGACACCCCACGCACCTCCGCCCCCAGCAACCGCATGCGGAACACATTCAATTCCTGCCGCCGCATGTCCTCGGTGCCCATATAGACGACGCACTCAAATCCCAGCAACGCACACACCGTAGCCGTCGCCACTCCATGCTGCCCCGCCCCGGTCTCCGCGATGACGCGATGCTTCCCCATCCGCTCCACCAGCAAGCCCTGGCCCAGACAGTTATTGATCTTGTGAGCCCCGGTGTGCAGCAGATCCTCGCGCTTCAAGTAGATCTTCGCCCCGCCCAACTTCTGCGTAAGCCGGCGCGCAAAAAACAAGGGCGTCGGACGCCCCGCATACGTCCGCAACAACTCCTCAAGCCTCTTCTGAAATTTTGGATCGCGCTTCGCCCGCGCGTACTCCCGCTCCAACTCTTCGAGCGCCGCCATCAAAGTCTCCGGCACATACCGCCCGCCATAAACCCCAAACCGCCCTGGCTCACTCGTGCCAACAGTTGTGCGGGAAGAAGAAGCGCGCGGGGTGCCCCTCCCTAATCGCGCTTTTTGCGACAGGGTGGGGATTTTGACTCTCGTAGTTCGCGCAACCGTAGCCATACCTAACCAGCCTTCCGATCAATATCACGCACTGCTTTCACAAACGCCCGTACCTTCTCCGGATCCTTCTTTCCCGGCGAAGCCTCGACTCCCGAAACCACATCCACTCCCCAAGGCTGAAGAGTCTCGATGGCCTCACTCACGTTATTAGGAGTCAGGCCACCGGCCACCACAAGCCTAACCCCGTTCTGACGCATTTCGCTGGAGAGCGAGACTGCCGCTTTCCAATCGAATCGGCCTCCTGTCCCACCTGGCGAGCGCTGGCTGCCCGAATCCAGAACGATCGTGGTAACAGGGAATTCAGGCGGCAGCGGAATCTGCTGCAGGTTTCCCTCAGATGCATTGCCCACCTCAACAAATCGCCGCCCCAACCGACGTATCCCTTCCGCATCAATAAGGTTCATCGGCATCGCCAGCATGGACCGGTATCGTGCAGGTAGCAAAGGCATGCCAATCGCCCTTGTCTTCGCTCTGCTCCCGGCGACCCCTTCGGTTGAGAAGTACAGCTGAGTTCCGGTAAGACCGACGTTCAGCATAGTGTCGACCGGATCCTCATCCTCACTGACGAACACTCCAATCTTCTCCACACTCTCCGGCAACTTCGCCACAATCTCTCGCGCCGTCTCCGCCGTCACGTACCGCGGACTCTTCTCATAAAACACAAACCCCACCGCATCCGCGCCGGCTTCGACCGCCGCCAGCGCATCCTCCAGATTCGTCGTCCCGCAAATCTTCACCCAAGTCATGATCGATTTGTCATCCTGAGCGCAGCGACGGACCCATGCAACTTGCTGCCTGCACCAATCGCGCGCTCAACTCCGCCCACTCGTCAACCCGCATTCGCGGCTCGGCGCCATCAACTCTCGTAGCGCCTGCCCGGGCGACTCCGCCCGCATCAGCGACTCGCCCACCAGAAACGCGTGATACCCTGCCGCCCGCAATCGCGCCACATCCTGGCCAAAACGAATTCCGCTCTCCGCCACCCGCACTACGCCAGCCGGAATCTTTTCTGCGACACGCAGCGCGGTATCCAGATCCACCTGAAACGTCCGCAGATCGCGCGAATTCACTCCGATCAAATCGCAGCCGGCAGCCAGCGCCCGCTCCAGTTCCTCCTCGTCATGCACCTCGCAAAGCACGTCCAACCCCCGTGCCCGCGCGCTACGCGAGAGCGCGACCAAGTCCGCCTGCGATAGGGCAGCCACAATCAGCAACACCGCGTCCGCCGAATTCGCCCGCGCCTCAAACAACTGAAACTCATCGACAATAAAATCCTTGCGCAAGCAGGGAATCGCCACCGCCTCCGAGGCCTCACGCAAATTCCTCAGGGACCCCTGGAAGAATTCCTCGTCGGTCAGCACTGACAGCGCCGTGGCCCCAGCCGACTCCAACTCCCGCGCCAACTCCACCGGACGAAAATCCGCGCGAATCAGCCCCTTCGATGGCGACGCCTTCTTCAATTCCGCAATCACCGCGATTCCTTCGCGACCCTGCCCGGCCAGCGCCCGCCGAAACCCACGCGGCACATGCGATTCCGCGCGCTGCTCCATCTCGCGCAAGTCCGCTCCGCGCTTGGCGTCGGCCACTCGCGCCCACGTAGCCGCAACGATCTTGTCGAGAACCGTGGCCATGGAGAATCTTTAATTATATGGGACTCGTCCCGGCAGGCACGAACAAGACCGGAAGTGCGCCGGCCTGCATGCCCGCACAGGTCTTTCTGAAGAGGACCGGGGCCCTCGCAGGCGGTCAGCCCTTCACTGGCAGATTTCCTTCAATTCTTTGTAAGGTTTCTCCTTCACTGGCGGATATTTGATCCCTCGTCCTTCCATCCACTGTTCGAGCAACGTTCCACCATGAGGCAAACCAACGTCCGGATCCGTCGCATATGCCGGATCGCTCTGCGCTTCTTCGAGCGTGACCAGCGTGAATCCTTTCTTCTTCAGCATCTCCAAAGCGTCCGGCAAAATCGTGCTGCTGAACGCGCCCAGATGCAGCAAGAGCACATGATTGATGTCGTGCCCGTAGACCAGCTTTGCCAGCTCGCGACCCAGGTCCAGATACGAGTCCTCGTACTCGAGATAACTCGACTTCAGCCACGCTATCGATTTCGCATCTTTCTTTTCGACGCAGCGTGCATAGGCCGAGTTCCAGAGATAGTCCTCCCAATCCATCGTGACCTGCGCGATCTTGTATCCATGCGCCGCCAGATAACTTCGCACCGCACGCCTCTTCTCGACCGTGTCGCCCTCGTGCAGGTATGGATATCGCAGCCAATGCCAATCGTCATTTTTCGCAGCCAGCAACTCCATCGCCGGTTCATTCTCTTCGATCTCGCGCTCGAACGCCTCCGCCGGATTGTCAGTGAGGTTCAGATGCGAATACGTGTGGCTCCCAACCGGCTCCGCCGCAGCCCACAGCTTCAGCGCTTCGGCCGCGTCGGCGTCACCTTCCAATTTCTTGGCGTTGACGAATCCATACGCCGGCGGCACATGGTGTTCCCTCAGGACGGCCAGAGTGTCGTGCGCAGTCTCCACTCGCGTGACTCCCGCAGGCAGCGCGCCGTTCAAGGGCAGGTCATCAAAAGTGATTGCGATTTTCTGGGCGGCACACACACCAGCGCCCAAGCACAAAAAAGCAGCAAGCAGATATTTCATGACGAAAGTCTACAAGAGAAAGAGCGGGAAGAATGTGCAGGAAGAGTTTTTCGAACTGACAATGAGGGTGCCCCCATTCTAAACGTCGCGCCCTTCGCGGCCTTTAGAGTGAGACGTTGAAACTCCGAAATCTCACTCCGCAGCAGCAAACCCCTCATTCAACATCGCCAGCACGCGCAGATCCATGACCGCATGCACGACAATCGGAACCACCAGGCTCCCTGTCGCGAGAAAAATCACGCCAAACATAAATCCGATCACCGTCGTCTGCACCGCACCCAATATCCCTTGATACAAATGTCCGATTCCGAAGATCACCGACGACACCACGAGCGCCCACGTCAGATTCAAATGAAACGGCAGGACATGAAAGTAATGCAGCAGAAATCCGCGATACACGACTTCCTCGCAAACTCCCGCTGTGATGCAAACCAGCCACCACCATCGCCGCTCCTCGCCAGTCGAAGGCAGCAAGAAGGCCAGCCTTTTCGCGGCCTTCCCCGCCTTCTCGCGAATCTTCTCGCTGAATAACGCCAACCCTGCCGGCACAAGAATTGCGCCCAGCATCCCGATCGCGGCTCCCACCACGATCGCTTTGCCGGGCGACCCAGTGAGCCACAAGATTTCTCCTTGCATCTTCTGCGTCGTAAAAACCGCCATCACGCCGAGCATCAACACAGCCAGCGCCGCGAGTATCCACAATGCCGTTATGATCTTGCCGTAGTAGCGAATCTTCTTCCGCGGCTCGGTACTCGCCTTCAGCCGCGGAATCTCGTACCAATCCCATAGCGGCATCGCCACAATCAAAACCAACACGAGAATATGTTGGACGATCATCAACAGTCTTTCTCCTGCAAGTGCCGCATCCTGGCATCGCAGTCGGGTGGCCCATTCTAATCTCGCCGCTCTTTGGCGAGATTAGAGTGGGGACGTTGACTCACTCCATCCCCAGCGACGCCTTCACCGACTTCCCATACTCCCGCGCCTTCTCCAAAACGCGCGGCTCATCGATCGTCAACAATTTCCGGTCGCGCATGACCACTCGCCCGCCAATCACCACAGTTTCCACATCGCTCCCCTTCAGCGAATACGCGATCTGCGCATACACGTCATACATCGGCACTGCATTCGGCTCATCCAGACTGATCAACACCACATCCGCCTTCTTCCCCGCCTCCAACGACCCAATCTCTTTCTCCATATGCAGAGCCCGCGCCCCGTCAATCGTCGCCATCTCCACCACAGCCTTCGCGTTCAAAGCCAAAGGATCGACCTTCGTAATCTTCGCCAGCTTTGCCGCCAGGTCAATCTCCTCCATGAGATCCAAGTCGTTATTACTTCCTGCCGGACCATCCGTTCCCAGCCCCACTGCAACTCCCGCCGCCCGCATCTCCACCACTGGAGACACTCCGCTCGCAATCATCATGTTGCTCGACGGATTGTGCGTACACCCCACTCCCCGCTCCGCCAGCAACTTCCGGTCCGCGGCATCCACAAAAATGCAATGCGCCGCGACCAGATCCGGTCCCAGCACGCCCATCGATTCCAAATACTGCACCGGCGACATCCCGTTCGCCTTCTCGCTGTCTTCCCACTCTTTCTTCATCTCCGAAACATGCATCAGAATCGGCGCATGATACTTTCTCGCCAGCGCCGCTGCATCCTGAATCGTCTTCTTCGAGCACGTATAGATCGAATGCGGCGCCGGAGCCGCGTGAATCAGCGCATCCCCCTGCCATCGCTTCAGAAATTTCTCGGTATAAGCCAACATCTCCGCATTCGACTTGTTATCGGGCGCAGGGAAATCAATGAACGTCTCTCCCAACACCCCGCGCATCCCCGCCGCCTTGGTCTCCTCCGCCACCGCGTCTTCGAAGTAGTACATGTCAGCAAAGGTCGTCACTCCTGACCGGATCTGCTCCGCCGCCGCAAGGCGCGTCCCCCACCGCACAAACTCTTCATTCACATTCTTCGCTTCTGCCGGAAAGATGTACTTGTACAGCCAGTCACTCAAAGTCACATCATCGTGTAGCCCGCGAAACAAGGTCATTGGCACGTGCGTATGCCCGTTGATGAACCCCGGCAGCACCAGCCTGCCCCGCGCGTCAATCGTCTGCGCTCCCTTGTATTGCTTCTCGATCTCGACCCTCGGCCCCACCGCCACAATCGAATCCCCGCGCACCGCCACGCTTCCATCCTGCAAAATCCTCCGCGTACCATCCATCGTCACCACGATCCCACCGCTGACAACGAGATCCACATCCTGCTTCGTCTGACCAAACACCATCGCCGCCATCGCGGCCCCGATTACCATCCAAACCGCTACTCTCTTCGTCATTTCCATCCATCCGGAATCCCAGATTGCCCGTCCTTCTCGCGCTTTTTGCGAGAGGGCGGGGTTTTTGACTTTATGGCGTCACCGCGTCACTCCCGCCACCGCTTTCAAATAAAACTGAAGGAAATCCTCCGCATTCGAGCTAAGACAGACCTGCGCATTCACCGCGCCGGGTTCCTCCCGAGTGAATCCCTTCTCGTCCACCCGAATATGCAAACCCTGAACCGGACACAGTTCCGGCTTCAACACAAACACCAGCGTCATCGGATCAAACAATGTTGGCGTCTGCTGCCCCCACAAGTGATACTGCACCGCCAGCGAATCCGTCACAGCCGTCCCCTGCCCGAACAAAAACGCGCGCTTCACCTCATCCAGCTTCAGCTGCGTAGAATCCAGCGGCATCACGTACAGCGGAACTCCCGCTGCAAACAATTTCTGCGCCGAAGGCACGTCGTTCAAAATATTCCATTCGGGCATTGGAGGCACTGGCGCCGTATATCCCAAATCTCCGTAACCGCGGCGTACCGAACCGCCCATCAGCACCACTCGCTTCAACTTCCGGAATGTGGCCGCGTCCTTATCGATCGCCGCCCCCACGTTCATGAGCGGACCAATCGCAACCAACGTGATCTCCCCCGGATACTTCCGTATCTGCTCCAGCAGAAAATCCGCCGCATCCCCATGCGATGCCTTCGCAAAATGCCCACCCTCCCCATATCGCCGTTGCGACATCGGATTCTTGGCCGCCGTCGCCTTCCCCGCCAGCACCGGAATCTCCGCCCGACCCACCTCGCCCAGGAACCGGTCCACAATCTTCGCCCGCGCCTCGGTATCGCCGAACGTCGTCGTCACCCCCAGAATCTGCAGCTCCGGACTCTTCACTGCTAACGCCAGCGCAAACGCATCGTCCACATCGTCCCCAATGTCGGTATCGATAATGATCTTCTCCGTGAGCGCTGCCGCCGCTTGCCCCCACCCAACTGCGGAGAACGCAAACACAAAACTCAAGACAGAACTCAACATCGTCCTACAGGCGATCCTGCCGCGAATCATTCCGTACCTCCCATAGCCCAAACCAGATTCCCACCGAGCCGTTTACGATATCTGAAATTCCGTGTCACGTCTTGCTCTCCTTCGTGGACCTTCGTGTCCTTTGTGGTTTCCGCATTTCTGTCAGCGCAACCACCAACCCCGTGTTCGCCCAGCCACAACGTGTCCCTGTTCCCACGTCAGGGCCCAGCGCCACACTCGCTAACTCCCGCCAAATCAGTGGCTCCAACCTTGGCCTGCCCCGTGCATTTCTACAGGCGCTGCTAGTCAGCAGGAGGCAACCACAAATGACCCGCATCAACCAAGTTCGCAACACCACAGAAACCCACTTCGTAGCCTGGGGCAAAGAAAACTGGGGCAAAGAGAATTGGACCAAAGAAAATCTGACCAGAAACACCGGCGCTCTGATGTTCGCCGCCGTCCTGATTATCTGCTCCGTAACCGTCGGCTGTTCCAGCGACAAACCGAAACCCGTAAGCTCCAACACCCAGATCCCGGTCACTCAGACCCCGACCCCGGTGATGCCCGCGCCCGCCATGCCAGCCGAGAACAAACCAGCCGCAAAGAAAGTCGTCCACAAAAAGCCCGCAACCGTGAACTACACCGACAAGACCTACGGCCTGACCTTCGAATATCCGCGCCGCTACGCCATTGAAACCGGCAGCGCCGCCACCGATCTTCTGGCCACCAGCCCCATCCCGATGAACTTCGTGCAGCCCGGCGG
>Ga0265338_10007532_pt1 | contig 13465 bp, 14 predicted proteins | sample 42126metaG_FD_193579 | JGI IMG/M metagenome (GOLD analysis project Ga0265338, IMG submission 193579) | Rhizosphere microbial communities from Carex aquatilis grown in University of Washington, Seatle, WA, United States - 4-21-26 metaG | ecosystem: Host-associated > Plants > Roots > Rhizosphere... | reverse complement strand
GTGACAAGAGGTTAAAAGGGCGGTGAAAACAGCGGGACATCGCGGGGATTGGGAATTGAGGCAGAAAAATGGGGTCAGAAACATCGGAGAAAGTTGGTTGGGCGTTATTGGGCATGAGGAGGGCGGCGGCGGTGAGCGGCCTTTTTTAGCTGGAAAGATATGTTGTAAAAGTCAACATGTCAAGCTAGGACGGAGGGAATGGAGCCAAAGGCGATGCAAGGGGCGTGAATCGACTGTTGACGGTTCGCTGTAGTTTCGTCAGCGTATCAGCGCTAAGAATGAACGTCGCGCCAACCGAACGAAAGCCAAAGTCTCCGCGATTGCTCCGAGGTGTCAACGACCCTGCAACTCTGGAGAGAAGACGGGACTTAGGGCAGTTTTTCACTCCGACCGAGGTTGCCGAATTCATCTGGGAGTTATTAGAGATAATCCACGGAAGGCCGTTCAAGCCCGATACGCGCGTTATCGACCCGGCTTGTGGCGAAGGTGTCTTTCTTCGGGTGGCACGCGCGCGCGGCGGGCTTTCACCGAAATGCCTATTCGGGACGGACATCGATGAAAGCCTGGAGAAGGGCTGGACTCAAGACCCGCTCTTGTCTGACGCCAAAGTGTTCGTAACCAATGGACTGCTGGACAGTCCGCGCAACCATATAGTGGAAGGTGCCTTTGAAATTGTCGCTGGGAATCCGCCTTTCAGCGGGAAGGGAATGAGCGCGCTTCTGGGGTTGCTTAAGGAAGCAGGCGCAGGGCGCCTGCTGGAACAGGATTTTTTCCAAAGCAACAGCTTCAAAGACCAGGCGATTGAAGCAACGACAGCCATATCCGAAAAGCAGAACACAGATCTGAATCTTCTTGTGCGGGCATTGAGTCAGTATATGTGCTGGAGACTCGATGCGGGCTCCGACGCAGATGAAAAAGTCAACGCAGACGCCGGACAGGCATTGCCCGGACTGTTTGCCGCGGCGGCGTACCTGGATAGAGATGGCACGGCAGTAAGCGGTTATGATCGCGCAGCGCATTTGATTGGACACTGGCCTCTTAATCGTCCGTTGGACTTTTCACGTCTGGATTTGCGTGGGGCTGTCGGACGTCTTGCGGGCACGGCCATCGAAGTGTTTTTCACTGAGCGTTTTGTCCGCTTGTCAAAGCCGGGTGGTCTGATTGCGGCCATTGTGCCCGACAGCATCGTCGCCAGTGACCGGATGGCGTCGTTCCGCGTCTGGATGATTGGGCAAATGGATTTGTTAGCATGTGTCAGCTTGCCGCAGAAGGTGTTCTCTGGAGTCGGGGCCAACGCTCGGACGTCCATAATATTCGGACGGCGTCGCTCCGGGCAACCGTCTCAGAGGTTGCAGGACGAAGACAGACCGATCTTTCTTGCAGCGCCGCGTCTGGAAGCGGCAGATTTCAGTCTTGAAACATATTTGACAAAGGTCCTGGAGGACGCGCGGCGCGAGAGGAACACGTTCTGGCCAGAATTGGAATGACATGCAAGCAATGCCCGATGCCCCCACACTTGAGGTCAGGATTTCCCAAAGCGAATTAAGGCGACACAATCGCTGGAATCCTGCCTACTTTGAGGAGCGCTTCCGCCAAAACGAGAAGAAGCTAAAGAGTTTGGAAAGCGTGCCGCTGGCGAGATTCATCCCGGATGAATTACCGGACGGCTCGAAAGGGATAACTTACGGCCAAGTTGGCGCTCGGAAACTGAATTCTCGCGGCGCGGTTCGATATCTGCAAGTGATCAACATTCGGGACACGGGCATTGATTTCGCAATAAAGCCTGACCGCGTCGCCGAAGGGAGCCGCAACGATCCGGAGCGCAGCCGGATTCGGTCCGAGGATATCCTGTTTACGAACAACGCGTTTCGTGGGACTGAAACGCTGATTGGCCGATGCGTCGTACTCGCGCGGGATTATGGGAAAGTCAACATCAGCCAGCACATCGACCGCATCCGCGTGGTGGGAATCAATGCCTTCTATGTGGGCTGCTTTCTCAAGACGCGCTTCGGAGCGCTCCAAGTCCAACGCGTCATGCATGGAGTCGACGCGATGACGATCAGTTTCATACGAATTCGCGCCCTCGAAATTCCCGTCCTTTCGGCCAGCTTGCAAGAAGAGGTGGAACGGCAATATCGCGACATGTCCAGATTCCATGATCGGGCGATGCAAATCAAGGAACGGCTCTTGGAGGAAAGCGGAATTCAGTCAGGGCACTACGGAGAGGCGATCAACACCCTGGCCGAAAATAATGCAGCCTGCAAGAAAGCGGTCATGGAAGCGCAAGCCCGATTGAAGCACGTGGTCGGAGAGCTCGAAGCTTCCCTCGAAACAGACAACAAAAGGCTCCGCCCCTTTCCGATTTGAACATGAAATTCCCCAGGCATGAAATCGAATGGCGTCATTAGTCGCCTTTTGCAAATCCGATGCGCGAACGATGCGGAATACGGCCATCGGGTGGTTTGGCCGCTGCTAGATTATCTGGGTATCCCGCAGCAGGCGCGTCGACCGGAGTTCCAGATTGAAAATCCCCTGGGAAAGGGTCTGCTTCGGCTCGATTTTCTAATTCACGATGGAAGCATGCCTCTCGTGACGATAGAAAGCGAACCGAAGACCACGCAGTTTGGTCAAGGTTTCCGAGAGGCCGTCACCAAGAGCCGAAATTTCAAGCCGCGCAGCGGCTCCCCGATTCAGGAACGGACGGTTCCCTTCCTCATCACAGCCGCGGGCAACCGCGCCGAGATGCACCGGGCTGTGGTAAGGGGGCTGAACATCAAATACGAACCGATCCGGGACGGCCCGCGACCGGCTTTTCTCGAATGGGGAGAGATGATCGAACAGGCCGGGCAACGCTGGCAACGTGGCTCCGTTTCCGCAGCCGCGCAGACTTTAGTGGCAGACACCGCCAAGCAGTTCTTCACAGATCTGTTTGCTTGGATCGACGAGGAAAGCGTGCTTCGCGGCAAAGACGACGAGAAGATTATCCTGTTCAACAAGATCATTGATTTCGCCCGATGCGGGCTTCGACCAAAGATCATCGCTGTTTGCAAGGGAAAGCGCTTCCGGGCGCAAACAATCCAGCGTCTTTTGGCAACGATTGCGCTTTACAGGACCAAGATCGAGTCAGACGAATTCAAAGGGGCTGCAGTGGCGCGGGGCTATCGGACGTTTCTGCTCCAGCCCGGAGGACGAGGCGCGCATCGGTTCTTTACAGGAGAGTCCCAGTCACGTCCTTACATTGTTGACGGGAAGGCACGGTATCGCAATGTGGCCCGCTATTTTACTCCATTGGAAATTGTGCAGCAAATGGTGCGCCTGGCAAATCCGCGAGCAACGGAGCGCGTCATCGACATGACGTGCGGCACGGGCGGTTTTCTCGCAGAATGTGTCACGCACGTAGCGCGGCGCGAAGGCGAAGAAAAGGCGCAGGGTTTTCTCACCAAGAGGCTGGTCGGAATCGACGATGATCCCTTCTGCGTCTCGTGCGCTCGGGAATTGCTGACGTTTCTTTATCCGCAACGCGCGGCGGAGTTTCGGGTGTTTTTGCACAACGCGCTTTACTGCCGCGCGCCTCGCAAGAGCGAGATTCTGGAAGATCCGCGAGCTGAGTCGCATCTCCGCTCAGGCTTATACGATCTTGTTATCGGAAACCCGCCAGGCAATGGTGAGTACTCCGGTTCGAATCGCCTTGAAATTGAACGCCAATGGGCGCAGCGGTTTGCGCACACCGGGGGAGGACTGATGGACCATCATTGCTTCATACGTCGCGCCGTCGAACTGGCTCGCGGCGATGGTGGACGTGTCTGCCTGCTGGTTCCCGAAGGATTGCTCACGCGGGACAACCGAGAGATTCCTGTGTTGCGCACCAGTCTGATGCGCGACTGCGAACTTCGCCTCGTGGTCACTTTGCCGCGCGCCTTCAAAGACAACAATGCTCGCATGGCTATCGTATATCTCGTCAGAACCATGCGTCCTTCCTCCCAGCGCAAGGCGCCGCTCATTGAACTCAGAGAGAAATGGCTGGATTCGGACGGCTCCGAGCACACCACCAATTTGTTCGGAGAACTCGAAACCACCATCACTCATCACCTTGACGCCTTATAGGAATGCTTGACGTTGATCTTGCGAGGCAAGTCGCGGCGCCGAGTCAGGTTGAGGCCCAATCCTCCAAGTTGCGAAAAAAACTCCACCGGCGTTTCCTTGGGGCGGGGGGACTTTTGAGCTTTTCTCCCTCTCATTCCCCAAAAGTGCGGAGTCCACTTCAAACGGTCAAGTCAGAACCTCTTACGCAGAATGGCGGTCAGCGCCACCAGGCTTTTTTGGGATGGGCGACGCGCTCGGCTTCACGGCTTTGGCCGACGACGAGGTAGCTGCGGGCGGCTTCGAGGGCCATGATCATGTCGTCGTAGGAGTCAAAACGGTCGGTGGGGCGCTTGGCCATGGCGGTCCAAATGGCGTTGCTGGTCATCTCGGTGATGCTGGGATTGACCTGGTTGGCGGGCGTCAAAGGGGTGTGGACGTGGGCGGCGAGGACATCGTTGATTTCGGGGGCCTCGAAGGGGACGTGGCCGGTGAGCGCGTGGTAAAGGGTGCCGCCAAGGCTGTACATGTCGGAATGGAAGTCCTCGCCTTTGCGCTCGATTTTTTCGGGGGCGACATAGTAAACGGTGCCCCAAATATGCTCTTCGTAGGTGTTTTCGGCTTCGGCGGCGCGGACGAGGCCAAAGTCGATGAGTTTGGGTTCGCCTTCGATGTTGTAAAGTATATTCCCGGGTTTGATGTCGCGGTGGAGGAGGTTGTGCTTGAGGGCGGTGTCGAGCGCGGAGGCGATTTTGATGCCGACGTTGAGAACGTCGCGTTCGGGGACGATGGTTTCGTGCTCGATGCGGGTGTCGAGGCTGCCCTGGTCGGCAAGCTCCATCACGAGATAGGGTTGTCCGTCGAATTCGTCAAAGCTGTAAATGTGGATGATGTTGGTGTGGTTGAGGGAGGCGGCGGCGCGCGCTTCGCGATAAAAGGCCTGCATGATTTCGGGATCGGCGGCGACTTCGCGCTTCATCATCTTGAGGGCGACTTCGCGCTGGAGCTTGGAGTCGTGGGCGGTGTAAACGGTGCCCATGCCGCCGGAGGCGATGATGGAGCGCAGCTCAAAATTGTGCAGCAATACGGGCAGCATGACTGGATGCCCGCATTTCTTGCACGGCTCGGTGGCGAAGGGCGCAAGGTCACCCGATATAAACGTTTTTGACTTGCACCGCCCACACGTAACCATTTTCAGCGGCTTACTCTCGCTCACTTTTACAAGATACCATCGGCAGATGGCGGAACAAGCTTGATTAGGAGGGCAGGCGAGCGTTTAACAATGCCGAAGGTGGTGTTCGGCGAGACGCCGAACTCGGCGGGCGAGAGGCCCGCGCTCCCCGGACCACGAAGACTGGGATGATGTCAGCGGGTGCGGAGGAAGAGCTGGCGAAAAAGGGGCGGCGAATGGGAGGCGAACCAGACGAGGGGGTCGCGAAGGGTTGGCTGGAAAAACGCGATCTGCAGGCGGCGACTCCAGCGCAGGCGACGGCGGAACGCCGCGTCGCAAGCGGCGGCGACGCGAGAGAGGGTTTGCGTCCAGGAAGCGCGGTCTGAGGCATAGTCAAGCAGCGGGCCAGCCGCGATTTGCGCGGATTCAAACGCCATGGACATGCCGTTGCCCGTCAGGGGCGCGATCATGGTGATGGCATCGCCGAGGCGGCACTCGGGATGGCCGGCGGCCCGTTGCGGATCCATGCAAAGGCCGGCTGTGGAACAAAAGGCGCCGGGAAGGAATTCGGCGGCGGCGAGGCGGCGGCGGATTGCGGAGGATTCGGGCCCGTCGAACCAGCGGCGCCAATTGATTGACAGGTCCGGAACGGCGGCGCGGCTGCGAAAAAGGCCGCAGAGGTTTACGGTGTCGGCGTCCAGGCGGCAGATGCCGACGTAGCCCGAGGGCAGGACGTGCAGTTCGAGATCGGCGTGAAGGGGGACGTTCCGGGCGTGGACTTTGAGGCCAAACCAGCGCCACCGGCCCGGCGGCGCGGGAGCGCGCCCGGTCGCGCGGACGACGCCGGGAGCAAAGCCGCCGCGCCAGCGGCAGTTTTCGCGGAGTTCGCCGCCCAGGCGCAGAAATTCATCGGCGAGAAAGGAGTCAAGCGCATAACGCGACACACAGAGGGCGGGCTCCGGCAACGCGAAGGCCCCGCTGGCGCGGCGGCCGGAGAAAAAGGCGGCGGACCGGGCTTCGCGAGCGCCGCATTGGAGCAGCCTTTGTTCGAGACCCAACTCACGGAGCACGGCGCGACCGCGTCCGCTGATGAATTCGCCGCAGACGCGGTGGCGCGGATAGGCGCCGGCCTCGACGACGGCAACAGGCGCGCCTGCGCGGCGGAGGGCGATGCCAAGGCCCAGGCCGGCCAACCCGCCGCCAATGACGTGAATGGGTCTCATCGGCGGGCGACGAAGAGGTGGCTGAACAGGCCGGCGCCGTTTTCGCGCAGGCGCCACGCAGAGTCCGGCCAGAGCGCGGTCAACTCGGAGGAGCGAAAACCGGCGCGGACGCTGATGGGGGCGTCGTGGCGCGTGACGGCGTTGCAACCGATGCCGCCCAGGAGATGGCTCACGACGAACGGAAACAGAGCGCGCCGCGGTTCGCAGGCGACGAGGGCGTTGCATTTGGTTGACAGGAGGAAAAACAGGCGGCGCAACTCGGAATCTGTGAAGTGGTGCAGGAACAGGTTGGCGACGGCGGCATCCGCTTGACTCGATTGGAGCCAGTCGAAAACGTCGGCTTCGATGACTTCGACGCGGCAGCCGAGGCGGTCAAACGCCCGGCGAGTGGCGTCCGAAACGGACGGGCGGCGGTCGACGAGAACGCATTTCATAGATGGGAACGACGGAAACGAAGAGGCAAGGAGCGACGCGGTTTTGAGGAGGAAAGAGCCGTCGCCGGCGCCGAGTTCGGCGATGCCGGCGGGCGGCCGGTTTGGAAATGAATTGCGAAGCGCCGCGGAAACGAGCGCGGGATGGCGCATGAAGGAATTAAGGCGGCGCAGGTCGCGACGGGAGCCGACGGCGTGGGAGTTGGCGGATGGGAGCGCGTCGAGCCATTCGGGAGCGAGTGTGCGGTTCATAGGTCGGCGACATCGAGGATGGCGCCGTGGCAGGAGAAACCGGCGCCAAAAGAGGAGAGCCACCAATGACCGCCGCGGGGATGCTCTTCGAGGGCTTTGCGCAACGTGAACAAAACAAATGGGCTGCTGAGATTGCCATGCTCTTCAAGAATTTCGGCGCTCCACCGGAGATCGTCCGGATGAAGGGCAAAGCGTTGCTGGAGCGAGCTCAGAACGTCGCGTCCGCCGGCGTGAAAGATCCAGCCTGTAACAGACAAAGGATCGACGCCGGCCTTGGAGGTGACTTGATCGAAGACCGTTCTTGCGTGGCGTCCAGTGACCTCGGGCACTTGCGGGGCGAGGATGTTGCGGAGCATGCCGCAACGGGTCTCGAAACGGAGCAATTCGCGGTCCTGCGTCGCGAGCAAGGAACCGGCTGCCATCCATTTGACACGGCGGTTGGGACCGGGCTTGGCGGAAACGACGGCGGCGCCGGCGCCATCGCCGAAGAGGCAGGCGCTGATGAGCACGCCCGGATCGTCATCCAAATAAAAGGCGGCGCTGCAAATTTCCACACAGGCGCACAGGACGTTCCGGGCGCGGCCGGAGGCGATGAGGGATTCGGCGGCGCGGAGATTGGGCAGGGCGGCGCCGCACCCCTGCCCCACCAGGTCGAGGCAGAGCGCATCGGGGCGAAGGCCAATGGATTCACTGACGTAGCTGGTCAGTCCGGGGCACAGGTAACCGGTGCATGTGCTGATGAGAACGGCGTCCACCTGAGATGGGGCGAGGCCGGCTTGGGCGAGCGCGCGCTGGGCGGCCTGGGACGCCAGAACCGGGGCGTGCCGGGCGAACCGCGCATGAAGCGCGTCGGGGGAAAGTTGGAAGGCGTCGTGAAGAGGCTCCAGCGCAAGGTAGCGCGTGGCGATCCCGTTTTTTCCAGTCAATACCTTTTTAAGAATGGCGCGCGAGCGAGGGGCCAGCGCGGCGAATTGGCGCGAGGCCTGGAGGGCCATCCAGCATTCAATTTGCGTGTAACGGCGGGGTGGCGTGGCAACGCCCAGGCCGATGAAATACATGAAGGGCAACGTAGCGCAGAAGCGGAAGTTTTCTAGTGTTCAGTTTTCAGTGTTCAGGCGTCGGTCAGGGGCGTGGGGATGGGTCGCAAGCCTCATGGGTGCGTCGGGGAAGGTTGTCAGTCAAATCTGTGGCAAGCCCTTATAGGCGGAAGGCATGAGGGAGGGTAGGCTGCTGGCAGATCAGTAAAGGAGAAACAAATTATATGACTATAAAACACGCAAGCGCGCTCGCCCTGACGGCGGGGGCGTTTTTGGTTGGCAGCGCATCGGCCCAGGCTTCGGACGATTCACGAATCGAGAAGGCGATCAAGGAATCCTACAATTACAAGACCTACCTGCGAGACGACCACATTCATGTGAAGTCGCGGGATGGAATCGTGACATTGACCGGCACGGTCCTGGACGATCAGCAACGGCAGGTGGCGGCCGACACGGCGGCCAGCGAACCCGGCGTCGCCAACGTCAACAACGAATTGAAGGTCAAGGGCGAGCAGCCCGCGGAACATTCCGACGGCTGGCTGGCATTCAAGGTGAAGAGCGCGCTGGCGTTCCACCGCAACGTGAGCGCGACGGACACGCAGGTGAATGTGCATGACAACATCGTCACGTTGACCGGGGTGGCCAAAACGGCGGCCCAAAAGGACCTGACGACTGAGTACGCGAAGGACGTGGAAGGCGTGCGAAGCGTCGACAATCAGATGAGGGTTCAAACGGCGTCCAGCGGCGCCGGAGCGCCAGTGATTGAGTCGGCGGGAGCGCAGAACGGATACACGCGCCAGGGCGAGACCGCGGGCGAGAAAATTGACGATGCGTCCATTACGGCGCGGGTGAAATCGACGTTGCTGACGCACAACTCGACAAGCGCGGTGAACACCAAGGTGAAGACGACTGACGGCAACGTCGTGGTGAGCGGAGTGGCGCGCAACCAGGCTGAGAAAGACCTCGTGGGCAAGCTGGTGAGCGATATCAACGGCGTGCGGAACGTCGACAACGAAATGACTGTTGAGTCAGGGCAATAAAGCGGACGGCACGGGCCGCCGCGGCGCGGCGGCCCCGCGCGTTGCAGCGCGAAGCGCGCCAAAAAAGGAAGTGAGGAGTTATGTTGGAGCTGATCGCAACGTTATTGATCATATTGTGGCTGCTGGGATTTGTGAGCAGCTACACGATGGGCGGCTTCATCCACATTCTGCTGGTGATCGCCATCGTGTTGATCCTGGTGCGTTTGATCCAGGGGAGAAAAGCCGTTTAACAGAAAGCTGAAAATATATGAATAAAGCATTGTCAATTGCATTGTTGATCGCTGGCGTCGTGATGATTGTCTTCGGCATCAACGCGTCGGATTCGGCCAGTTCGCATGTGTCGCGATTTTTCAACGGGGCGCCGACGAACCAGGCGCTTTGGTTGCTGATCGGCGGAGTCGTCCTGGCGGTGGTCGGCCTGGTGGGAAGCATCCGCGGCGGGACAAAGAACGGATAGGGTATGCCGCGTAGCGTCAAAGAGCTGATGGGCCACAAGCTGGGGGCGTTGGATGGACACGTTGGGCATATCAAGGATTTTTATTTTGACGATATGCTGTGGGTCGTCCGGTATCTTGTGGCGGACACCGGGTCGTGGCTGACGGGGAGGCTGGTGCTGATCTCGCCACTGGCCCTGGGTGGCTTTGACGAGGCGGAAAAGGCGCTGCGGGTGAACCTGCGGCGCCGGCAAATCGAGAACAGCCCGTCGACCGCGGAGCACAAGCCGATCTCAAGGCGCTACGAAGAGGAGTACTATCAATACTATAATTGGCCATTCTACTGGCAGGGCGGCTCGCTGTGGGGCTTGAGCGATTTTCCAACCCTGCCGCCCCTGCCGGTAGGAACGCCGTCGGAGGCGGCGAAAGCACAGGCGCCGCCGGAAGACGCGCACCTGAATAGCGCGAAATCGATCTTGGGATATAAAGCCCAGGCCGTGGACAAGGAAGCGGGCAGCGTCGCCGACATTCTTGTGGATGACCGGAATTGGCTGATTACGGGGCTTGTGATTGACACGGGACACTGGCTGGCGGGACGCAAAACAATCGTCGCGCCTTCGGATGTGGCGCGGATCAGTTGGACGGATTCGGCGGTGTTCCTCAAATCGACCAGCCAGGCGCTGGAGCAGGCGGCGTAGAGGGCGGAGGCCGCCTCGGCGAGGCGACCCTGCCTCTTCCAGCGGCTCGGCGGGAGCCTCGCCCTACCCTGTTCGGCTTACACGGTGTAACTGCCGGAGGCGACGGAGCCGCCGTGGCCCGTCCAGTTGGTGTGAAAGAATTTGCCGCGGGACTGGTCGACGCGTTCGTAGGTGTGGGCGCCAAAGTAATCGCGCTGAGCCTGGAGCAGGTTGGCCGGGAGGCGCTCGGAGCGGTAGCTGTCAAAGAAATTGAGCGCGGTGGAAAACGCGGGCGCCGGCAGGCCTTTTTTGGCCGCGGCGGCGACGACCTTGCGCCAGGAGCGCTGGCATTTTTTGATTTCGCCGCGGAAGAATTTGTCAAGCAGAAGATTGCGAAGCTGCGGATCGCGGTCGAACGCTTCCTTGATCTTGCCCAGGAACCGGCTTCGGATGATGCAGCCGCCGCGCCACATCAGCGCCACGCCGCCGTAGTTGAGGTTCCAGGCGTATTCCCTGGCCGCGGCGCTCATGAGCATATAGCCCTGCGCGTAGGAAATGATCTTGGAGGCGTAGAGCGCAAGGCGGACGGCTTCGATCCAGGGGGCGCGGTCGCCGGAAATCAGCGGCTTGGGGCCCTTGAGTTTTTGGGCGGCGGCGACGCGCTCGTCTTTCAGGGCGGAAACGCACCGCGAATAGACGGCCTCGGAAATCAGCGTGATGGGGATGCCGAGTTCGGCGGAGCTGATGACGGTCCATTTGCCGGTGCCTTTCTGGCCGGCGGTGTCAAGTATCTTGTCAACGAGCGGCTGGCCGTCGGCGTCCTTGTGCGCGAGGATGTGGGAGGTGATTTCGACCAGGTAGGAATCCAGCTCGGTTTTGTTCCACTCGGCGAAAACGTTTTGCATTTCGCCGGCGGTGAGGCCGAGGCCGTCTCTCATGAATTGGTAGGCCTCGCATATAAGCTGCATGTCGCCGTATTCGATGCCGTTGTGGACCATTTTGACGTAATGGCCGGCGCCGTTCTCGCCAACCCAATCGCAGCACGGGACGCCGTCGTCGACCTTGGCGGCGATGGCCTGGAAAATATCCTTGACGTGAGGCCATGCGTCCTTGGAGCCGCCGGGCATGATGGAGGGGCCGCGGCGGGCGCCTTCCTCGCCGCCGGAGACGCCCGTGCCGACGAACAGGAGGCCTTTTTCCTGGAGGTATTTGGTGCGGCGGTTGGTGTCCTCGTAGAGGGAATTCCCGCCGTCAATTATAATATCACCCTTCTCCAGCAGCGGCAGCAGCTCTTCGATCAGCTCATCGACCGGTTTGCCGGCCTTGACCATGAGCATGACGCGGCGCGGCTTCTTGAGCGAGCCGGCCAGTTCGGCGAGCGAATGGGCGCCGATGACCTTGGTTCCCTTGGCTTCGTTGGCGAGAAAATCGTCGACTTTGGAAACGGTGCGATTGAAGACGGCGACGGTGAAACCGTGGTCGTTCATGTTGAGCACGAGGTTCTGGCCCATGACAGCCAGGCCGATTAATGCGATGTCAGCTTGTCCTTCCATGCGCGGAAGATGGCAGGCGCGGCGAAGGGAAGCCAGAATTTTTTCGAGCGCAGGGCCGTCAGACGCCGCTCGAATGGCGAACCACGTAGATTCTGTTGGTCCAGTCCCAAGTGGAGGCTTCTTTATGGATGGCGTCAAGGGCCCGGACCAAGCCGCCGAAATCAGAAGTCGGTAGGGTCCTCTGATCGATGAAAATGACGCCGCAATGGTCGCGAGGTTCTTCGGCCCAAAGCTTCAAGAGTGGCGGGATTGTCTTTCGGTCGTATGTAACAAGTGTCAAGCCTTCGAGAAGAGCATTCTTCAGAATCGCCTCATCGCTCTGCCCCAGGAGTTGCCCGTTCTGCCAATCCGAAAGGCAATAGACTGGGAGACTTCGGTTTTTTCGGCGCAGCCCAATTGCAACGGCGGGTGAAATATGCTCGTCAAGCAGAAACCTAAGCACATCACGGCCTGCCGGGTTTGCCGTCGGCCAGAACGAACTCCGTCGCCTGCGGCAGCGCTCTGGATAAGGACTCGAAATCGGCGGCGTCGTTTTCCGAAATGGCTGCGTCCACTTCGTCCGGGAAGGCCCTGGCGTAGTTGAAAGCGGCCCTGACTTTGGTTTCAGGCCATCCAAAGTGCTTGGCGACAGTCACGGCGTCGCCTTGATAATCCCGCGCCACGAGCATCACTTCCCACACGGAAAGTGAACTCCCCTGGATGAACGCGTGGCGTCCGGATGCGGAGTCGCGAAAATCGATAAACGCGAATTCAGAGCGGCGAAGGCCTTCTTCGACGAGGCGGGCGCTGGCATCGCTTGGCGTCCAGCCATGGCGGTTCGCCATCCGCTTGAGACGCGCGCCGCTTATCGCCGGAAGGCGCATACTGATGGTCATGGAAGGAGCGGTCCTCGTTTGCTTCATTTGAGTTATTACAGTGCCACTATTGTCAGCAATGTGCCACAAATCCCGCACCGCGTCAATATGGGCGCTACCCACGGGTGTGATTGAAAGCGCCGGTCAAACCGGTGACGGCTCGGCAGGAGCCTCGCCCTACCATGCGATGCGTGACCGGGCAGTATTAAGCGCACCCCTATCCACCAAATTGGAGGCGCGCGTCGGATTGGAGGAGCTTCTCGAGGTTTGGCCATTGGACCTGGTTCATGGTGTAGAAGGCGTGAAGATAAACGGCGACTTCTTCAGCCGGATATTTGGCGAGGAGCTTCTCGATGGCGTCCTGGAGCTTGGCGTCGTCAATGGCGGCGGGGAGGTCGTCGACGGCGCCTTCCTTGTGCGCGATGGCAAGGGAGTCCAGGAAGTCGATGAGCATGGCGGTCTCCTTTTTCATGAGCCAGTCGCGGAGGAGGCTGCCGGCGACGAGTTCAAGGCGCGGCTTGGCGAGCATGGCGGCCATGTCGGCGTGGCGGTTGGCGCGGGGCAGGCGCTCGAAAAAAATGGGGCGGAGCTTGCGCGCCTCGGCGACGGAGGCCAGGGCGGTCTTGTAAAGCTCGCGGTTGTGGTCGTGAGAGTATTCGATGATGCCGACCGCGAGAGCGGGCGACATAAAGCCGAAGAGTTCGTGCGATGTG
>Ga0265338_10007530_pt1 | contig 13469 bp, 13 predicted proteins | sample 42126metaG_FD_193579 | JGI IMG/M metagenome (GOLD analysis project Ga0265338, IMG submission 193579) | Rhizosphere microbial communities from Carex aquatilis grown in University of Washington, Seatle, WA, United States - 4-21-26 metaG | ecosystem: Host-associated > Plants > Roots > Rhizosphere... | reverse complement strand
GGACAAGATCGGCCGCAAGCCGATCATCCTCGCCGGCTTCGCGCTCGCGGTGGTGACCTACTTCCCGATCTTCCAGGGCATCGCGCACTTCGCCAACCCGAAGCTGGAAGCGGCCATCGCCTCGGCCCCGGTGACGGTCGTCGCCGATCCGGGCGAATGTTCGTTCCAGTTCAATCCGGTCGGCACCGCGAAGTTCACCTCGTCGTGCGACGTCGCCAAGTCGGCGCTGGTCGCGCGCTCGGTGAACTACCAGAATCAGGCGGCGCCGGCGGGGACGAAGGCGAGCGTCAAGATCGGCGACGAGACGATCCAGGCCGGCACGCCGGACTTCATCAAGAAACTCGGCGACGCCATCACCAAGCACGGCTACCCGGCCAGCGCCAACACCGCCGAGATCAACTACGTCATGACGGTGATCCTGCTGACGATCCTGGTGATCTACGTCACCTTGGTCTACGCGCCGATCGCCGCCTGGCTGGTCGAACTGTTCCCGACGCGCATCCGCTACTCTGGCCTGTCGCTGCCCTACCACATCGGCAACGGCTGGTTCGGCGGCTTCCTGCCGGCGACCGTGTTCGCGATCGTGGCGGCGACCGGCAACATCTACTCGGGCCTCTGGTACCCGATCGTGGTGGCGGCGTTCAGCTTCGTCATCGGCCTGATCTTCCTGCCGGAGACGAAGGACCGGGATATCGAGACGATGTGACGTGTGTGGCGGGGCGGCGTGGAAGCGCTGCCGCGCCCTTTACGGAACGAAGCGCCCCGCGGCTCGGCTGCGGGGCGTTTTTTGTGCCTGATACCGGCCCTCGCCCGTGCCCTCCGCTCCGCTTGTCGCCCGGGCGCGACGCTGATAGCAGTCCGAAAGCGCCACCGGTCCGCCGGGTTAGCTCAGCGGTAGAGCAGCGGTTTTGTAAACATTCGGCTGTGCACAACCTCACCGTCTCAAAACACCAAGTACATAAGCGCTTTTGACATATTAAAGCAGCGCAAGCACAAAGGTTGTGCCGTTTTTTGTGCCACTCCGCCACAATGAACGCGGACGGAGGCAAACCGCAATCGCGCTTGAAACATTCCGAAACGCTTGAACTTTTGAACTGCCACTTGGCGGCATTCGTAATATGACTTTACACTCGCCTGAAACGCCTTCGGCGTGCTGCGAGCTCAAGGCTCATTTTGCGCTTCGAAAGCCTCTACTTACCCAGACTGCACCCAGCCCGAAGATCAACAGCAATACCGGAGGCAAGACCGCCCCCAATGACCATTTCGCCAGAGCTGGAACCCATCGCTGCCAACGCGAACTCTCGAACGCCTTACGAAGATATCGCTCGTCATTATCATTCCACGCGCTGTCAAGGTAAAGCTCGCCGTCCCCCGCGTACGAGAACGCTTTTAGTTTGCCCGCGCGGCGCTCGTCTTCCCAACGGGACCAATAGGACGGGTCTACTTGAGAAAAGGTGGGCTCAATCTTCTCCGCTGCTGGCGACTTCACTAGATCATAGTGCGGTAAGGACCAATTGAGCTTCCACGGGTCTACGTTTTGCTTCAGGGTCGCTACATATTGGTACCGCTGATGCTCGATCCCTTCGGGGACTAACGCATACCCAAAAGCAATCACCACCGCGATCCAAATGGCCGAAACGAAGACCCAACCTCGAAACAAACCTCTTTCCACATTCATGGACGCACCATCCGCCGAATTCCGATTCGCCGTCTTCGCCTTCGCTCCAGTCACGCCACCCTAGAAAGACGTTACCCCCCCGAGAGATCATACTAAAACGACGGCTTTGTAAGCCATTGGTTAGTATCACCGCCACATGCAAAGCGGAAAGATTGCGGCAATCTCTATGCCAGCAACTGTCCGCCACCGCCTTCTGTGGTAATCATATAGAAATGACACGATTTTCCAAATCGTACGGGATCACCGCCTCGGAGAAGTATTTGGCCGAGCAGTGCGAGCGCTCTTTCCTGAGTCTCTGGAGCTTCCCTAACGTCTTTAGAGAGCCAGGAAAGGAATTGTGCGACGTTCTTATCGTCTTTCGTGAACACATCATCATCTTTTCAGACAAATCGTGCAGCTTCCCGAATACCGGAAATGTCGAACTTGATTGGTCGCGGTGGTTCAAACGGGCAGTCGAGCGCTCAGCGCAACAAGTCTTTGGCGCAGAGAGATGGCTGAAGCGCTACCCCGAGCGCATATTTTTGGACCCTGCGTGCCGCGAGCCGTTTCCGCTTCCACTACCAGATTCTAGTCGGGCCCGCATTCACCGGGTGGTCGTCGCGCTAAATGCTTCTGAGCGCTGCAAGCAGCACTTCAATAACAGCGGCTCAGGTAGTTTGCTAATACGGCCAGATATTATCGGCAATCGACACCAGTCCGTACCATTCACTGTGGGGCAAATCGACCCCGAGAAGGGCTACGTCCATGTGTTCGACGACGTTAGTTTGACGCTAGTATTGAATGAGCTAGACACGATTACGGACTTCACTGACTATCTTGTCAGCAAAGAAACTTTCATCAAGTCGGGGAGGCTCGCGGGCTCCGCAGGCGAGGAAGAGCTATTGGCGCATTATGTGACCACCCTAAATAGTGCGGGTGAGCACGGCTTTGCGTTTGACCAAAATACCGACGCAGTTTGGTTCTTGGAGGGGTCTTGGGAAGGAATTTCCGGCGATCCAAGATACGCGGCCAAGAAGAAGGCAGATCAGAACAGCTATGCATGGGACGCCCTGATCGAGACGTTTAATCGCAATCTTCGCGCTGGCACTCTCGCGGCCGACAATGACGTGCCGTTGGAGAACCACGAGCGCGGACTTCGGATGATGGCCGGAGAACCGCGACTCTCGCGACGAACGCTGATGGCGGCGCTTTTCGATCTACTCACTACCGCGCCTAAGAACAAAACCGCCACTCGATTAGTTTTAAGCAAACAGTATCCCGAGCGCGCGTTTCAATTCATCGTCGATCCGAAGCCAGACCATTTGTCTTACGAGCAATACCGCGAGAGACGAAGCGCTTTGCTGGCCGCCTACTGTCACGTAGCGAAGCTGCGCGCGCCGCAGCTTAGACACATCATCGGGATAGCTACCGAGCCGCTTGGGGCGCGCGGACGCTCAGAAGACTTAGTCTATTTAAACGCCGAAAAATGGACGGAAGAAAATGAGGCCGAGGCCCGCCAATTACAGGAGGCCACAGGAATTCTTGTGAATCCCCGTGAACGACCTTTCCACGACGATGAATACCCCGAGGTTATGCCAATGCGCCAACCTCAAGCCGGACCTGGGAATAGGAAGCAGCGCCGCGCTGCGGTGGCTAGAAAGCGCAAAATAGAGAAATCGTAGCTAACAGCCTTAGCTGTGAATGTGATTTGTAATAACATACTTCGCCATAATTAGCTGCCATTTTCCCCACGCCTTAAGGCCCATCGCCTCGCGCAGTTCCATCGCCTTGTCCCCGAGAGTTTGAGCCTTTAATTTTTCTCCCCCTACCAGCACGATTGTGTTCTCGGGCGACGCGCCTTTTTTGATCCTTATCGCGGCGATTGCTTCAACATTCACGAAATAAGTCTCTTTGTCGTCCTCCGACGAGAGCTGGATAAAGCGGGCCACCTTCCCCTCCATTGCTAGAACAAAGCCAAAGATAAAGGTCACGCAACAGCAAATCTCATCCCGACGCCGGTAGGACAGAGGCACCCTGTTGCGAGCCCCTCCAAATACAAACGGTCGCGCTCGTCGTCGACCATCAAAAACCGAAAGCTTCCGTTTTTTCTAAGCCCCTTGCCAAATCTGCGACTAACGATCTCTGAGTACCGCAAGTGGCTGCCCAATCGAGAACGCAAGTTGCCTTGCCCCACGTAGCAAACCTCGCCCTTGCTGCAATAAACGATGTAGACGCCAGCTTTAGCAGGCACGCCCCAGCGCTCCCCGACTCTAGGGAAGTTATGCATGCGCTCCTGCATCAATTTGTCGAACAAGGCCCTCACCGCTTCCGGCTTCTTCGCATGCTCACGCGGCATCATCTGCCCATCGACCCACCCTTAAAAGTCGTTTCGATCCTTAAGAAACGAGCTGGCTGGACCTTCAATGAATTGGTTCGGCTTCCAGCCGTTGAGAAGTCGAGGCACAACAAATTCGTCTACTGCCCCTAGGCCAAACTCGCTCGTGGCTGTCAAGCCAGAGGCAGCCGCAGTAGCCAGTCCCATTGTTCCCAAAAGCGCATCCGCAATTACGCCCAAGCCGGTAAAGACTGCTACCTTCCCCAATCGGAACGGCAGCTTTCGCGTGAGACCGTTTTCGGCCAGAACCGCCCTGTCATATTCTTTCAATAATCTTGCATTTGGCTCTTGTGTTGAAAGCCATAGCTTAAATTTTTGCGCTTCCTGTTGCTGTAGCAACGACACAAGCTCCGCACCCGTGCGCGGATTGTCTCCTGTAACTGCGTCGCGAAAATTCCGACCCTCAAACTCAACATCGTGGAAATAGGCTATATCCTCTTTCGAGCGGGATAGCTTAGCTGCAATTTCAGAAATACGCATCTTTAGGATTGCAGAAATGCCAGCACCTACCCACAGATCTGTCTCAACGCCTGCGGCCAACTTTAACTCACGTGCCGCATCGAGAATGTTCGCGAGCACGTATGCTCTTGTGATCGAAGAGTGAGAAGGAGGCACAAATTGATGATAAATCTGATTGATGGCAGGAAAGTCAATGTTGCCAAGAAGCACTAAGCCGTCTTTCACAGTTGCGATTTCTGCCTTCAGATTGTCATGCACTCTATATCCCGGAACCACCGCACCAAGATACGCACGAATAAACTGGCTGAGCAGGTCTCTATCTTTGACGTCAGCCAACACTTCTGCGCTAAGAGTCGTGTCCAATTGCGGCACGACGACTCGCGAAGCTATGGACAACGCCTGCTTATCTGCTTGTGGATTAGCGCCAATCTTGCGCCTAAATTGAAGACGTATTTCATCTTCGATGGATTCAATCTTTGTACCATCGGCACCCGCCGTCAGAGAGAAGTGGTCAAGAAAGTGCACCTCTAGATTTCCGACTTTCTCGGTGCGGACTGACGTAATGTGCCGGTCTATACTGAGAATGAGCGCACCCATGTCCATCAGATCAATTAGTGGCTCATAACCAAGCACCTTTACCAAATCTGGGACACCGCCACTTCGCAGCGAGAGAACCACACGGCCATAATAGACAAGGGCTTCAGCTATCTGGCCTACATCAAGCTCACCATTGCCGATCCTGACAGATTTGAACACGCCTGCCTCACGTTTAGTGATAATCTATTGGCCTGTTATGATTTTGCTCAGAACGCTCGCAGCTAGGTCGATCCCTACTTTCGTCGATAATTCCATCAAACGCGCACCCCACCGTTTAATTTTTGACTGATCAGGTCGTGGCTGCTTTGCTTCGGTATCGAGAACCTCCACCACATCAACAATGCTCTGCTTGGCATCTGGCGCTAGCAATTGCAGTTGCGGTGATGACAAAAACTCCGCCAGCGCCACCCGCAGGTCCTCAACAGACACGCCGGTGGTCGCGCTTTGAGCGTTTCCTGCCCCACTCTGCACAATTGCGCCGGGGCTATTGGTCACCGATGTTATCACGCTCACTACCTGGTCTTGACTCATACGCCTGCCCCCTATCAAGCCGTGTCTGTAATCATCAATTGTTTCTTCGATACAATTGTCCATCGCTCCGAGGAATCCGTTGCCGAGTGGATCGGTCACCATATGCCCTGCAAAGGCCGCTTGCTTCCGGAAGTAGTCCGCAAGGTCGTTGGAAAGGGCATCGCGTATCTTCTGAAGACCCCGGCGCATTTCGTCGCAGACCGGCTTGGCATTGCTCTGGGTTATCTCGAACGTGCGGCTCGCGACCTCGGTAGCGGCTTGTTTGCCCGCTGTCTTATAAGCTTCAGCGACATAAATTAGCGTGCGTTCACTCTGTAGGGCACCCGCTTTCGTGGCTTCTGCCATTACCTTCATTTTGTCTTGCTGCGCGCCCTGAAGGGCTCTGTCGCCAATCCGAGCGAAAGCCCTCGCGAGATATTCCGATTTGGTCGTGTCCATAATCAGCTCCCGCCTGCACACCGATGAGAGATTCATTTTTGCATGTCTTGACCTCTAGCCATGCGAATGCCGCGCTTCTCACCAACAAAAATCCTTTGTACACAAACGGAACTAACGAGCGTTAGAATAATTTGGGTACAGAGGGCCTCCAGTGGCTGAAGGTAAGTTCGTCTCCTATCTCAGGGTCTCTACGGACAAGCAGGGCCGCAGCGGGCTCGGTCTTGAGGCGCAGCGGGCTGCCGTTGAGAACTACCTGAACGGAGGCCGCTGGAAACTCGTAGCGGAGTACATCGAGACCGAGAGCGGGAAGCGCTCCGACAGACCCAAGCTCAGTAGAGCCCTGTCGCACGCTAAAGCCATTGGTGCCACTGTGGTGTTCGCCAAGCTGGACCGCCTCACTCGCAACGTGGACCTCCTGCGCTCCCTCGTGGCCAGCGACGTGGATCTTGTGTTCTGCGACCTCCCTCACGTCCCGGCAGGCGCGATGGGCCGGTTCTTGCTTACACAGATGGCATCGGTAGCCGAGCTAGAGGCAGGCCTAATCAGCGAGCGCACCAAAGCAGCCTTGGCTGCTGCTAAGGCCCGTGGTGTGAAGCTCGGCAACCCCAATGGCGCGAGGGCCCTCAGGGGCAAACAGGTAGGCAACAAGCGGGCCGTGGCGACAGTGAAAGCGAACGCTGAGCACCGTGCGGAAAACCTCAGGGAGATTGTGGAAGACCTGAAGGCTCAGGGTATCGTCAGCATCCGCGCCATCGCCGTTGAGCTAAACGCCAGAGGCATTCTAACGCCTCGGGGCGGCCTATGGCACCCCACGTCCACTGCTAGATTGCTTGCACGGCTGAACTGATCTGGAGGCTCGCATGAGCAGCCCGCTTGATGCGGCGTCAGCTATCTTTGCGCTGGCAGCCGCGGTCTTTTGGTTCCTGTCAGCAAAGGGCAAGTTGCCCAAGATGCTTCCGTATTGGGATGAGGTGCCTCCCGATGACCCATTCTACCTGGCAGTAAAGTTTTCCGCCCGAATGAACAGGTTTGCTGCTGCGCTCAGTGGTCTATCAGCGCTATGCGCTGGGCTGAAGCTATTCATCTCCTGACGACTGCGCACCGCCCGTACTGCAGTTATCTGCTGCAGCGCCAACGGGTCCTTCCGGTCCAGAGAATGCCCTAGAAATTATCCCACCCCACTTCGCAAAGAGAGCCTAAAGCCTCCGCCAAGGTCGGCTCACGCTCGCGGCGTCCGCTCTGGAGAATTGCAAGTTACTCGAGAACCAGCGCTGCTCAGTTGGCCGTGGTGGGGCCCCCTTCTAGCCTCTTCGGTGGCTGAAGTTTCCCGCGCGGTGGCAGAGACCGGGGCAAGGTTTCGATAGTACCCTCGGGTTCTCACAGCGGAGCGTGCCCTGCGATTTCCACAAAGGCAGCCAAATCCGAATTGTGGCGCTGTTGGACCACTATTCGCACGTTCCCAACGGCTTAGTCCGAGTTCCCCGACCCTACACACAAAACGCACGCGGCATGGCGAGGTGACTAGGCTCGGATACGCCTGAAATCAAACCAGAGCTTCACAAGATCAACTGCTTAGCCTGAGTTCCCCACACGTACACACAACACCGCGCTAAAGCGAGCGTCGTGCTGCTCCAAGCTTGGTATCACAGTATGCGCCTTCAGGCGCGCGGATGCTCAGCGCGGCACGGGCCGTTTCATTCGGAATGCCCCGAGGGTTCGCTCAGGAATCCACTGGTGCGCTTATTTGAGCTGCCCGCCACCAACGTAGCCGACCTCACTGAAATCGAATCCACGGGCTTCTCTGGAATCCAGAGGGCCTACCTTTTTGCGAATGCAGTGCCCGGTGCGCCCCTGAGCGTCACCACCGTATTCCGCTCCCCCTCCCAATCACCACCACGCCAACACGGTGCCGGGCCTGCCCCGCGCCTAGGAGAAATATTGGATGCCTACAGTATCCGACCGCCAAGCGCTTCGTGCGCGCTACGACGAGGCGGTCGATCAGATCAACGCCACCCGCCCCGCTATCAATCTCACCAAGGGCTTCTATGCGGAAACCGGAGACGGCGTATTCGAGGCGGGCTATCTCGCCCTTTCGGACGCCTGCGTCTCAGAGAACGCACCACGTCGCATACACGTCGTCTCAGCACCGGCTGGCGGTGGCAAGACCTCGTTCTCATACGCCCTGATGATGGCCGTCACCCGCTTGGCTGATGAGGACGCCAACGCGCCCTACGGGTGTATCTTCGTCGTGGATCAAATCGCCAAGGCGGATGAGGTCTACCGCGAACTGAACGTCCTGATGCCGGGTGAGGTGGCCGTGTGGACCACCGATCACGACCGCGACTGCAAACCCGAGAGCCGAAAGAAGGTCCACGCACCCGCTGCGCTGTTCAAGCAAGATGAGCTGCGCTGCTATCCAATCGTTGTCGTTACGCACGCCTTCTACAACGGGCCGAAGGGCAACAAGGCGCATCAGATGGTACGCAATGGCAGGCACTCGAGTGGCCGCGCGCTGGTCATTGTGGACGAGCGCCCCGAAGAGGTCGAGATTTACGAAACGACTCTGAAGGAAGCGCAAGGGCTGCGGGAGGCTTTAGACCAACTGCGGCCCGACCTAAGCGCCATGTGGGACAAGCTTATGCTCTTCCTCATGCCCTTCTGTCTCCGCACGCAGGCAAATGTTATCGAACGCCCGGCCACATCTTTGGGCATGGACTTCGTAGCGGAATGGCTCGAGTGGTTCACAACCAAAGACGCTGATGATGTGCTTAAGAGCCTCAGAAAGGAACTGCCGAACCTTGGGCAGCTCTTCGGGTTCGCACGCGCACTGACGGTGGGCTGCGCCTTTGCTGTCCCCAACGATCAGGTGACGCGCTTCGTGGGATGGCAGCCCAAGCTGATGTTGCGCCCCGGCACCATGCTCTTGGATGCCACTGCAGACATTGATGGCGTCACACAGGTCTGCCCGCACCGTCAGCACGCCAGGGTCCCACAGGCGCACTACGGCAACTTGGCTATCACCCACGTTCCCCAGCACACCAAGGTCCGCCTGAGCGAGTACCTCAAGACGGCAGCGAACCAGCGAGCCTATGTGGATTGGATGGTCGCTACGATCAGGGAACACATGGCCCCGGGAGAAAAGGGGTTGGTGGTCTGCAAGAAGGTCCTGTTCGATCAAGAGCGAGTGCCACCGCGTCCACAAGGCACGGATGATCCCTACAGCAACCCTGAGAGCTATCAACAGAGCTACGCTTGGGAAATCGAAGGCCGCAGGGTCTGCGCTATCCACTACGGCACTGGTATCGGCAGCAATGCATGGCAGGACGCTGATGTGGTCTTCCTGTGCGATGAGTTTCATATCCCGAGGCGAATTGCTGTAGCTCAACTACAGGGCCTCAGGGAACACACGGCAGACGAAGGCGCTTTAGGCGCTATGAACACGCTGAACAACAAATCCAAGGGCGTGGACATCATTGCTGATGGTCACAGACTACGGTGGACCAAACAGCTTGCCTTACGGGGCCGTGGCCGTTCTTACGATCAACACGGCAACTGTGGTGTTCAGCGCCTTGTGGTGAGCGGCGCACTGAAGTGCTTCACGGCTCATACACAACGTCTCTTCCCGGGTGCCAGCATAACGATTGCTCCCCGCTCGGCTGCAAACACCACATGGGCTGAGAAGGCCATTCAGGTCCTAGGCAAACCCGATAGCTTGCCGCATATGCTCAAGACCAAGGACCTCGCGAAGCTCCTTGGGAAGCCTTGGCGTTCGATCCAGAAGAGCGTGCTCACACCAGAGCTATTGGCCACTGCAGAGAGCTTAGGTTGGACCTACGTTCGCAACGCTGGCCGTAAGGGATCATGGTTTGAATACAAGAAGGTTCACACCACAGCCCGCTCTTTGGGGCCTCAGGATCATGCTGTGGAAGCCAAGGTACCTGAGCTGCCAATGTCTGTGACGCCCTGAGCACCACGAAATGCAGTGAATCTCCAGAAGGAGAACTCTTATTGGATATCTACTGCATTGACCTAGCGATGTCGGGCGACCTTAGGGTGACCTAGAGATGCAGAAATGCGGTAAATCTCCAGAAGAAGAGCCTTCTATGGACATCTACTGCATTGAAACGCGACCACCACCGACATTCTGAAGAACCGAAGAGCCTAAACGCTTGTGTTTCTTCAGCGTGTACGGTGGTGGCTATTGTTATGGGACCACGACAGGTCCTGTGATCCGTTCGGTGTCCCTCATCCTGCGTGAATATCCACTTTGAGGTACCCTAGGAATCCTTAGGACCTTGACGTGCAGCAGTGAAACGAGAACCCCACCGGCATTCTGAAGAACCCCTAGGGTCTGCCTTAAGTGTGCGCGATGGGGATTGTTGTCGGCTAGTTACTTTCGGGCCCTCGGCCGCGACAGGAGCAGCCTCGTTCATACCGAGTGCCTGCCTCAGGTGGCCTAAGAACTCCTGCAGCGAACGCTCCAGTGTCGAACGGCCCTGTGTTTGCTGGTGCTCCCACAGAGCCAGCTCTGCCTGCACACCGGCCTCTGAAGCGCTCGCATCGACACGTTCATCAAGCTCTGTCGCAAGCTCGGATACACGACGCGCGAAGGCGTGCAGGTCCGTAGCCATCCAAAATAGAGACGCAGGTTCCGCCTTCCTGCAGCTTCCCCCCCGAAATCTCGGCGGCCTCACCAGCCACCCCCCTACCAACCACGACGAAGTTCCTTTCAGCGCACCCGTTTGCGAGATGCAGGCCGGTGCTGTTGCCAGAACCCAGCATGAATCTTGGAGCAATCGACGACAAATGAAATATTGCAGCACAGTTGGAATCCAAATCAACGCCTTGTGTGGTGCCGTCTCTAAGCACTAGCTGTGAAAGCCCACAGCAATTGTTATGAGCGGGTGGATAAATACGGAGCTTCGGATATTCTTGGCGTCTCCCCGCGCGCTGTGGTCACGATGGCCACTGAAGGAAGGTTACCCGGAGCAGCGAAGATCGGACGTGCGTGGACATTCGACACGGCCAAGCTACGCCAACATGTAAGACTGAAGGAAATCGAAGCTTGCCAAAGAAAAGAACTGCCCCTGCCGGATGCTATTGGCGCAACGGGGTCCTGTGGGGCCGTGCGAAGGTTAAAGGTGTCGAGCGCAGATGGTCTCTACACACAGACGATCCGAAGATTGCGCGAGAGCGCAGGAAGGCGGGTAAGGACAGGCTCGTTGCCGTCGCGCACCACGGTGATGCTCGCTTCAGCTTCGCAGAAGTGATGGCCGCGTGGTCTCCTTGGATTGAGAAGCAGGTGGGACCTCGCACGGCAGCCCGTTATGCGTGCTCCCTTGAAGTCCTAACGCCGCTTCTGAACGGCAAGTATCTTGACGAAGTGGACGGGCGGCTCGTTTCGGAAATTATCCGGACGCGGCAGTCCGTTGATGATGTGAGCAATGCAACCATCAAACGGGACCTTACGGCCCTCTCGTCCGTGCTCACCTACGCCATCGGCCAAGATTGGATTGAGAGCAATCCGGTGCTGCCGAAGCTGCGGTTCATCAAGGAACGCCGAGACCCTATCGTTCTCCCAAGAGCCGAAGACGTGCAGAAGATCATCGCACGCGCGCCCGGTCTCTTTGCCACGCTCATTCGAGCTGCTCTGGCCACCGGTTGCCGCCAGGACGAACTGGCGAAGGCAAGGTGGTCACAGCTAGACCTCAAGGCAAAGCGGCTCACGGTGGTCGGCAAAGGCAACAAAACTCGCGTGATCGACCTTGAGCCCTTCGGAGGCACTGAAGTGTTCGCCAGTCTCCCAACGGGCATTGGGGACGCGCCGCTGTTCTGGCACGACGATGGCCAGCCCTACAGCACGGTGGCCAGTCGATTCGGCTTCCTGATGCGCCAGCTAGTGAAGCGGGACAAGACTTTCCGCCGCTTTCGCTTCCACGACCTGAGGCACCTACACGCGGTGGAATGGCTGCGCTCCGGGCGGTCGATCTACAGCCTGCAGCAGCGGCTGGGCCACGGGAGTATTCAGGTGACTGAGGGCTATCTGAAGTATCTCCCGGGCGACGACCAGCACGTGGTGAAGTTCGGTGCTGCGGCAGAGCGAAATGCCGGTCGGGACTAGATTGGGTCCACCGCTCCTCGTGGCGCGGGCCTATCGGCGGCCACGCCCGTGCGAGCAGGTTTCAGTGGGTAGCGAACGCTCCCTTGGTGACGCATTTCAGCACATGGACCGTCGCGCCAATCTTGCCCCTCGCCAGCGCGTAGGCCTGTTCTACCGCCTCAACCTCTGAGCCGACGAGCAACGGTGCATCTAAGCCATCGGCCCATACACCCCAGAACTCTGGAATGGCGTCCGCCATCGCACAGTCCCCGAATTTGGTTGCCCCTGAGGCATGTTACCCGGTTGGAACAGAAGCGGAAGAGAGTGTGCCACCGTGTGCCGCTTCTTGTGCCACCGACTACTGTGATTTCACGGTACGTTCTGTATGTCAGCCCCGACGGACATTGACCGAAGGGCCCATGCGCCATAAGGGATTTCGGCCGGAAGCCGGGTTAGCTCAGCGGTAGAGCAGCGGTTTTGTAAACCGAAGGTCGGGGGTTCAATCCCCTCACCCGGCACCGGCAGCGCCGAGGCGCAGCAGACCGGCCGAAATCGCGAAAAATAAAGCCGTCTCGCGACCGCGACGGCCAAGAAACGGCCTTTTCGACGGTTTCGGAGTGTGCCAGACTGCCGGGGTTAGCAATACCCCTCGGAGATCTAGCATGCCTCAGGGCACCGTTAAGTGGTTCAATCCGACGAAAGGCTACGGCTTCATCCAGCCGCAAGACGGCGGCAAGGATGTGTTCGTGCACATCTCGGCTGTCGAGCGCGCCGGACTTAGCACGCTGAACGAAGGACAGAGCGTTCAGTTCGAACTCGTCGAGAACCGCGGAAAGTCGTCCGCGGAGAACCTCAAGGTCAAGTGACCCTGAGTCTTCTGACCTAGACTGACGTTAAGCGTCGTTCTGTCTCATCGATCTGTCCCGCCGAGCCGCCCGGCCCGGCGGATATCGTGCGCCCGTGCACCGGGCGCGCGAATGCAGTCATTTCGGCAGTCGCTTATCAGCGCGTCAGCTTCTCCAGTTCCGGGAACGGCGCGTAGACGGCATCCTTGCACAGCTCCTTCACCTGCTTCGGCTGGTCGACGAAGTCGTCGAGCTTGGCCGAGACGTAGACCGCCGCGCCGGTCTTCATCCCCGTATAGGCACCGGTGTTGTCGCGCGCGTTGTAGCGCAGGCAGACGATGTAACGCTGCCCGGGGCCGCGGTCCTTCAGCGTGGGCTGCGCCACGCTTGCGCTGCGCACCCCCGTCGGATCGTTGAGATAGGTGCGCAGGAAGGCAAGCAGGTCCG